>Ga0078972_1005984_pt1 | contig 29795 bp, 22 predicted proteins | sample YelNatPaOPGAMG01_FD_67568 | JGI IMG/M metagenome (GOLD analysis project Ga0078972, IMG submission 67568) | Hot spring thermophilic microbial communities from Obsidian Pool, Yellowstone National Park, USA - OP-RAMG-01 (SPADES assembly) (version 2) | ecosystem: Environmental > Aquatic > Thermal... | reverse complement strand
TCCCCGCGGGGCCGGGATCAGGGACTGCCCGAGGGCGCCCCCGCCCATGTGACCATCGGGGCCGCGGGGGTCAGCGATCGGGCCCTGCTTGCCCCCCCCGACCCGATGGCTGCCGATTATGAGTGGAACTTTGAGGCCATCACCCTGCCTACGCCCATCCATGCCATCCAGGGTGCGAGCCATCTCTCGCCGCTGAGCGGCCAGAACGTCTGCAATGTGCAGGGCATCGTCACCGCCAAACGCGCCACCGGTTTCTACCTGCAGGACCCCAACCCGGATGGCGATGAGGCCACTTCTGAAGGGCTCTTTGTCTACACCAACCCGGCGTCGGTCGCTGTGGGCGACCTGGTGCGGGTGGCGGGCAGCGTCTCGGAGTACAGGCCCGGCGGCAGCCAGACCAACCTCACGATCACAGAGCTTACTTCGGCCAAGGTGAGGGTGCTATCCAGCGGTAACGCGTTGCCCCAACCCGTGGTCATCGGCAGGGGCGGGCGCGTGCCGCCGGGTGAGGTTATCGAGGATGATGCCACCGATGGCAATGTGGAGACGAGCGGCGTGTTCGACCCGGCCAGCGACGGCATCGATTTCTACGAGAGCATGGAGGGGATGCTCGTCGAACTCCATGACCCTGTGGCAGTGGGGCCGACGGCGGTTCAGTATGGTGAGCTGCCGGTGGTGGGCGACAACGGCGCCTACGCTTCCGTGCGTACACCGCGGGGCGGCGTGGTGGTGCGCCCCGGCGACTTTAACCCGGAGCGGATCATCCTCGACGACGAGATCATCAAGCTGGCGGGCGGAGCCATGCCTGCGCTGGACGTGGGTGGCTCGCTGGCGGGGGCGGTGGTCGGCGTCATGGACTACAACTATGGCAACTTTATGATCGAGCTGACTCAGGTGCCCATCGTCGCGGCCAACGGGCTGGCCCGCGAGGTCACAGCGCCGGCCGGCCCCAACCAGCTCGCGGTGGCTGCCTTCAACGTCGAGAACCTTGCGCCCAGCGACCCCCAAGCCAAGTTCGACAGGCTGGCGAGCCTCATCGTCGAGAACCTGCAGGCGCCAGACCTGATCTCCGTCGAGGAGATTCAGGACGATAGTGGCGTGGCCGATGACGGGGTCGTGGATGCCAGCCTCACCTACAGCAAACTCATTGCTGCGATCCAGGCGGCAGGAGGGCCAGCCTACCAGTACCGGCAGATCGACCCTGTGAACGATCAAGATGGCGGGGCCCCGGGCGGCAACATCCGTCAGGGCTTCCTTTTCCGCACCGACCGCGGCCTGAGCTTCGTCGACCGGCCGGGTGGCAGCTCGACCAGCGGCATCACCGTTGTGAGCGGGCCGCTGGGTGCGGAGCTATCGGCGAGCCCAGGGCGCATCGCCCCCGCCGATGTCGCCTTTGCGGATTCCCGCAAACCGCTGGCCGGCGAGTTTGTCTTCAAGGGCCACAAGTTCTTTGCCATCGCCAACCACTTTTGCTCCAAGAGCGGCGACCAGCCCCTCTCTGGCCGCTACCAGCCGCCCAGGCTGGCCTCTGAAGAGCAACGCGCGCAGCAGGCGCAGATCGTGCACGATTTCGTGGCCTCGCTCCTGGCGGTGGAGCCCGAGGCCGACGTGATCGTGTTGGGTGACCTGAATGACTTTCAGTTCTCTAGGCCGATCATGGTGCTCAAGGGCGACATCCTGCAAGATCTGGTCGATAGCTTGCCCGAGGGCGAACGCTACAGCTACGTCTATGAGGGCAACTCGGAGACGCTCGACCACATCCTTGTCAGCAACCACCTGTTCAAGTCGGTGCCCTACGACTATGATGTGGTGCACGTGAACGCCGAGTTCGCTGACCAGGCCAGCGACCACGACCCGCAGGTCGTCCGCATCACGCTGGAGCCGGCTGGCTTCGTGACGGGTGGCGGCTGGTTCAGCACACCGGCCGGCAAGGCGTCGTTTGACCTGGCCTGCAAGTACGTCGGTGGCACGGCCGTGCCCAGCGGTGAATTCGACCTCACCCTGCCCGGCCTGGTGTTCCACAGCACTGGCTACCAGCGGCTGGCACTCTCGGACGGGGTGGCCCAGGCGCTGGGCAGGGGCACCATCGAAGGGCGCGATGGCACGTTCGCCTTCGCCGTGACGGCCATCGATGGCCCCGTGCGGGGCCGGGGAACCGATCGGCTGCGGGTGCAACTGCTGGCGGCCGACGGCACTGTCGTGTATGACAATATGCCGGGAGCGAGCGACGTGTGGGCGGCAGCGGACACCCCCGCCCTGGGTGGTGGCAATATCACCATCCACCCGGCACGATAGGCCTGGCGATTTGGTGGGGCGGGCCGAGTTCAATCTGGGGGCGCCTTTGGGCGGCTCGTGATCCCGGAGTCCGAACTTGTTCGGGTAGCGTCGCGGAGCGGCGCGGCATGCGGGGTTTGGCGCCATCTCGTAGCATGGCCCCAACAGGTTGGGGAGTCCGAGGTCGGTCTTGCCCCCAAGGCTGAACTGCGCCCGGCGGGGCCGGCAAGGATCGGGCCATCGCCATCCTTGGCGGCCCCGTGCCGTCTGCCGGGCCTGCCGTCCGGTGCTGCCCCACTCACGGTGCCGGAGGCCAGTTTGACAGAGTTGCGGCAACGTGCCAAGATAACGCATAGTGCAGATCACAGAACGGTCCTCTGGGAGGTCGAGGATGGCGGAGCTGGCGATCAATGGGGGGACCCCGGTGCGCACGAAACCCTGGCCGGCCTGGCCCGAGTGGGACGAGCGCGAGGTCGAGGCGGTGGCCGAGGTGGTGCGTTCGGGGCATTGGGGCGGCTTTCCGGAGCCCGGGCCCAAGGCGGCCGAGTTCGCGGAGCGCTTTGCCGCCTTTCAGGGGGCCAGGTATGGCATCGCCATGGCCAACGGCACCGTGACCCTCAGCGTGGCCCTGCAGGCCTGCGGCATCGGGTGGGGCGATGAGGTGCTGGTGCCCGGCTGCACCTTTGTGGCCACTGCCTCGGCGGTGTTGGCGGTGGGTGCGGTGCCGATCATCGTCGATGTGGACCCGGAGACCTTCTGCCTCGACGTGGCCAGGGCCCGCGAGGCGATCACCGAGCGCACCCGCGCCGTCATCCCGGTGCACCTGGGGATGAGCATGGCCGACGAGGATGCGCTCATGGCTCTGGCCCGCGAGCACAACCTGGTGGTCATTGAGGATTGCGCTCACGCCCACGGCCTGCAGTGGAACGGCAGGGGGGCCGGCACTTTCGGCCAGTTCGGCTCGTTCAGCCTGCAGTCGGGCAAGCTCCTCACCAGTGGCGAGGGGGGTATCCTGATCACCAACGACCGCAAGCTGGCCGAGGCAGCCCACTCGATCATCGACTGCGGCCGGCCCAAGGACCCCGAGGGCAGGGAGTACCATCTGGGCAGCAACTATCGTATCACGGAGCTGCAGGCTGCGCTGCTCTGTGCGCAGATGGATCGCCTGGAGGAGCAAATTGCCCGCCGCATCCCCAATGTCGCTTACCTCGATGCCCAGCTCAGCCAGATCGACGGCATCCGCGTGCAGAAGGCACCGGCGCAGGTGGGGCGGCGCAGTGGCTTCAACTATCTCTTTGTGTTCGACCGCGACAAGTTCTCGGGCATCGACAACGCCACCTTCTGCATGGCCATGGCCGCCGAGGGTCTGCCGGCCGCCGACACCGGCTATGAGCCGATGAACGACTATTCGCTCTTCCGCCCCACTCCCGAGAACTGCCCGGTAGTGGCCGCCTTTGGCTCGCGCATGAACCTGCACAGCGTGCGCCTGCCGGTGAGCGAGATGCTCGGCAAGGCCGGCGTCTGGCTCGAGCACTATATCTTCCTGGGCACGCGGGAGGATATGGACGACGTCGTCGCCATCGTGCGCAAGATCCGCGACAACGCCTGGGAGCTTGGCTGACGGGGAGGCGCTCAGTGGCCGGCAGGGGATGCCGACCAGGCGAAGAGGCGGGCCGAGCTGGGGTCCGACACCAGCCCCTGCACCTGGCCGCCTGTGCCCCTGATCACCTGCACCCGCCAGAAGTACTGGCCCTCGCCTAGCAAGAGCCCGGTCGTGCGGTAGTAGGGTTGCTTGCACCAGGCTATGCCCTTGGGCTCCATGCCTACGCGGTACACCTGCAGGTCGAAGTACTCGTCATCGGCCAGAGTGTAGGGCCATGACCAGCGGAACTCGACGCCGCCGGTGAACGAGGCCCCTTCAGCCGGGTAGACCAGGCTGGGAGGGGGGAACCAGCGCGGGGTGGAAGTAGCCGGGGGGCCGGCAAACCAGCGCGCCGCCGGCGCGCTGGTGGGAGGCGCCGGCACGTCTGGGGCCGTGGTTGAGGTCACGGTGGGCGCCGGGCTTGCAGTGGCGGTGGCCTGTTGCTCAGGTGTGGCGGTGGGCTGGGGCGTAGCAACTGCCTCCGCCGGGCGAGGCGCTGCCGCGGTGACGGTGGCGGCGGGCGATGGGAGCGGCGCGGCGCTCGCCCCCTCACGCCGCTGTGTGGAATGCCAGAGCAGGGCTCCTGCCGCCAGCAACGCGGCCACGCTCACGCCCGCCAGAGCCAGCACGTGCCAGCTTGGGCTGTGCGGGATGCGGTCTGGCGCGGCCGCCCCGTGCCAGACGCTCAAAGCGGCGCCCCGCTCCAACGCCTGCAGCATCTGGCCCGGGCCGGCGAAACGCTCGTCGGGGTCGAGGGCCATCGCTTGCAGGATCACCGCCTCGACCTGCGGCGAGATCGCTTTGACGGCCTCGCGCGGCGGCTTCAACGCGGCCCCGGCGGCTCGTGCCCTGGCGTCGGGCGGCGCGCTGCCGGTCAGCAGTGCGTAGAGGGTGGCGCCCAGGCCATAGACATCGGAGCGCTCGTCGGCGCGGCCCTCGCGCTGTTCTGGCGCAAGGAAGGGCATCTCCTCCTGGGCAGCGCCCGCATCCCCAGTGTCCTCCACGTCGATCAGCCCCATGAGGTGTGGCGTCCCATCGGCGGTGAGCACAATCCGGCCCGGGGAGATATGGCCGTGCAGAATGGGAGGCTGCTGCGCATGAAGGTGGGCCACGGCCCCAAGCAAGCGGCCGAACCAGACCAACGCCTCGCCTTCCGCGAGCGCGCCCTTCTGGGCCAGCACCAGGCCCAGGTGTGGCTCGACGTAGCCCAGGACGACCAGGTACTGCCGCCCCGAAGGCTCGACGAAAGAGTCAAGTACTACCGGAAGGCTGGGGTGGTCCAGGCCTGCCAGGAGCGCTGCCTCCTCCCAAAAACGGGCCTGGGCTTCGGGCGATGGATCGGCATGCTCACGAATGAGAACGACTCGGGCCGCCCCCAACGTGTCGCTGCCGCGATATAGGGCGCCGAAGCGGCCGACCTGGATGGGGGATTCGATCACGTAGCGCCCGCGCAGCACGGTGCCAGGGGCAAGCGTGTCTCCCATGGTTGACCTCCCTCCGGACCATCACCTCTACACGTCAGTTCAGGGGCAGACAAACCGCGAACGGAAGGTGCTCCTCTCCCGCTGTCGCCGGGAAGGGCTGGCGATAGGAGGGCACGGGGGCTCTGCGCCTGTCGGCCCCGCGCGCCGCAGCTGAGCAGGCTACCTTGTCTGCCGCGGATTATACCCATGGCCTGCCCAGTTGCCAACTGGACCGGTTTTGACTATGCTTTCCCCGTGCCGTACCCCTGTAAGGCAAAGGAGAGAGGACCATGGCACAGCCCGCCAGAGTGGCAGTGATCCGGACCCGGCCCGAGACGGTGCTCGCCGACTATGAACGCCTGCTGGAGCTGGCTGAGGTGCGGGCACACCTGGCCCCAGGCGCCACCACTATCCTAAAAGACAACATCTCCTGGCACTATCCCTTCCCCGGGGCCAATACCACTCCCTGGCAGCTCGAGGGCACCACCTTGGCCCTGAAGCATGCCGGCTACGATGACCTGGTCTGTGTGCAGAACAAGACGGTGGTGATCGACGCCTTCAAGGGCGAGGACTTGAACCACTACCGCCCCATCTTTGCACGCTACGACATCCCTGTGCTCTACAACTTTCGGCGCCAGGATATGCAGTGGGTGCGCTATGTGCCCAGGGCCAAGATGCTGGTGCTCGACAAGATCTTCCCCGACGGTATCATGATCCCCGACTATTTCGTGGGCAAGAACATCGTGCACTTGCCCACGGTCAAGTGCCACATCTATACGACCACCACCGGGGCAATGAAGAATGCCTTCGGCGGGCTGCTGAACACCCACCGCCACTGGACCCACACCTGGATCCACGAGACGCTGGTCGATCTATTGGCCATCCAGCGCGAGATCCACGCCGGGCTCTTTGCAGTGATGGATGGCACGACGGCGGGCAACGGGCCTGGGCCGCGGCTGATGCAGCCGGTGCAGATGGACCTCATCCTGGCCTCGGCCGACCAGGTGGCGATCGACGCCGTGGCGGCCAGGCTGATGGGCTTTGACCCGCTCTCCATCCGCTATATCGCCCTCGCGCACGAGGCAGGCCTGGGCTGCGGCGACCCGAGGCAGATACAACTGGTGGGGGATGACATCTCGGGCGAGCAGCACCACTTCCGGCTGGCCAAGAACTTTCACACCACGATGGCCTGGCTCTCCTGGTATGGCCCCACCCGGGTACTGCAGAAGCTGATCTTCCACACGCCGCTCGTCGCCATCCCGACCCTGGTCTCCGAGGCGTACCACGACTACTATCGTTGGCCCACCAAGGAGCGGCGGATCGCCGAGGAGTGGCAGCGCACTTCACCATGGGGCCAGCTCTTTGTGCGCTACGGCGAGGGCCAGTAGCCCAGCGAGTGGCGCGGGCGCCACAACGGCAGTCCTTGGAAGAGGCCCGCTATCTGGGAGTCTTCCTGCGCCCGCATCCGGAAGGTTCCCTGCGGGTGAGAGCCGGGCGGGTGTGACGGGCCGGCAGTGACCCGGGCTGGGGTCGGTGGGGCCAGCGCACTGCGGTGCCCGGCAGCGGTCGCCAGACTGGGGGCGGGCGACTGCCTGCGACCCACCCCGCTCGGCGGGTACGACTGATTGACAGGCATACCCCTTTGCCCTACAATCCTCAACATGGGACCCCTGGAGGCCCCGGAGGAGAGCGCGTTGTGAAGAGCATCCGCGAAGCCATCGCTGCCCTGGTCGGCGGGCGAGACCTGAGCGAGGAAGAGGCCCAGTTTGCCATGGCCCAGGTCTTGGAGGGTAGTGCAACGCCGGTCCAGGTCGGGGCGTTCCTGACCGCACTCCAGATGAAGGGGGAGACGGCAGCCGAGATCACGGGGTGCGCCCGGGCGATGCGCAGGCTGGCCCAGCCGGTGCGGCCCCGGCGGACCGACCTGGTGGACATCTCGGGCACGGGAGGCGACCAGGCGGGCACGTTCAACATCTCGTCGGTGGCCGCCTTTGTGGTGGCAGGGGCGGGCGTGGCGGTGGCCAAACATGGCGCGCGCTCCCTTTCCCACCGCTGCGGCTCGGCCGACCTGTTGGAGGCTCTGGGCGTCGACCTGGACCTGTCGTCCGAGCAGGTCGCGGCCTGCATCGACACGGTGGGCATAGGCTTCCTCTTTGCGCCGCACCTGCACCCCACCCTGGAGCATGCGAACCGCGCCCGGGCCGAGATTGGCACGCATACCATCTTTGACGTCCTGGGGCCGCTCACCAACCCGGCAGCGGCTCCGGCGCAGGTAGTGGGGGTCTACTCGGCGGCGCTCACCGAGCCGGTGGCCGAGGCCATGGGGGCCCTGGGCAGCCGGGCGGCCTACGTGGTGGCAGGCGCCGATGGGATCGATGAGTTCTCGACGACCGGGGTCAACAAAGTCAGCCGGCTCGATGGCGGCACCGTCTCTACCTTTGCCCTCGATGCTCTCGAGCTGGGCCTGCCGCGGGCACGCCTTGCGGATATCCTGGGTGGCTCGTTGGAGCAGAACGTGCGCATCGTCCGTGCTATCCTCGATGGCGAGCCGGGGCCCCGTCGCGACATCGTGCTGTTCAACGCGGCGGTCACTCTCTTGGTGGCCGGCCGCACCAGCGATTTGGGTGAGGCCCTCAACCTTGCGGCGCAGTCGATCGACAGTGGGCAGGCGCGCCGCAAACTCGATGATCTGGTCGACTGTAGCCGCCGCGTAGCGCGGGGCTGAGGCTGCCCCCTGGCTTGCGCGGTTCGGCGGGCCTGCGCCTTGCGGGGCCTGGCCACCATGCTGACCCTGTCTGACTGTCAGGAGTCCTTGACCGGATGCATCTCATAGGGAACTCTGGCCCGCGCGACGGCGGAGCAGCCTGGGGCCTGAAGGACGTGGCCTGGGCTGGGCTGACCGGCGCGGTGCTTTTTGGGGCAGTCACCATCTCGGCCGCCATGATGGCGCGGCTGACGCCCGACGCGGGCGGTGCGGTCTATCTGCGCGGAGCGATGGTGGCACTGGCGGAGTTGGTCTTTCTCCTGCCGGTGTGGCTCTTCGCTCTGCGCAAACCAGGGGTCGGCTGGCGCGAGCTGGGGTTGCGCCCCTTCCGGCCCCTGCCCGGCTGCGCAGCGGCGCTCGTGCTCCTCTACCTGACCTTCTCGGTCAACCTGGCCTGGGGGCTGGCCCTGCGTTGGTTGGGTTGGCCTGGCCAGCCCGATGTGCGGGCTCTCTTCGGCAGGGGGCCGCTGAGCCTGGCGGTGGCGCTGGTGGGGACCGCCGCTGTGGCGCCGCTGGCCGAGGAGGTGTTCTTCCGGGGCTTTGTATTCCCGCCCCTGCGGCGGCGCCTGGGCTTGGTGGCCGGCATCGCCGTCGATGCCGCGCTCTTCGCCCTCCTGCATTTCACCCCCACGGTGTTCCCCCCGATCTTTGCGCTGGGCGTCTTCTTCTGTCTCCTCTACGAGTTCACCGGTTCGCTGTGGCCTGGGATGATGCTCCATGCGACCGTGAACACCCTCGCGGTGTTGGCGGTGTATCTGCTGCCCAGGTGAGGCTGGCGGGCAACCCTGTGGCCTGGCCGGTGTTCTTGCTGCAGAAGGCATCCACTTTCACAGTTGGCGCGGGAGACGGACAACATGGCGACGATGCGGCTGATCGTCAACCCTGCAGCCGGGCGCGGCCAGGCAGCCCAGCTCGAGCCGCAGGTCTGCAGAATCCTGGAAGGGCTGGGCGTACCGTTCGAGGTGCAGCGTACCGCGCGCCCCAATGAGGCAATCCATCTGGCCGAGCAGGCCTCGCTGAATGGGTGCCGGCCGGTGGTGGCTGTGGGCGGCGATGGCACAGTGAACGAGGTGCTCAACGGCCTGGTGCGCGCCCACGCGAATGGCGGCCCGGTGGGCACGCTGGCGGTGATTCCGGCTGGCTCGGGCAACGACTTTGAGTACATGCTGAGGCGGACTGACGGGCTGGAGGAGGCATGCCGGCGGCTGGCCGAAGGCCGCGTGCGGCTGATCGACGTGGGGCGGGTGAATGAGCGCTACTTTGCCAACGGCGTCGGCATTGGCTTTGATGCCGTGGTCAATGTCGTCTCGCGCCGGCACCGCCGGCTGCGCGGTTTGCCCCTCTACCTGCTCGCCCTGCTGGAGACCGTGTTCATCTACTACAAGGCGCCGATGATGACCGTCACCTACGACGGCGGCGAGTTTTCCGCGCCCATGCTGATGATCTCGGCCATGAATGGCCGGCGCTTTGGGGGCGGCTTCCTGGTGACGCCCCAGGCGGAGATCGACGATAGCCTCCTCGACCTGTGCCTGGCCCGGAAGGTGAGCAGGCCGGAGATCCTGCGCATGATCCCCCTCTTCATCCGCGGCACGCATACCCATCAGGCCGCAGTGCGCATGGTCCGCTCGCGCCGGCTGGTGGTGGAATCGGAGGACGGGCTTGCCTCGCATGTGGATGGCGAGATCTTTACGCAGGACGCCCGGCGGCTGGAGATCGAGATCCTGCCCCGACGGCTGAACATCGTCGGCTAGCACACGGCGGTGCTTGTCCGCAAGAGCGCGGCATACAGGGGGGCCATGCGGTGGGGTCTGGCAGGGGCCCACCTGCCGGGCACAGCAGCCACCTAGTGGTCCCGGCTGACAAGCATCAGTGCCAGGTCGCGCAGGGCCTGGCGCGCCGGCGATGGGGGGACGGCCCCCTCGAGGGCTGCCAGCGCCTGCTGGGTGTGCTCCTCGGCCAGGGCAGCGGCGCGCTCGCGGCCTCCTGCCGTCTCGATGCAGCGGATTGCGGCTGCGACGTCGTCGTCGCTGAGCGTTGGCTGAGCCATGAGGCGCGCCAGTTCGCCATCGCCCCGCGAGGCGAGCGCCTCCATCGCGCAGAGGATGGGGAAGCTCTTCTTGCGGCTGCGGATGTCGTCGGCAGCAGGCTTGCCGGTGGTGGCCGGGTCGCCCCAGATGCCCAGGATGTCATCGACGATCTGGAAGGCCAGGCCCAGGTGGCGGCCGAAGCTGTGGAGCGCTGCGTGGGGGCCACTCAACCCCGCGCCAACCAGCGCTCCGGTCTCGGCCGCGCAGGCCACAAGCGCCGCGGTCTTGCCTTCGATCATCTCCATGTAGCTGGCGAGGCTGACCTCGGGTTGGCCCTCGAAGGCCATGTCGAGGTATTGCCCGCGGCAGAGGGCCAGCGATGTCTCTTCCAGGCGTTGCAGGATGGCCAGCACGATCTCGGCGGGCACCCCGGCTGCAGCCAGGCCATGCACGGCCACCCGCGCCAGAGCGAACATGGCATCGCCGGTGTTGATGGCCTGGGGCACCCCCCACTCGGCCCACACTGTGGGGCGGTGGTGGCGCGTGGCGCTCCGATCCTCGATGTCGTCGTGGATCAGGGAAAAGTTGTGGATGAGCTCGATCCCGGCGGCCAGGGGGATGGCTGTCTGCCACTCTCCTCCTGCGGCCTGGCAGGAGAGCAGGCAGAAGAGGGGCCGCACGCGCTTGCCCCTCGGCGCCGAGATGGGCCGCAGGTCACGATCGGCCCATCCCAGATGGTAGCGCATCACACCGTAGAGCGGCTCGACGGCCGGCGAGGGCGCGTCGAGCAGGCCACGCATCGCGGCCTCCACCGCCTCGATGTAGGGTTGGAGCTGGATACCCACCCTCAGGTCTCCTCAGGCACGTTACCAGCCGCCACCAACGGCGCCCGCCGCAGCGCCTCGGTAGTGGGGGAACCCGTGAGAAAGGCGGCCAGGCGCAGCTCGGCCACAAACTCCTCCAGGAGCTCGACCACGGCCTCGGCCGAGACCGTCGCCGGTTCCAGGAGGGGCAGCGCCAGCCCCACCAGGTTGGCACCCAACGCCAGAGCCTTGGCCGCCTGCACGCCGGTGCGAATGCCGCCCGAGCCGATGATGAGGCGCCCTTCCCCTGCGGCCTCCCGTGCGCCGCGGATCGCTTCGGCCGTCGGGATGCCCCATCCCTCCAGGGCGGTGGCCAGGCGACGTGCCCGCGCGTCGGGAGAACGGTACGCCTCGACCCTGCCCCACGAGGTGCCACCGGCCCCGGCCACATCGACGGCATGCACGCCCGCCTCGAACAGCGCCCGCACCACCTGGGGCGAGAGCCCCCAGCCCACCTCTTTGACGATCACGGGCGAGCCCAGCCGGCTGCAGACCCCCTCGATCTTGCGCAGGAGGCCGCGGAAGTTGCGGTTGCCTTCCGGCTGCAGGACCTCCTGCAGGGGGTTGAGGTGCAGGACGAGGGCATCGGCCTCGATCATCTCCACAGCACGGCGGCACTCTTCCAGGCCGTAGCCATAGTTGAGCTGCACAGCGCCGAGGTTGGCCAAGAGCGCGACGTGGGGCGCCACGTCGCGCACGCGGTAGGTGGCGGCCAGGGCAGCGTCGTCGATCGCTACCCGCTGCGAGCCCACCCCCATGGCCACACCCAGCGCCGCGGCTGCTGCCGCCAGGTGGCGGTTGATCTTCGCGGCGAGGGGTGTGCCGCCGGTCATCGGCGAGATCACGAGCGGAGCGCGCAACTCTCTGCCCACGAAGCTGACCCCCAGGTCCACGTCGTCGAGGGCCAGCTCGGGCAGCGCCTGGTGTACCAAGCGATACCTCTCGAACCCTGCCGTCAGCCTGGCAAACGAGACGTCCTCCCGCAAACAAGTTTGCAGGTGGTCGCTCTTCCGCTGCTCCGTCATGCGCTCACGCTCCTCTGTGGCATAGAAGCCAATAATAGTGAGGGGAGAGCAGGGTGTCAAGCGAATGCAGCCACAGAGGCACAGCCGATCCTGTGGGCAAGCTGCGTGCTGAGCCCTGTCGTGTGGTGTGGCACCCCTGTCCCCAAGCTGCGGGGGCAGGCATGGGCTGGGGGGCGGCGGGCAGCTTCGCCGTCCCTGAAACATCCTGGGCACCCCAGGAGCCGGAGCTCACTGGACGGAGAAGCTCAAGAACTCGCTGAGCGGCACGTTCTCGCCGGGTCGCATGCCTTCCCAGCCGATGAGGAAGCGGTACTGGCCCGGTTTGAGGTCGGCCGGCAGGCGCAGGTGCACCGAGTCGCGCACCACTTCGCCCGCCTGCCACTCTCGCATCGGGTAGCGGCCATCGACTGGCTGGCGCCGCTCTTCCCAACGGACCCTGCCGGCGCCATCGACGATGCGCAGGGTGGACTGCACATCGCCAGGGGGCTCGATCGCTTTCCAGAAGAGGACCAGTTCCACTGCCTGCCCCGGCTGGTACCAGGGCGCGCCCTCAAAGGCCGAACCTAGAGGGCCGAAGGAGTACCCCAGCACCTGCAGGTTGGCGCCCTGGATGAGATGGGGGCGCTGCATGTCGAGCGCGGCTGGGGGCGGCGGGGCCTGGGGGCGAATCACGCGGACCTTCTGCAGGATGACGCGGTCGTCGACAACCTGGCCGTTGCGCACCACAGGGAGGCGCAGGCCATCCTCCAGGCTGTACATGCCCACTTCGACCAGATACTCACCCGGTGGAGTGCCTGGCTGGATCGGCAGCCCATAGCGGTCGAGCACCTGCTGGCCCTCACGCCAGGTGTCGGTGAGGTTGCGGCCACCACCCGGCTCGGCATCGCGCTGGCCTACCAGGTGCCCCGACTCGTCGATGACGTGGGTAAAGACCTTGTAGCGCCGCTGGATGACGTTGGTCGCCTCCCAGAACAGGTTGAGCTGCAGGATGCCGCCGGCCTCGACCACGGGGTTGTCGAGCGTATAGCCGTTGAGGCGCACTTGTCCCCCCAGGTTGACGGCCAGGGGGTGCTCGATCTGCGTGCCCATCTCTTGTGAGGGCATGGCATAGATCACCAGGCGCACGTGGCCGTACCAGGCGTCGAGGGCTTTGTAGCCGTGCTCGTCGAGCCAGCCCTCTACGATTCGCTGGGGGTCGGCCTCTTCGCTGGCCCAAAAGATGCCAAAGACGCGCCGCACGTTGCGGGTGATCTCCTCGAGCTGGGCGACTGTCTCCTGACGTTCAGGCGGACGCTTGAGGGGGAAGGGCACCATGGGCAGCGGCCCGTGGTAGTAGTAGCCGACCGTCTCGATCTGGCTGGGCGCGTTGATGAGCACAATGTCGCCGGGCTTGCCCAGGGCCGAGATGTACTGGGCGATGCCGCGATAGTCGTCGCGGGCAAAGCGAGGGTCAAAGTAATAGTTGCGCAGGCCGGGCAGGCTGGCAGCCACGACCGCCCCGGCCGCGCCGATGGCCAAGGCACTGCGCAGCGAGACCGCCCGCGGCCGTGCAGGCGCCAGGCGGGCCACGCCGCGGCCGATGAGCAGCATCAGCCCCGGAGTGGCCTGCACCAGGAACTTGGGGTGGTACACCGGCCGCGAGAGCGAGAGGTAATAGAGCACGGCCACCGGCATCAGCCAGTGCAGGAGGGCCAGCAACCGCGCGCTGGCATCCTCGCCGGGCCGGCTGGGCCAGAAGAAGCCCAGGGCAGCCAGGCCCAACACCGCCAGCACCAGGCCGCGCGCGGAGCCTGCGGCCGCAGTGGGGCCGAGGGCAAAGAGGGGGAGAGCCTGCCTGAGCAGTGCCATCAGCCCGAAAGGCTCGCTGACGGCGGGCCAACGGTGCAGTTGTGCCCAGGTCAGCCACAGCCAGGGCAGGAAGAGGGCGCCCACCAGCGCTTGTGCCCCAACCCAGGCCAGCGCCGGCCGCAGCAGGCTCTGCTTGCGCTCGCCCACCTGACGCGACGAAAGGACCAGACTGCCCAGCCAAGCCGCATCTTGGGCCAGGACGATGGAGGCGGCAAGGTAGTGGGTGTAGGCGGCAAGCGCGGTCACAAGCACCCAGCCGGCCATGGCCCAACCACGCCGCCGCACGCCATGAGCCAGCCAGCCCAGGTAGAAAAGGTAGCTCGAGGCCGCACCCAGGAAGGTCAGCAGCATGTACATCCGCGCTTCCTGGGCATAGTACACCTGGTAGGAGTAGATGGCCGAGGCGATGGCCGCGGCCCAGCCGGCGAGCGCCCCGAACATGCGCCGCCCCATGAAGAAGGTCAACGCCACGAGCGCCACACCCAGGGTGGCCGAGAGGGAGCGGGCTGCCACCTCGCCATTGCCGAAGAGCGCCAGCCAATAGTGGAGCAGGTAATGGTACAGCGGCGGGTGAATGTCGGCAGCAGCGCCCTGGGTGATCAGAGCCAGGCTGCGGCCGGCCAGAGCGACGCTGGTGCCCTCATCGTTCCACAGGCTCTGCCCATCGAGGCGGTAGAAACGCAGGCCGGCGGCCAGGCCAAGCACCGCCAGCAGCCCCAGGCCGGTGAGAAGCCAGGAGCGGCTTGAGTTGTGTCCTTGGGGAGCGCTGATCTCCTGCAATCGCTCATCCCCTTGTCGAACGCGAGCGGCGGGCGGCAAACCATCCGGCCGCCGCCATGCCAGAGACGAGCCCCAGCCCGGCCACGGCATAGACCCAGCGCCGGTCCTCCCTGGTGACCAGCAAACCATCGAGCGCCAGGCCCTGGCTGCCCATCACTTCGACCTCGACCTGGTGGCGCGCGGGGCTGGCGCTGTGGGCCAGGGCGAGGGCAGGCCGCCCCTGCACCTGGGCCACAGTGGCCTGCACCGGGTGCCCGTCGATCGTCACCCGCACCGAGGCCGGGTCTGCAGGGCCGAAGGTGACCATCTCGAGGCTGCTGCCCCAGTAGGCGAACTGCAGGCGGGCGCCGGCTGTGCCACGCCGGTATGCGCCCAGCACGGCTGCCCCGTCGCTGCACTCCTGCCAGGGGCCCGCGTACTGCAGTGCCCAGTCGCTCTCCTGCCGATAGCCCGGGTAGAGGACGGCGCTTGCCGCGGCATAGGCTTTCAGGGCGTCATACGCAGGCCAGGGAGCAAAGTCGGGCTCGAGCAGAGAAAAGTAGTAGAATGGCTGGCCCTTCTCGGCGTCGGAGGCGCGTTTGAAGAACCAGTAGTTCATCACGCCCATCCACGGCCAGTCGCGGCGGGCCCGCTCATAGGCATCGACGGCGAATTGCGCTTGCTGCTCGCGGCTCACGATGCCGAACATCGGTGTCGCGCCCAGGTCGGGCGGCATGGCGTTCCAACCGATCTCCATGGCCCAGATGGGTTTGTCGGCGTCGCCGTTCCTCACCATGATGGCCCGCATGAGTTGTGGCCGCGCAAAGTTGGTGCGCCGGGCATCGACCCGGCGATCGGTCGGCCCCGTCCATAGACCATAGGCCATCACGCCCAGGATGTCAAAACTGCCTCGCGCGCCCGCCTCGTACATCTGCTGCAGGTAAGTCAGGTCGCTGACGTTCTGCGGGCCCTGTTCGAGGGTCGGCGCCAGGCCGGCGGTGATGATGACGCAGTCCGGGTCGGCTGCCTTGGCCCGGCGATACGCCTCCTGCAACAGGCGGGTATAGGCTGCGGCATCGACGGGGCGGTCTCCCCATTCGTGGTAGAGGTTCGGTTCATTCCAGATCTGGTAGTAGCGCACCTTGCCTCGGTAGCGCCGCACCACAGCCTCGACAAAGTCACCGAAATCCTCCACCCGGTCGGGTGGCCCCTGGATGCTCTGCCCCCGCTCTCCCGAGCGTGCCCAAGCTGGCGGGTTATCGAGCCGGGCGATGACCTGGAGGCCGCGCTCGGTGGCCATATCGACGATGCGGTCGTACTTGGCCCACGCCGATACGTTCCACTTGTGGTCCCAGAAATCGCCCTTGGCCGTAATCTCGATGTCTTCCCAGGGGAACTCTTGGCGGATGGTGCGAAAGCCGGCATCGCGGATCAGGTCAAGCGAGTGCGCGACTTTGGCCGGCTCGACCTCCTGTTCGAGAAAAGTGTTGACGCCAAACGGGCTGACGTCGGTGTAGCGGATCGGCGTGTAGGGGGCCAGGTCTGGCAAGGGGTGCATGGCCCGCAGGTAGAGGTAGCTGAGAAGGCCCTTGACCTGCTCGCGCAGGTCCTGCTCGCCGGTGCAATCGTAGAGGGCAGGGCCAATCAGCGGCCGCCAGGCCAGCGCCAAAGCTGCCGCCAGTACGACCAAGACGATCGCCGGCGGAAGCAGCCAGCGACGCGCCCTCCGGCTCAAAGACATCCACATTCCTCCGCTGGGCCTGGTGCCTCACCGGCGCCCGGCGCTTGGGGAGCGGCGCTGCACGGGCAGGCAGCACCTGCCGCCCGCCCGCCAGAACCCCAGAGGCCCCGAATTGGGCCCGGGCGAAGAGTGCAGGCCGTCCGATGACAACGCCAGGCTGCTGAGGCCTGCCCGGCAGCTTGCCTAGCTCTGGGCGTCGGTTCGCTTCTGAGCTTCGAGTTGAGCAAGGATCTCCTGTCGCTTCTTGGCGGCCGCTTCCTTGCCCTTCTCGATCGCTTCTTGCACGCGCCCTCGCTGTTCCTCCACAAAGCCGGGCACGCTCTCTTGCACCTTGCCGGCCCGCTTCTGTAGCTCGTCGCGCAGCTCGATGCCGCGCTCGGTGATCTGGGCCCGCGTCTGCTCACCCGACTGGGGGGCGATCAGAATGCCGGCAATCACCCCTATCGCGCCGCCGACGATAAAGCCGGCAAGGAAATCCAGGCTGGTCTCCCTTTTCGCCATGTAGCCCCTCCTCGTATGTATCTTCTATCTCTTTTGCCTGCAATGCTATGCGCCGCGCTGGGCCCCAATGGGGCACCGCTGCGCTCTCCGCTCAGGAGCCGTGCCCCTTCGGAGAGCGCCGGGCAAACACTTCTGCGCCCTCGCGGATGCCTTCCCACAGTGAGGCCAGCCGCGCCACGGGGGTAACGACATAATCGCTCACAATGGTGGCTGTGCCACGCACGGTGCCTGCTGTATCCTGCAGCGAGGCCAGGATGGGGCGCAGCTCTTCCTGCAGCAGCCGGATGAGCCCCCGGAGCTGCAGCACCAGGACGATCAGGAGGCCCCCAATGACGAGCGATTCCACACACAGCACGATAATGGCGATATCCCGTGCGGCTGTGAGCGCCATGACACCTCCTGTGCAGCGGAGCATTCTTCGCCCAGGCGGCGGCATCAGGGCCGGCACGGCCCCGTTCTCGCCGCCAGCCGGAACCTGATTTTACCATGTTACACCGGAATTGTCATCTTGAACAAAAAAATGCGGCTACACCCCGGGGGTAGCCGCGACCCGTCGCAGGATGGACCCTGCGCCACGTCAGGCGAGGACCAGGCGCTCGGCCAACTGCAGGAACTCTTTCTCGCGCCAGAGATGCCCGCCGCGGGGCGGCCAGGCGCCGCAGACCTGGCCACGCCAGTCGGCTGGGATGCCGCTGTGCCGGTAAGCGGCCCCAGCCCAGGCACCGATGAGAGCTCCGGCCGTAGCGGCATTCCCCCCCAGGTTGGCGACCCGCGTCACCGCTTCGGCAAAGGAAGCGGTGGTCAGCAGGCCCCAGATGGTGCTTTCGATGATCTGCTGCACCTCGCTGCCGTTGGCCAGGGTGTGGCGCACGCGTGTGGACGCCCAACGGATGGTCTCATCGAGCAGTGGCGGCAGGTCGGCGCAGGCCTGCAGGCTCTGCTGCACCGCCTGCCGTGGCGCCATGCCCTGCACCAGGTGCCACAGGAGCACAGTGGCAAAGGCGCTGCCCGAGGTGCAGTCGGGGTGGGGGTGGGTGGCGCGGGCAACGTCGCGTGCCAGGGCCAGGCAGGCGAATCGATTGTCGAGGGTGGCCAGAGCGATGGGCAGGCAGCGGATCAGCACTTCGGCGTCGGGCGAAGAGGTCACCTCCGAGATGGCCGTGCCGCCCTTGGGGCGGGGTTGGATGCCCAGAGCCCGCGCCCAAAAGCCCGTGGCCTGGCCGCCTGAGCGCGCCCCGTCGACTCTGCCGGCGCGCGTGGCCTCGACGCGCGCCGCCAGTTGCTCGGCGCTCTGTGGCTCGGCTTCGAGGAGCCCTTCGGCCAGGGTGAGCATGGTGCCGGTGTTGGCGGTGAATGAGCCCTCGGGAAGGCGCCCGCGACGCATCTCTCGCACCTGAGCATTGACGGGCTGCATCGGTGCGCCCTCCAGGGCCATGCCGAAGGCATCGCCCACGGCAACGCCAAGCAAGCACCCCCGAGCACGTTCGCGGAGGTCTGGGGTGATGGCAGGCATGTCAGCCCTCCTTACGGCGTGTGTTCTCGCTCCCCACGTGCGACGATGCAGGACTGGGCTGGCACCGACAGGACATCCACAAGCCGGCGACGGTGGGCGCCGGACCGTTTGCATTCTCAAAGGGCAAAGTATCTGTAAGGTTAATATAGCGATTGTGCAGTATAATGTCAAAGTGCACGTACCTGTTCAGACTCGAGCATAGTGAGTATCCACGCTCCTGCTCGCCCTTGCTGCGGCCCCCTTGTGAAGCGCGGGCAGGACGCGAAACGGGGATGCACAATTGCACGCAACTGTCTGCGAGGTGAGGCGGTCTGTGTGTTGCCTGGTCAGGAGGCACCCTTGACTCAAATCGTCCTGGTCCACCATGCTGCGAGGCGTGGCATGGGGCGCCCGGCCAATTCGCTGGGCGCTCTGTGCGCTTGCGTGAAGGCGCAGGCGCGCATCATCGAGATCGATGTGCAGGCGCTGGCCGATGGCGATTTCGCGCTGTTGCACGATGCGCTGCTCGAGCGGGCCACCGACGGCCGAGGCCCCGTGGGCGCTGCGGTGGCTGCCGATGTGGCCCGGCTGCGGCTGCTGTCGCAGGGTGAGCAGAGTGAAGAACCGGTCGCGCTGCTGAGCCAGGTGGTCGCGCTGGTGCAGAGGGTGGATTCCCTCGTCGAGCTGCAGCTCGACCTCAAGGCCCACCCGACTGCGTTGCTGCCCGACGGGAAGCTGCGCCTGCTGGCGCAGCTCGTCGAGCCGCTTGGCCAGCGGGTGCGCGTCTCCTCGGTGGCCGATTGGGCGCTGCGCCGGCTGCATGCTCTGGCGCCCCGGGTTCCGCTGGGCTTCGACCCCCTGCTGTACCTGGATGTGCGCGATGACGAGAAGGATATGCCCCCATACCGTGCCGGCGCCTACGGCTACCGCGATGACCATCCGCTGGCCGCCGTCCGCTGGGGCCCGGCCCGGGATTACCTGGCCATGCGCGCTGAGGCGCTGTGGCACCAGGCGCCGATGGCCACGGTATGGTACATCCGTGGCAGCACCCTGGCGCGCGCGCTCGATGATGGCTTTGACTGGATTGCCGACCTGCACGCTCAGGGCGTGCAGGTGGATGCGTGGACGCTGGATGCGGCCAGCCCCGGCGACGTGGAGCTGGCCCGGCGCCTGGTGCAGGCAGGCGTGGACCGCATCACCACCGACGACCCGCCGGCCCTGGCACGGGTTCTGGGGGTGAGTGTGGCATACTGATGGCGCCTGGGCGCGGGCGCCGTTGCCTGACCCAGGTTGCGGTCAGGCTGGGCTCTGCAACCGCGCCCGGGTTTCGGCGGCCAGGCGGTCGTGGACCTCTGCGACCACGGGCAGGCCGGCAGCCTGCATCGCCAAAAGGACGCTGCCCACCACCGGCGCCGTGTGCAGGATGATCGGCTGAACGGCGGGCGATTCGGCCCGTACCGGATCGAGTACTGCCGAGACGAAGATGCGGCTCTGGGCGCGGAAAACGCCGCCTGCCAGCACCAGTTCGAATGCCGTGCCCGCCAGCCCCAGGCGCCGGGCGACGGCGGCCACATTTGCCCCCAACTCGTGGCCCACGAAGCTGAGCACCTCCCGAGCTACCGGGTCGCCGGCTTCAGCGGCCTCGAAGACCATGGGTGCCAGGGCAGGGCGGGGAGGCTCGACCTCATGGCGGCAGAGCTTTTCCGCCAGCTCGGCAAAGCTCTCCAGCCCGTAGAGCGCCAGGAAGCGCTCGGTGAGAACCGTGGGCCGCCCCCGGCCGATATAGGCCTGGGCGACGGCGCGCAGTGCCCAGAAAACAATGTCGCCCGCCCCGCCGATATCGCCCAGGCCCATGCCCTCGCCAAAGGTGCGGAAACGCTGGCCCTGGGGGTTGCAGCCGGCCACGGTGGTGCCGGTGCCGGCGATGGCGGCGACGCCGTAGCCGGAGCGGGTGCCTGCACGGAGGGCGGCGTAGGCATCGTTGACCAGAATGCGCGGGCCCGGCACGCCCAGGCGGTCGAGCACGGTGCCCAGACGGACCTCATCGCCGGGCCAATCCATGCCGGCCAGGCCATAGCCCGCTGCGCATAGCTCACTCACCTGCAGGCCGGCCTCGGCCAGGGCCTCCTCCATCGCAGTGGCGTAGACCTGATAGGCACCCTCCAGGCCTACTCCCTCCCAGTTGCCGGGCCCTGCCTGGCCCAGGCCGCGCACGTGGCCGGCATCATCGGCCACCAGGGCGTGGGTCTTGGTGGCGCCGGCGTCGATCCCCAGGTAGAAACAAGGGCGTCGCATAGGTGTCCTTTCGCAAGGGAACTGAGGGCACCAGGGAACTGGAGGGTTTCTATCCCTCAGCTCCCCGGTTCCCCCAGTTCCGTCAGTTCCGGAACTGAGGCAGGTACGCCGCATTGACCCGCAGCAGGTCCTCCAGCAAGGCTGGCGCGCGGTCGGCGCCGGGGCCCAGCGGGTGAGCGACCAGAGCCTGCAATGCGGCCCCACGACTGCCTGTCACGGCGGCTTCGGCGGCCAGCAGTTCGTACGCTTTGACCGTGTGTACCAGGGCGTTAGCCAGGGCGGGCAGTGGGCGCCTCACCGGCAGGGGGTGGAGCCCAGTAGCGTCCACCCGGCAGGGGAGCTCGCATACCCAATCGGCAGGCCAGCCGGGCGCGGCGCCCAGGTGGCGGGTATTGATCACATGCACATCGCCCAGGTCGTTGTGGAGCGAGTCGATGAGCCAGGCGGCCGCGGTGGAGTAGTGGGCACCGCCGCGCTCCATCAGCTTGGGGGGCAGCGTGGTCAGCGCCGGGTTGGCATACTCCTCCAGCAGGGTGCGTTCGATCTCCATCACCTGCTCGGCCCGCGACGGCCCCTCCTGGCGCGCCACGACCGAGGCGGTACGGTAGTAGTAGCGCAGGTAATAGCTGGGGATGGCGCCCAAGAGCTCCACCAGATAGGGCGGGCAGGCAGGGTCCTCCTCGCTGCGCAGGGCCTCGAGCTGGGCGGCGAACACCTCGGGCCAGACGTCGCGCCCGCCAACCCGGGCGCCGCTGAGCCAGGCCAGGTGGTTGAGGCCGAGGTAGTCGATCTCCACCTGCTTGGGGTCGGCGCCCATGTGCGCAGCGATGTGCATGCGGTAGCCGATGGGCGAGTTGCACAGGCCTACCGAGCGCGTCTCGGGGGCGTAGCGCTGTAGGGCCTCGGTGACCAGGCCGCTGGGGTTGGTAAAGTTGACCAGCCAGGCGTTGGGGCAGAGCCGCTGCATGTCGCGGGCGATGCTGAGGATCACCGGGATGGTGCGCAGGGCCTTGGCAAAGCCGCCTACGCCGGTCGTCTCCTGGCCCACCAGGCCCCAACGGCGGCCCAGGTACTCGTCCTCGCGGCGCGCCGCCATGCCGCCCACGCGGATCTGCGTCTCGACGAATGAAGCGCCGGCCAGGGCCGCAGCCCGGTCGGCAGTGAGCACCAGCTTGAATGGCGCCCCTGCCGCCTCGACCATGCGCCGGGCAAAGCCCCCCACGACCTCGAGGCGGGCGGCGTCGATATCCATCAGCCAGAGCTCGCTGAGCGAGAGGCGCTCGGCTGCGCCAATAAAGCCATGGACCAGCTCGGGGGTGTAGGTCGAGCCCCCGCCGATGACTGCGATCTTCATATCTCTTCCACCTTTCCGGTTGCCGCCGAGCGGTAGGCGGCCTCGACCACGCGCATCACCGCCAGGCCATGGGCGCCGCCGGGCACCGGGTCGGCGCCGGCGCGGATGCTTTCGACAAAGTGCTGCATCTGGGCATCGTACATCGACTGGGGGCAGTGCTCGACCCGGGGGAAGGGAAAGCCCGGGTCCACTTCAGCCCGCCCGCCCTCACCTGCCACGACCAGGCGGGTGGGGAAGGTCTGGCCGAACCCCAGGCGGCCGTAGAGTTGCGTGCCGGCCTCGGGGGCATCGGCGTGGGGCTGCCACCAGCCCGACTCGACGTAACTCACGACGCCATTCTCCCAGGTGATGAGCAGCATGCCGGTGTCGTCGACGTCGTAGGCGCCGTAGCGGGTGCTGAGGGCGGCGTAGACGGACCTGGGCTGAGGGTCGCCCAGGAGGTAGCGGGTGGTGTCGATGGCGTGGACGCCCATGTCGACCAGGGCGCCGCCGCCCGCCAGCGGTCGCTGGGTGAACCAGCCGGCCGGCCCCCACATGGCGTGTACCCCATAGCTCTTGGTGCGCACGATGGGGCCCAGGCGGCCCGCGACGACCTGCTGGCGTAGCCAGCGCACCTCCGGGTCGAAGCGCCAGCAGTGGGCCACCATCAGCCGTGCGCCCGACCGCGCCGCCGCCTGGCACATCTGCTCTGCCTCAGCCACGCTCATGGCCATTGGCTTCTCCACCATCACGTGCACGCCTGCCTCCAGGGCGGCGATGGCCTGGGGTGCGTGGAGGTAGTTGGGGGTGCAGATGACCAAGGCATCGAGCCCGCCGGCGGCGAGGAGCGAACGCACGTCGGCGTAGCGGCGTGCGACCGCGAACTCCTCGGCAAAGGCCGCCAGCGACTCGGCGCGATGGTTGGCCACCGCCACCAGCTCGGCGCCCGGTGTGTTGCGGATGGCGCGAGCGTGGGTGTGGGCGATGTAGCCGGTGCCCATGATGGCGATTCTCAGGGCCATGGATACCTCCTCGCTCCGGCGAGACGTCGGCCAGCAGCGCGACCAGGACGGGATGTGCCTGGCGACGCATGGGCCGGCGGCGATGGTCACCCGCGGTACATCAGCGCGACGTGAGCTCCTCTACTGGCAGCGCATCAGGTCGCGCAGCATGCGGTAGCCGATGACCTTGATGCCCGCGTTGCGCACATAGTCGCGCAACTCGGGGCTGGTGAAGGCGCGATAGTCGGCGATGCGGCTCGGCGCGTCGGGCGTGATGGCGCGCAGCTCGGGCGTGTCGGCCGCAGGGTGGATGATGAAATGGGTGAGGCCGGCTGGCAGGCTGTCGAAGGCGCGCTTGGCCAGGGCGATGCGGTCGTTGGGCTGGTCGAGGGGCAGCATGGTGATGTTGTCGAGGAGCGGCAGCCCCTGGTCTTCGAGCTGGGTGGTGAGCTGGGCGGCATACGCTGCCGTCTCCGCATCCAGGTTGAGGGCCCGCCACCCCGCTTCGTCGAGGCGCGGCAACATGGGCGGCAGGCGGCGCTCCATCGCCAACTGCACATAGCCCGGGATGAACTTGGGGTGCGCCACTGCTCCCATGTGGGTGTCGATGTGGGTGACATCGATGCCCGCCGCCAGGGCGCGGTCGAGCTGGGCGCGCAGCTCCACGGCCACCGCGTCGGGGTCGGCGTTGGCCTGCACCTCCTCCGACGTGCGGAAAAAGCAGCCCTCCCCATCGAGCAGGCCCGAGCTGGGGTCGCGGGTGGAGATGGGACCCCAGCGGTAGGTCTCCCACTCGCTGGTCAGGGTGAGGTGCACGCCCACATCGGCCTGGGGATGGGCGCGGCAGTAGGCGGCTGCGGCCAGAGACCAGGGGCAGGGCACCATCACCGCACCCGAAGAGACGAGGCCAAAGTCGATCAGCTCGGCAAAGGCGGCCAACCCCGCCTGGCACATGCCGATGTCATCGGCGTGGATGATGGCGACCCGGTCGTTGGGCGCGAAGCCGAGCCTGCGAAGCGTAGGGTTGGGTCTCACAGTTGTCCTCCTTGTTCTGAATGCCGGCAAGCCGATCCTTGCTGGGCCTGGGGGCCGCAGCCGCAGGATTGCCGGACGACCAGCTCCGTTGGCAGGAGAATCTCCTGCGTGGTGTGGCCGGTGCGGATGAGCTCGATGAGTTGCTCGGAGCCGCGGAAGCCGGCCTCTTCGATCGGCGCGCGGACCGTGGTCAGCGGCGGGGCCAGGTACTGCGAGAAATCGAGGCCATCGAAGCCGACGACTGCGATATCCTGCGGCACGCGGAGGCCGGCGCGCTGGATGGCCTGCATGGCGCCGTAGGCCGAGTCGTCGTCGCCGGCAAAGATGGCCTCGGGCCGCACCCCGGCCTGCAGCCAGGCCTCCACCGACGCCATGGCCTGAGCCTGCTCAAAGCCGCCGGTGGCCACCAGGCTCTCGTCGCAGGCGATGCCATGGGCGGCCAACGCCTCGCGGTAGCCCATCTCGCGCCAGGCGGAGTCGCTATTGCCCGCCGGGCCGCGCAGGAAGGCGATGCGCCGGTAGCCGTGCACCTCGATCAGGTGCTCCATGACGCTGCGCGCGCCGCGGCGGTTGCGCAGGTTCACGCATGGGATGGCTATGCCGTCGGGCGGCGGCTGCAACAGGAGCACCATTGGCATGTGCAAGCGGTGGAGATGCTCCAAATCGGCGCGGTCGAGGCTGTGGGCAAAGACCAGCATGCCGTCGCTGTTGAGCTCGGCAATGCGCTGGCGCAGGTTCACCCCACGCCGGCCGGCCTGCGCCGCGGTCAGGATCAGAAGGTCAAAGCCCGCCTCGCGCGCGGCTGCCTCGACGCCGCGCACCAGGGGCGCAAAGTAGGCGTTGCCGATCTGGGGCAAGAGCAGGCTGAGGATGTTGGTGTGGCCACGGGCCAGGCTGCGTGCGGCTGCCTGGGGAGCGTAGCTGAGCTCGGCTACCGCGGCCCATACCGCCGCCGCGGTGTCGGGTGCCACCGGCCCCAGGCCGTTCAATACCCGGCTGACGGTGGCGGTGGATACTCCGGCGTGCCGGGCCACATCGGCGATGGTTGCGCGCGGGCGAAGGTGTCGCGTGGCGGGCATGGCCTATTCCTTGAGTCCGGTCAGCTTGACACCCTGGATGAAGGTGCGCTGGGCGAAGAAGAAGGCCACGATGATCGGCAGCGTGAAGACCACCGAGGCGGCCATGAGCAGGTTCCAGGCCACCTCATGGCGGCCCTGGAAATCCTGCAACCCCAGCGCCATGGTGAAGGCCTGGGGGTTGGTCAGGTAGAGCAGGGGGCCGAGAAAGTCATTCCAGGCCCACAGGAAGGTGAGCACGCTGATGGTGGTCAGTACCGGCACCGACAGGGGCAGCACGATGTTGAAAAAGATGCGGGCCTCCGAGGCTCCGTCGACCCGCGCCGCATCGCACAACTCTTCTGGGATGGTGCGGAAGAACTGGCGCAGGAGGAAGATGTCGAAGCCATTGCCAAAGAAGGTGGGCACGATGAGCGGCAGGAAAGTGTTGCCCCAGTGCAGCCAGGTGGTAAAGATCACGTAGAGGGGGATCATCGTTACCTGGAAGGGCAGCATCATGGTGGCGAGCACGAGCATGAAGAGGGCGTCGCGCCCCGGCCAGCGGATGCGCGCAAAGCCGTAGGCGGCCGGGGCACACGAGACCAGCGTGCCCACGATGCAGAAAAAGGCGACGATCAGGCTATTCCGGGCATAGGTGAAAAAGTTGACGTTGACGCCGGGCCGGGTGGAGCGCTCCATAGCGTCGACAAAGTTCTGCCAGCGCAGGCTGACCACGAGCACAGCTTGGGCGTCGCGCAGCCTGGCCTCGATGGGCGGAGCCGGCGCGGCGGGGTCGACAAAGGTGCCCCTGCCTTCGGCCATCGACACCAGGGCCATCCGCCGCACGCTGCCATCGCTCAGGGTGACGTCGTAGACCGGCAGCGCCTTGCCCCCGACATCGACGCGCAGATTGTCGTGGGGCAGCCAGGTGGGCGGCATGCGGAAGACATCCTGCTCGGACTTGAGCGAGGTGGAGAGCATCCACAGGAAGGGCACGAAGAAAAAGAGCCCGACGGCGACGAGCAGTGCGTGGCTCGCAGCCGCCTGGAACCCCTGGCGCACCCTCCGCGACAGGCGCGGCCGTGACGTGGGCCTCCGAAGTGTGATCTCTGCCATTGCCCTACCCCGCATAGTAGGTCCAGCGCTCTGATGAGCGCAGGAGGAGAAGGGTACAGGCCATGATGATGAGGAACAGGATCCAGGCCATCGCCGATGCGTACCCCATCTTGAAGTAGATAAAGCCCACGTGGTAGAGGTAGACGCTGTAGAACAGGGTCGAGTTCAGGGGCGCACCCAGGGTGACCCCCACGGTGGTGTTGATGCCGGTGCCAAAGACATAGGCCTGGGCGAAGTACTGGAACATGCCGATGACCCCCATGATCAGGTTGAAGAGGGTGATCGGCGAGACCATGGGCACGGTCACATGGACCAGGCGCTGCCACCAGTTCGCGCCATCGAGCTCAGCCGCCTCGAGGAGCGAGACCGGCACATCCTGCAGCCCGGAGAGGTAGATCATGATCGTGCTCCCCAGGCCCCAAGTGCCCATGATGATCAGCGCCGGCTTGGACCAGGCCGGGTTGCGAAACCAGTTGGGGCCCTCGATGCCCACCTTGGCGAGCAGGGTGTTGAGCAGGCCACTCTGGGGGTTAAGGATCCACAGCCAGAGGAGCGTGCTGGCGACGACGGGCACGATCGAGGGCAGAAAGTAGATGACGCGGTAGATCGACTGGCCGCGCACCTTGAGGTTGAGCAGCACCGCGCAGAAGAAGGAGACGAGTAGCCCGAGCGGCACCGCAATGGCCACCATGTAGCTGGTGTTATAGAGCGCGGTCCAAAAGAGCTTGTCGCTGCCCAGCGCTGCATAGTTCTGCAGGCCGATCCACACCGGCGGCTTCTTGACGTGGTATTCGGTAAAGCTGTAGTAGAGCGAAGCGAGCATGGGGTAGAGGGTGAGAGCGAAAAAGCCCACGATCCAGGGGGCCGTGAAGAGGAGCCCGGCCACCAGATTGCGGCGGGTGCGAGGGCTCCATCGCGGGCGTGCCCTCGGCGGACCCGCGATGGGCCGGGTCTGCAGGTTGGCTTGCACCGATCACCTCCCTGTTTGTGGCGGGCGCCCCGGCGCCTGGCCGCGGCCCGGGAGCTGTGTTCTGGCCGCGTGCCAGGCGCCGTACCCAGATGGACGGTCTCTTGCGGCACGAAGAGTGGTGCTGCTCGCGCTCCGGCTCCGACTTGGCCTGACGAGCTCGAGCAGGGTTAGCTTGTGCCCAGCGTCTTGTCGAGCTCGGGCTGCAGCTTTTCCTCTGCGGCCTTGAGGAGTGGCGCAGGGTCGGCCCCGGCGTGCAGCACCTGTTCTTCCACGGCCCCCAGCTCGGTGTTGAGCTCGGCGTTGATCGCCGTGACCGGCCAGGTAGACGCGTTGGGGTCGCCCATAAGGTTCAGGAAGACCTCGAACTTTTTGTTCTCGTGGAAGCGCGAGTCCTGCGCAGCCTTCTTGGAGGTGGGAAGGTTATAGTTGAACGCCATCTCTTCGGCCACGATGTCGGGGCTCATCATCCAGGCCAGGAGCTTGCCCGAGGCGGCCTTGTCCTTGGCGCCGGCGGGGATGACGACCATGGTCCCCCCTACCATGTTGGTGTTCTTGCGCTCGGGGTGCGCTGCCGGGTATGGGAAGGGGGCCACGCCGTAGTTGAGCTCTGGCTTGAGCTTTTGGATGAAATTGGGCCCGGGCTGCCATTCGCCGTCGACCATCATGGCGATCTTGCCGGCGTAAAAGCCCTGGTCGGGCGACATATAGTCCCCCAAGGCCGACGTGAACTTGAGCACGTTGTCGGCGCCGTACTTGGTGTAGAACTGCTGCTGCCACTTGAGGCAGTCGATCATCTCGGGTGTGTTGAGGGTGATCTTGGTGCGGTCGGCGTTGAGGGGCGAGCTGCCGAACATCTTGAGATACAGGTCGGTGTGGCTCCAGGAAAAGTCGGGGATGAAGCCGACCTGTTTGACCGTGCCGCCCTCGACAATGGTGAGCTTTTCGGCGAAGGACGTCAGTTCTTCGATGGTGAGGGGCGGCTTCTCGGGGTCCAGCTTGGCATCCTCGAAGAGGTCCTTGTTCCAGAACAGGGCGTAGGTGTCGGTGCCCCAGGGCAGAGAGTAGAACTTGCCACCGTACTTGCAGAGCCCGAGGGGCGCCGGATAAAAGTCGCTCAGGTCGATCTTGCTCGAAGCGATGATGTCGTCGAGGGGAGCGATGAGCTTTTCGCGCTGCCAGGTGCCCACGTTGTCGGAGCCGCTCAGCACCAGCACGTCGGGCGTCTCGTTGCCAGAGAGGGCGGCGATGATCTTCTCTTCCTCGACGGGGGCATTCACCTGGACCTTGATTCCGTTGGCCGTCGCAAAGCGGTTGAAGAGTTCCTGGAGTTGGGCGGGGTTGTCGCCCCATTGGATCCAGACCTGCATGACATCGGGGAGCTTCGCTGCGGGCGCCGTGGTCGCCCCGGCGGCGGGCTGGGGCGCCGCTGTGGGCTGGGCGGCTGGCGCCGCGCACCCCGCCAGCACCGCGCCCGCGGCCGTGAGGCCCATCATCCTGAGCATCTCACGGCGTGAAAGCCTGGTCGGTCCTCCCATCTTTGTCTCCTCTCAGGTGGTGAAAAAGCGCAGCGAACGCCAACGAGGCAGAGCACGAAGGGTGGATCACCTCCTTTCAGCGAGAGCATGGCATGGTACAGAGGGGCAAGCACGTGGGGCCGCGTCATGTAACCGCTTACATAGTATAGAGCGAAATCGCCCAAATGTCAAGAGTTGGCCAGTGTACATAATCTGACGGGGAATACAAAGGTTTCGCCTCCCCGCGGCAGGCGGAGTATAATGCTCTCAGGCAGAGCAACCCTGCCCCCAACGCACCGTGGAGGAGCCCATCATGGAGAATCAGGCTAGCAACGAGCCCGTCGAACTCAAAATCGCCTACATCGGCGGTGGCAGCCGCGAGTGGGCACGCAAACTTATGTTCGACCTGGCCCTCTGCCCGGACCTCACCGGCCAGGTGGACCTCTATGACATCGACATCGAGAGCGCGCGTCTCAACGAACGCCTGGGCGGTTGGCTGCAGGATCAGCCAGGCGTCGTGTCTCGCTGGCGCTACCGCGCCGTGCCTGGCCTCGATGATGCCCTGCGGGACGCCGACCTGGTCATCATCTCCATCCAGCCGGGCAGCCTGGGCTGCATGGAGGCGGAGATCGCCATCGCCGAGCGCCACGGGATGTTCTTCCCTGTGGGCGACACCGCTGGCGCGCCGGGCCTGGTGCGCGGCCTGCGGGCAGCGACGATCTACGAAGGCTTGGCCCACCGCATCGCGGCCCTCTGCCCCAAGGCCTGGGTCATCAACTACACCAACCCCATGACCATCTGCACCCGCACGCTGACGCGCGTGGAGCCGGGCCTCAAGGTCTTTGGCTGCTGCCACGAGGTCTTTGGCACGCAGCGCCTGCTCAGCGAACTGGTGGCCGCGGAGCTGGGCATCAGCCCGGCCCCGTCGCGCGACGAGATCCAGGTGAACGTGCTGGGCATCAACCATTTCACCCTCATCGACCGCGCCTTCTACCGCGAGCACGACCTGTTGGCGATGTTGCGCGAGTATATCCGGCGGCCGGGCGTGCTGCGGCCGTGCTCGCGCGAGGAGGCGGA
>Ga0078972_1005983_pt1 | contig 29804 bp, 23 predicted proteins | sample YelNatPaOPGAMG01_FD_67568 | JGI IMG/M metagenome (GOLD analysis project Ga0078972, IMG submission 67568) | Hot spring thermophilic microbial communities from Obsidian Pool, Yellowstone National Park, USA - OP-RAMG-01 (SPADES assembly) (version 2) | ecosystem: Environmental > Aquatic > Thermal... | reverse complement strand
CAGGCTGCGTTCGCGCTTTGCACTGTCGCCTGGATTTTTTTCGGTTATCCAGGCATACAACCCGTCCTCCTGCTCCTGCGGATTGCCCGCCAGAAGGATTTCCCTCCGGTTTTTCTCTTCCCTGCGGCTCATCACCACATTCCCCGAAGCCATGGCAAAGTACAGCGAATCGGTGATGCCCTGCTCCCCGGCAGTGATCTTGTCGGTCTGTCCCTGAGCCACTGCCTTCCAACCAACGAGGGTTTCTTCTGCACCGAGGGTTCTCTTTTTATAGTTTTCAACCGGATCGCCCTCCGCCGGCAGGTCAATGCCATACTTCTGCTCCGGGTGGGCACTGAAAAACACTCTTCCCTTGTTCCGGCTCCGCTCTTCCTGTGTCGGTTTGGTACGGTCCTGGTTTACAATGGGCGGGGCCTCATAGATGACAGTCCCTTTTTCGGTGCGTTCCACAAGGTATTGCTTCCCTTCCGGGGAAGTGATGGCAATGGTCTTTGCCTGCCCCGGATCAACGACTTTCTGCTCACCACCGGTTGTGGTTATTACTATCTGCCCGTCCAGTGCAAGGGTAACGGAAGCAACCGTGCTGTCCATGGAAATGCTTCTGTCGCATGCCTGCGGATAGGGGTTATGGATTCTGCTGCGCCGGTTTACGCTGGGCAGACCGGTGACCAGGGCATTGCCCATGCGGTACACGGCCTTAATCTGTCCTTCGGCCAGCTGGTAGAGTTCGTTCACGTAAATATCCTCAAAGGCTACTTCCAGCTTGATGTAGCTCATCCAGGGGATGGTGACCACGCCCCGTCCGCTGAAGTATCCGTTACTTCCCTCCACTTCCAGCACCCTCACTTCAAAGCCCGCGGCCGTGATGATGTCGCCTTTCCGGAGCATGGGCAGGGGATTGAAGTTGTCGATCTTCACAGGGGAAAGTTCCTCTCCACAGCGGAACTCCCTGCGGGCTGTGCGGGCCACAACCGGGGCGCTGTACACCGGTTCCTGCGAAGTGCAGAAGGCAACCAGGCGAAACTCGTAGTCGCTGTTTTCCCGCAAACGATCCACCGTGGCCATTCCTGCTCCGGCCTCCAGGCTGTTCCACTCTCCGGGGGAATTTTCTTTGCCCGGCGGCACAAACTGCCGGAACTGGATCAGGTACCTGCGGTGCTCTTCAGCTGGTTCCCAGCGCAGGTGCACCGTGTTCTGTGCGGTGGAGGAAACCGTCAGTTCCGGTGCCCGGCAGGGCAATGCATACCGGAAGCGGAAGGCACGGGAACAGCCTTCGTTGCTGAACCCTGTTTTGTGCTGTGGGTCTTCGGCTTTTACCTGCCACACATAGGTTTTTCCCGGAGTGAGCAGGGGATCGGAAAGGGAATAACGGTAAAAAGGTGCATTGCAGGTGATGCTCACCAGGGGCGGCTGACGGCGGATGACATCCTCCGGATGCCGGTCTTCCTGCAGAACCTCCCACAGCTGCAGGGTGTATTGCGGCATAAAGCCTGCATAGGAAACTGGGTTATGCCGGGGGCTCCAGCTGAAGAAAACCTCCTGGGGATCGCGCCAGGGGATTTCCTCCCCGTCCTGCGGCTGGTTCAGCTCCGGCGGCTCATTGAGGGATACCATGAACATGGCCGGAATACAGGACGAAACAGGGATTCTGCGGTAGAAATCGAGTACCTCAAAGCTGAGGGTGTAAAAACCTTCGGGAAGAAAAGGGTTCTGCAGAAAAGCAGTGCGGCTCATGCCGCTGATCTGCAGGTTGTCAGGACTGAACCAGGGACTGAGGTCTTCGCCTGTGAGCACGAGCATCTCCCCACCGTTCAGGTAAAAAGGCAGGGTGAGGGTGCGTCCTCCGGAAACAAGGCTTACCCTGTCGCCGGTGAGGGTCATGCGCAGAAGAACCGGGTAGTGGCTCAGGGTCAGGTCGGCCGGATAAATCTCCACCCGCAGGCGCCCTTCTTCGCCTATCTGGTATAGTCCCGAAGGAGCAGGCTGGGTAAGGTACACCCTCACCCGCACGGGAAAAACCTGCGGATAAAGAGCAGTATGCAGCTGGAAGAGAACCAGGGTCACCAGAGTGCGATTTCTCACCTCGAAAAACCATAATGCTTCCTATGGTTAATTTCAAAAAGGGAAAAATCTCGCAGGCTGAAAAATATGTTTTATAACATATTTTCTCTATAATAAAGGATTTTCGGGGAATTTAGAAGGTGGTTTTTTGGTTTTTTCGGTGCAGGCCCTTTGCGGGCTGATCCGGTTTAAAGGCAACGAAAGGAAGTGCACTTCACCTCGGGCGCATGGTATATGTCTTATACATAAATCATAAGGTCTGGAACAGAATGTTGGAATTACAAGCAAAATGAAGACTCTTCAAGGGGTTTCACCCCTTAAACCCTGAGTTACTTTCTTTCCTCGATACACCCGATTCATGCATTGGTCATGCATGAATCGCCTTTCAGGCCGCTTTCACTTCGTTCCAGCGGGGTTTGTCCGGATGCTTCCGCGCAAAACCAGCCCACTGCGCATCAGTTCGTTCACTCTCCTGATGCGCAATCCGGGCTTAAGAAAGCAACCAAATCCCGCATAAGAAAATCTACCAGTTGGCGGTGAAGCCAACTGTAAGATTTTCTATCGCGGGAAAGGCAAAACAAAATCCCTCCCGCTCTGCCAGCCTTGGCTCCCCTGTTTTGCACTGACCCACGCGCTTTGGATTTACGTTCAGGAAAGAAATTCCTTTTCAGAAACGGGATTAAGCTCTTGCTCCGGCCCTTAGCAAGCCGGTGGGGGGACGTCCACGATTGGTGCGGGCTGCGTTGGCTGAGCCTGTCGAAGCAGGGTTGGTTATGGACGATGGTAGGTGGAACGAAAACCTTTGCAACACCGGAGGCGGTGAAGATTCCCACAAAAAAGCTTGCTCTTCTTATTTATATGAAGATTCCTGGAGATGGAACACTATTTAAAAGAGAGGATTATAAAAAGGGGCGAAGCCCCTTATCCCCTTCCCCTTAACTCTGTATCAACATATCCAGCACCTCCCCCACGCTCAGTCCGGCGGCCCGGATCTGCCTCGGCACAATGCTGTTTTCGCTCATGCCCGGGATGGTATTTACTTCGAGAAACCAGAAGGTATTTCCGCTGAGGATATAATCGATGCGCACAATTCCCTTACACTGAAGAATATCGTATATGCGCGAAGAGAGAGCATGACAGGCGGCGGTGAGCCCGGGAGAAATGCGCGCCGGGGTTATTTCTTCGGCCATGCCCGGAGTATATTTGGCTTCGTAGTCAAAAAACTCCTTTTTGCTCACTACTTCGGTGAGAGGGAGCAGGAGTTCCTTTCCGTTAATTTTCAGCACCCCGCAGGTAATTTCCGTGCCGGTAAGAGCCGCTTCGGCAAGCACTTCGGCATCTTCGGCAAAGGCTTTCTCCAGGGCCGGCAGAAGGCCTTCCGGTGAGCTTACCCGGCTGGTACCAAAGCTCGACCCTCCGTTGTTTGGCTTGATAAAACAGGGAAAGCCGATATTCCGGGCCACCTCATCAGCCGCAGGAATGGTTTCCCTGGTAATGAGCATATGGCGGGCGCCGGTAATGCCAAACGCCGCCAGGTAGTTTTTACAGAAATATTTATTGAAGGTAAGGGCGGAAGTGAGCACGCCGGGACAGGAATACGGCACTCCCATCATATCGAGATATCCCTGCAGTTTCCCGTTTTCGGCCGGATCCCCGTGGATCATCACCAGGGCATAGTCGAAATGCACTTTCCTTTCAGGCAATGAAAGGCTGAAATCGCTGAGATTGAAAGGAATGCGCCTTCCTTTGCCGTCTTCGGTGTACCACTCCTTCCCTTCGATGGTAATGATGTGGGTTTGGTAGCGGGAAGGATCGAGTTGTGCGGCAATCTGCCGGGCGCTCTGAAGGGAAATGACTTTCTCTGACGAATTTCCTCCGGTAAGGAGGGCGATGGTTTTACGCACAGGCATTGTGGATATTTTGGCGGTAAAAATAGGAAAAAAACAGCGTGAATCTCCGGGTGCAGGGGCGATAATTCATGTGGCTCCGCTCAGTCAGTTTCTGGTTTTCCCTTATTCCGGGCGGCCATCAGGTTGCGCCAGCGTTGCACCACCTCGGCCATATCGGGAGGCAGGGGCGATTCGAAAAACATGTTCTGTCCGGTCACGGGATGCGTGAATCCGAGGGAGCGGGCATGAAGCGCGTGGCGGGGCATGATTTCGAAGCAATGCCTTACAAACTGCTGGTAATGGGAGGAAGCTGTACCTTTCAGGATGGTATTGCCTCCGTATTCGGCATCGTTGAAAACCGGATGCCGTATGTGCTGGAAGTGCACGCGGATCTGATGCGTACGACCGGTTTCGAGGGTACATTCCACCAGGGTTACGTAATGAAACCGTTCCAGGACCCTGTAATGGGTAACGGCAGGTTTTCCGGTGTCTTCGTCTTCAAAAACCGCCATTTTCTTCCGGTCTCGTGTACTGCGGGCAATGTTTCCCCTGATGGTGCCGGCATCATCGCGAAGGTCGCCCCACACGAGGGCTACATATTTCCGTTCGGTTTTATGGTCGAAAAACTGACGGGCCAGTTTGTTCAGCGCCAGTTCGTTCTTTGCCACCAGCAGAAGGCCGCTGGTATTTTTGTCGATGCGGTGCACCAGTCCGGGCCGTATTTCCCCCTTCTGAAACAAAGGAAGGTCCTTCAGATGCCAGTACAGGGCATTCACCAGCGTGCCGGTGTAATTGCCCTGGGCGGGATGAACCACCATTCCGGCCGGCTTGTTGATCACCATCAGGTGTTCGTCTTCATAAACAATATCGAGGGGAATGTTTTCGGGCAGAATCTCCGTTTCGCGCGGAGGGAAAGGCAGGAGCACCGTCACCACATCTTCCGGCTTCACCTTGTAATTCTGCTTCACGGGCCTGCCGTTCACATAGACATTGCCTGCCGCTGCAGCCGCCTGGATACGCGTACGCGACACATTGGCAATGCGGTTCTGCAGAAAACGGTCAATCCGCAGAAGGCTTTGCTTTTTGTCGGCCACAAAGCGGAAATGTTCGTACAGATCGTCGGTTTCTCTGATTTCTTCTTCCTGCATTTTTACCGAAGAATGATGAAGCGGGAAACATACTTCCTGGCGTCGGTGCTGACCACCACCATATACAGTCCTTCGGGGAAGCGCTCCAGACCGATGAATTCGGGCAGGGAGGAACTGCGCCAAACTACGGTTCCGTCAGACCTTACCACCGACACATCTTTCACCTGCAGGCCATCGTTTCCTGAAAGCTGAAGACGAAGGTAATCCGAAGCCGGATTGGGCCAGAGGCGCAGGCTTTCCTGCACGGGATGCTGTTCCGCCCCGCTCACGAGGGGCTTCCCGACAACCGGACGGATCATCAGCGATCCGGCAAATTTGGAGTTTTTCCAGGTTCCGTTGATGTTGAAGAAAATCTGGTTGTTGTGCACCCGGTTAACGTCAAAGCCGACGTTAAGAAAAGTAGTGGCTGTCTGTATCCAACCCACATAGAAGGTATCGGGCAGGGCAACAGCTACGTCGAGCCTGTAGGTATGAAAGCTGTTCAGTCCGTCGAAATACGGCATCAGGTTGATACTTTCCTGCCGGTAGATGAGGTCGCCCGGTTGTCCGTTCCGGTTGTTCCAAACCGCCAGGTCAAAGGGCACCTGGTTTACGTCGTTCAGGGTGCGGTTGAAGTACATCATTACTGCCCGCAGGGTGTCGCGTTTAAAGCCGGTGAAACGGTATGCCAGCCGGGCCACTTCAGCTCCCTGACCGCTCAGGCCATAACCGAACTCTGCCGAACCGTCATCCCAGGCGTAGTAGTTACTGAACTTCTGCACAAACTCCACGGTATCGTTCCAGCGGTAAATTTTGCGTATGCTCACGGTATCGGTGGTAAGCCAGCACCGGATGCGGAAAAGCGCCGAATCGCCTCCGGCTGAAGGAAATTTCTCCAGATCGGGGTTGTAGGTCATTTCAGCATAGGGACCAATGTTTTCGGCCGTTGGAGGGAAATTATACTGGTACGCCAGGTTGATTCCCGCAATTCTGAGAGCGCGGTCAACTTTTCGTTCCACACCAAACAGGTTGCGGCAGGTATAAGTAAGGAACGGGCGCATTTCGCGGTTGGCAGCGGCGTCGTAATGCGACCAGGGAATGGCTTCATACGTTTTGAGAACCGAACCGGGAAGGGATACAAAGGCCACATCGTCGGGGATCGTATCCCCGGGAGTACGGCCCCGGTTGAGGTAGACATAGTCGATGTGCCAGTGGTCGTCGTTGTCGATGCGTCCCGGGTCGTCGGTAAAATTGCTCAGGCTGGCGATGTTGCGGAAGCGGAAGCGAAACCCTTCCTGCAGGAACATAGTGTCGGCAACAGGAAGAATGACCGGCCGGAATGGCCGTAATGTATCGCCCGGCACAGCCCAGATCCGGTGCCATGTGCCGGTTTTTGGGGCATAGAAATCGAGGGTGAGGGAATCTTTTTCTTCCGGCGCCTCGCCTAAGCCCTGCGGCTGGTAATAAAAGCTGAGGTAAATATTGTCGGAGGGCGAATATTTCAGGTTAATGGGCCGGGACGTGAGGGCATCGGCATAAAACGGGCGGGTGCCGGCACTGGAATAAAGGTTTCCGCGTGCATCAACGGCATCGAAGGTTGCCACGCCAACCGAAGGAGGATTGACCGGATAACTGTTGTTGATGTAAACCAGGGAATCGGACCAGAGGGATTGATCGGGATAGCAGGGCAGAGGGAAACGGGAAAAGTCGTCAAAAAAGGGAAGGGTCAGCAGGGTCTGGTTTTTCTTCTGCACTGCCGGCTTCAGCAATTCCCTGCCGGGGGAAGCCGGAGGAGGCGAAACCCGGCGTGAAAGCATCTCCTGGGCCGCCGCAGGCCGAACCAGGGAAAGAAGAAAAAGAAACCAGATGGCGGATAGTATTCGCATAAAAGCTATTGTTCAGGTTCGGCAAGGCTGTCCCCTTCCGAAAGAAGGGAAGAGGCAATTGTAACCCATATATCGACCGGCGAACCCAGGTTGACGAGACCCTGGGAAGGATTCTGACGGTAGACCTTTGCATTCAGGGTGTCCTGCAGGGTGAGAACGGTATTGTCATAGATTACGGCACCCAGGTTAAGAAAGCTGTCGAAGAGTTTCTGCTCGGCGTCCTGCACCGACAATCCCTTGAGGTTGGGCACATAGGTATTCTGGTTGCTGAGGCCGCTGCCGACCACCAGGTCAATGTGGCTTCCTTTTTCTATGAGGGTGTTTTCGGGTATTTCCCTTCCGGCGAACTGCTGGCGGAGCACCTCGTTCTGGGCAATGTCGGGGATATAGATGAGCCTTCCGGTGGTTAATCCCTGCGACTCAAGGATGGCTCTTGCCTGGCGAAGGGAGAAGCCAACCACGTTGGGCATTTTGACCTTTTCGGGTGTGAGGGCGTTCATCACCAGGAAGATGGTGCGGTTGGGTTTTACGCGGAAGCCGGCCGGCGGGTTCTGGCTTACCATCGTGCCGCGGGGCATGTTGTTCATATAAACCGAATCGGTAACCGATACGCGGATTTTGCGGGCGGCAGCCATTTGTTCGCATTCCGCCAGGGTATGGCCGGTAAAATCGGGTACGGCAATGGATTCATTGTGCCGGGTATAAATTCTCAGCCAGATGAAAATAATCAGCAACAGACCCAGAAAAATTCCGGCCGCGCGGGCAACATTTTTCCAGAAGATTTTCGACAACAGGAACCGGACAATATCGTTCATGCAGGCGATGTTTATGCAAATTACATGGATAACGAAGGTACAAAGATAAAATTATCCCCTTAACCCAAATTCGTCAATTGAAAAACTCAATTGACGAATCGACCAACAAAATCTAATCAGATTTTATCAGTCGGGATTACCTCGATAAATCAATAGAAACAAGTTGTTTAAATGTTTTTTTGGATTAACGCCCTATAAACCGGAAATTCTAATTAATAGGAAATGGGAAATAGGAAATCACTAAAAATTTCCTATTTCCAATTTTCAATTTCCTCTACGAGATCACGCTATGAAAACCAGAACACGTTAATTGGAAATGGGAAATCGGAAATCGGAAATTCCTTAATCGGAAATCCCTGGAACTCTGGAACATTGGAACGCTGGAACCCCGCCTCCATTGTCCTTAATCCCCTAACGGGGAATTTGATTTGATTTGATCATCGTTTCTATTGTCCTTCATCCCCTACGGGGAAAGAGCGTAAAGCGCAGAGCGCAAAGCGTAAAGAAATGGTGTTCATCAGTTTATTCTCCGCTTAACGTTCTACCCAATTGTTTTCTCGGGACTGGAAAATCTCAAATCAAAAATCACAACTCACAACTCACAAATACCAAACCACAAAACCTGCGCGCAAAGCCCAAATCGAAATCAACAATCGATGAACGAAAGATTTGTGATTCGAGATTTCTGATTTCTGATTTCTGATTTTTTTGATCCTGAACGAAAACAAATTAAATCACAACTCACAAATCACAAATTGAACTTAAATACCCGAAACCCTGGAACGCTGCTACTCTGGAACTCTGAAACCCTGGAACATTGGAACGCTGGAACCTTCGAACCCGTTCCTTCATCCCCTAACGGGGAAATGGAAAGATTTTTTACCATTCGCTTTACGCTAATTAAAAAATGCTCTGCACTCTAAACCCAATACCCCTCTTTACGCTCTACGCTTTACGCTTTACGCTAATTTAAAGGTTGCTTTCTGTTTATTTCGGGGCCAGGCGGTAGAGAAACACACAGATAGCCAGATAGATCATATTTGGAATCCACGCAGCCACCATGGGCGGTATCGATCCGCTGATGGCGAACTGCGATGAGAACTGCATAAAGAAAATATAGGAAAAAGCCAGCCCCAGTCCGGCGCCGATGTGCATGCCAATGCCTCCCCTGACCTTGCGCGACGAGAGCGCTACGGCGATGAAGGTAAGTATGTAGGTGCTGAAAGGTACTGCCGTCCTCCTTCCCCTTTCCACCAGAAATACATTGATGTTGTCCGCCCCCTGAAGCCTGAGCTGATCAATGTAACGGTTCAGGTAGGGAAGGGTCATGGTTTCGAAGATGAAATTATCCTGAGCAGTAAAATCATTGGGACTGAGGTTCAGGGTTGTATCCAGGCTTGTGCCGGTGAGGATTTCTTCTTTTCCGTCGTAAATATTGCGAATGTAATAGTTTCGTACCTCCCATTTGCCTTTCACCGAATCCCAGCGGATATAATCTGCCATCATCTTGGAAACAAGCTTGTTGCGGTCGAACCTTTCCATGGAAAATTTATACCCTATATTGGAATTGTTGCTGTAGCTTTCCATATAAATGTACACATTGGGCCGGATCTGCTTGTGAATATTTCTTTCGCTGAAATAGCGCGGGCCGCTCCGGAAATACCTGTCGGAGAAATCGAGGCGTTTCTTGTTGGCCGGCGGCAGCAAATAATTGTTCATATAGAACGAAAAGAGGGCAATGACAGTAGCCGAAATAAAATAGGGCCGCATGAGGCGGGCAAAGCTGACCCCGCTCGAGAGAATGGCAATAATCTCGGTATTATAGGCCATTTTGGAAGTGAAGAAAATGACGGCAATGAAATTGATGAGCGAGGAAAAAAGAATGGCAAAGTAAGGGATGAAGTTGGCATAGTAGCCAATCATAGCTTCTTTCAGGCTAACATCGTGTTCGAGGAAATCATCAATATGCTCCGAAAGGTCAAAGACCGTGGCGATGACGAGAATGAGGCCTGTAGCAAACACAAAGGTGCCAAGGAACTTCTTGATGATGTAGAGGTCGATCAATGTAAGCCCGGGGCGTTTCATAAGCGTTGCATTAGTTTCGGGATGATGCGGTCTTTCCAGGAAGCATAATCTCCTTCGGCAATGTGCCGTCGTGCCTCACGCATCAGCCATTGAAAAAAGGCCAGGTTATGAAGCGAAGCAATCTGGGCGCCAAGCATTTCCTTTGATATCATCAGATGGCGAAGGTACGCTTTTGAATAGGTTTCATCAGCAAAAATGATACCAGCAGGGTCGAGCGGGGAAAAATCGTCCTTCCATTTGATGTTGCGGATGTTGATAATTCCCTCGGTAGTGAACAGCATGCCGTTGCGGCCGTTGCGCGTGGGAATCACACAGTCGAACATATCAATTCCGAGGGCTATGGCTTCCAGCAGATTGGCCGGTGTTCCCACACCCATCAGGTAGCGGGGTTTTTCGGCCGGCAGGATAGCCGTTACATGGGCAATCATTTCGTACATCAGCTCAGCAGGTTCCCCTACCGACAGGCCTCCGATGGCATTTCCGTCGGCATTTCGCGAAGCGACAAACTCGGCCGAAGCTTTGCGGAGATCGGCATAAACACTGCCCTGTACTATGGGAAACAGCATCTGGCTGTGCCCATAGGCCGGCGAGGTTTCCCTGAAACGCCGCAGGCCCCTGTCGAGCCAGCGGTGGGTAAGTTCCATGGAAAGACGGGCATATTCGTATTCGCACGGATAGGGGGTGCATTCGTCAAGTACCATCATAATGTCGGACCCAATGGTTCGTTGAATGTCCACCACATTTTCGGGCGTAAAAAGATGCTCCGAACCGTCGATGTGGCTTTTGAACATGGCACCCTCCTCCCGTATCTTCCGGATTTCGGCCAGGGAGAATACCTGGTATCCGCCGCTGTCGGTAAGGATAGGCCCCTGCCAGTTCATAAACCGGTGAAGCCCTCCTGCCTTTGCTATGACGTCAAGTCCGGGACGAAGATACAGGTGGTAGGTGTTGCTCAGTATGATCCGGGCTTTTACATCGTGAAGAAGTTCCCGCTGGTGGACGCCTTTTACGGTTCCGGCCGTACCCACCGGCATAAAGGCGGGGGTTGGCACCTCCCCATGGCCGGTAACAAGAACACCTGCGCGGGCAGAGGACTTCGGATCGGTATGTTCAATGCCAAACATATTACAGGGTAAAAACACGGCAAATATACGGTTTTCCGGTTCGAATACCGTACGGAGCCATTGTTTTGTATGCCGCGTTCTATGTTTGTTTAGAATTATCAATCAACAGGTTGGTGAAACTGCGCCAACCCATTGATAGAGTTGCTTTTTATTACCGGTATGAATTTTTTATGGCTGGTATTTATGGCTTACCGATTTTTCTTCCGCTTACAATAAACTGCTTCACCGGAAAGGTTCCTGAAACTGCTTCGGCAAACGGCTTGCCGTTTCGCAGGCCGACTTTGCCAAAACCGGTTTCGCAGGCAAAGAAACAGGAAAAATTATCTCCGATTTTCGAATCAATGTACATTGTGCCTGATACTGCATCCAGAAAAATGCCCGTGAGTCCCTGCAGTAATCCATAGCTCGACATGGCCCTTGCATACCAGTGTCCGCACTCATATTCGTCGAACGGGTTCCGCACGGTACCATCATAACGCCTGCGGGCTGTTCTGACTATTTCAAGCCCCTTTTCCACTTCCCCCATCCGCATCAGGTGCGACGCCACCTGGTATTCAATGCCTGTCCACACTTCATTGCTATAAACAAACGGCAGTGAAAGTTCTCCCCCGTCGGGCCAGGTGCAGAGAAGCAGGCCTCCTTCCTTTCCATAGGCATAGGAGGCTCTCTGCGGATTGGCATGCAAGGAGAGATCGGTTTTGAAGTTGTACCGGTACACCGACAGGAGGTGGCTCTTTACCTTTTCCCTGTCGATTCCGGGATCAAGCCCGCACATTTCTGAAAGCCATACCCCCAGCACCCCGTCGGAAAGGCATCCGTTTCCATACTGGTATTTCGGCCCTTCCTTCACCAGCAATGCCATGGCTTCATCGGAATAACCCCCGCCGATACTGTTGCGGGAAGCTGTAACCGGATTTTCAGCCCTGAGCCCTTCGGTAGTGATACGCTGGAAAAAATACCTGCCATTGAAGAGTTCCGTTTCGAGATACTTTTTTCCCCTGGCATACAATTCCCGGTAAAGGGTGATGTCATCTCCGAGGTATGAGCCCATTTGAATGGCAGCATGAAGCGCGGCCACGTAGAAACCTGTAATCATGCCGTCGGGGCCCCAGAATTCGATATCGTAGGTATTATGGTGGGGTTCTTCTATCACACCCTTATGTTTCGGATCCCATTGTTCAATGCAGTAATCGAGCGATTTTCTTACCCGGGGCCACAGGTTTTCCATCCACCGGGTATCTCCTGAGATCCGCCATTCGCGGTAAACCTTCATAATACCACCCAGTTGTCCGTCGGAGGCTGCATGCCAGCCATGGTCCGGTTCGCGGATCGGAAGCGCAGATCTGAAATTCTGATGCCCAAGCTGGTTCTGGCTCACCCGGAATTCCGTTTCGCGGAGGGTTCGTTCCAGCGCAGGAAACAGACGACTGATTGCCTGGGCATAGTTCCAGACATGGGTACACGAACCCTCACAGCAACCCTGCCCTTTGTCAAAACATCCTTCCCAGCCCCAGAGACGTCCGTCTTTCTGGCGCAATACGGTAGGTGATTTCAGAATGGTGAGGTTGGCACTAACAGCTTCCAGCACTTCAGGAGGAAGGTCGGAGGCAAAGAAGGTTTCGGAAAAGAGTTCCGACTTTTGTTGCAACGCTTTATACTGTGCGCTCCAGTAAGCGGCGACTTCTCCGATATCCGAAAAACGACCGGCATACCAGGGTTCATAAAATCCGGCAGTGATTTCGGGCGGACAGCAGCTTGGTCCGGAATCGCAGGTCGCTGCATTGACCTTTTCGCGGAAAGTTTCATTGTCAGGGCTCCATCCAAAACGCTGGTCAGAATGCGGAACGTACCATGCCAGCATAATACGGATAGTTTTTGATGATCCCGGGTTCAGGGTGAGGGGGACATAAATTGATGCTCCTTCTGCTCCCCGCGTGACAGGGCGTGAAGGGGTATTTCCGGCCTGGATATCTTTCCATAGCAGGGTACGGGCATCGAACCATCCGCCACGGAACCAGCAGTAATCAACAACTGCCGCAGGATCGTCGGTCCAGACGGCAAAGTCGCCTCTGTACCATGGTTTCCCGGGCAAACACGACTGGGAAAGAATGAATCCGCCCGGCATAGCCATCACAGAATCCCGGCCTGCATACTGTCCTCCCCACATGCTGGGCTGTTCCACCCGCATGAGATTGGAACTGTGAAACGAAAATACCAGTTCCATTGTCTTATCCGAGGAGTTGGTGAGGGTGTACTCCAGGGCACCTGCGGGAAGTCCGGAATTGTCGGCATCGCCCGGAATAAAGGGGCTCCAGCCTCTGATGCTGACCCGAACGGGAAGGGAAGAATCTTCCAGGTCCACCCTGGCAAACGGGAAACGGGCGGTAAAGACGGCCTTATCGAACCGGGGACAGCCATAGAGCCGGCCCCCGTTTGCGGTTCCCTCCTCGCCAAAAAGCCGCCAGGGCTGAACAGGTCCTTCCGCTATGCGCGCCCCGCTGGCAAATCCCTTTACCGACACGGCAGCAAAAATGAAAGGCCGGTTGTTCATGTCCGGTTTGTGCCGGAGCGAAAAGTGGGAAAGCGATCCGTTCCCTTCAAGGCAAAACATACCGGCTCCCAGACCGCCAATGGGAAAAGCAACCTGACGGATGTTCTCTCCGGAATACGCCAGGTTGAATTCATGCCCTGCATAAAGAATACCGGTAGAAGAAAGCACCGGGGCAAACAACATGCAAAAAAATAATGCTGTTTTTTTCATAATTCATTTGATGAAGGTTGTTGGACTGAATTTTACTTAATAAAGCAACTTACAATAAAATTACCATTTCACCCGGATGCAGAGAAACCCGAAGCAAGATACAATTTTGCTTAAACCTGATTAATTCATTAGGAGCAACTTTTTGGTGTGAACTAATGAATGCCTTCAGAAGGTGTGGGGTTTTAATTAATTATATATCAGTTGGTTGACACATTACGCCAACCAGCTATAAAAGTCTTTTCGGGGATTTCGAAAAACGAACATAATATTAAATATAATAAGTTGAAGACGGTTTTTAAAATGTATGTATTTATCAGTCGGGATTACCTCGATAAGTCACTAGAAACAAGTTGTTTACTTGTTTTTGTGTTTTTATTGACTAATCGGTTAAAGATTAATCCAATTCCCGGTCAGGGGATTAAGGACAATGGCGATGTATTTCAGAGTTCCAGAGTTCCAATGTTCCAGGGTTTCAGAGTTCCAGCGTTCCAGGGTTTCGGGTATTTAAGTTCAATTTGTGAGTTGTGATTTAATTTGTTTTCGTTCAGGATCAAAAAAATCAGAAATCAGAAATCAGAAATCTCGAATCACAAATCTTTCGTTCATCGATTGTTGATTTCGATCTGGGCTTTGCGCGCAGGGTTTGTGGTTTGGTATTTGTGATTTGTGATTTGTGAGTTATGATTTGAGATTTTCCAGTCCCGAGTAAACAATTGGGTAGAATGTTAAGCGGAGAATAAACTGATGAACGCCATTTCTTTACGCTTTGCGCTCTGCGCTTTACGCTCTTTCCCCGCAGGGGATGAAGGACAATAGAAACGATGATCAAATCAAATCAAATCAAATTCCCCGTTAGGGGATTAAGGACAATGGAGGCGGGGTTCCAGCGTTCCAATGTTCCAGAGTTCCAATGTTCCAAAGTTCCAGCGTTCCAGCGTTCCAGCGTAAAGCGTAAAGACAATTGCAAATGACGAATGGCCAACGGCGAAAAGCAAGAGTCCCTGCTTCCGGCTATTCGTATTCTTTCAGAATTTCCTTTACCCCTTCGGGGGCAACGCGACCATAAACCTTCTCTCCTATCATAACCACCGGCGCGAGTCCGCAGGCCCCCACACACCTCAGACAACTCAGGGAGAACTTCCCGTCGGGCGTGGTCTGCCCCACTTCAATCTTCAGATTTTTACGGAACTCATCGAGCACCTTCTCTGCACCCCTTACATAGCAGGCCGTGCCGGTACAGATGGATACCGGATGCTTGCCTTTGGGAACCATGGTAAAGAAGTGGTAAAACGTAACCACGCCATATACTTTGGCCACAGAAATGTTCAGCTCGGAGGCAATGACTTCCTGCACCTCGGCCGGAAGATATCCAAACTCATGCTGAGTCTGGTGCAGCACATTGATCAGTTCCCCGGGGTCGTTGTTAAACGACTTGCAGATTTCCTTTATCCGGTTCACTGCTTTTTCCTGTAACTCAATTTTAACCCGTGACATATGGTAAATTCTTTTCTGTTAAACAATACTATCAGGCCTCTGATTCCTCGGTTTTGATTATGTACCGCTGGCTCTTGTCAAAATAGTGGGTATGGAGCAGGTGGTGCGATTTTTCGCTCAGTGGCCTGCCGAGGAACTCTTTATATAATTCAATGATAGCAGGGTTCTCGTGTGATTTCCGGATGGGTTTGCGGGCATCTTCTTCGTAAATAGCCTTCTGACGGGCTTTGAGTATGGAAGAGTCTCCGTGATGGAGGGGTTGACCGCCACCGCCTATGCATCCGCCCGGGCAGGCCATGATTTCGATGGCATGGTACTGCGATTTTCCGGCCCGAATGTCTTCGAGCAGTTTGCGGGCATTCCCCAGTCCATGGGCAATACCAATATTGATAGGCGTGCCGTTGAAATCAATGGTAGCTGAACGGATGTTCTCCATACCGCGCAGTTCGTTGAAGGTTATGCGCGGAAGCTTCTTTCCGGTATGCAATTCATAAGCCGTACGCACAGCGGCTTCAATTACACCTCCCGTGGTGCCGAATATAACTCCGGCGCCGGTTGATTCGCCCAGAGGAAGGTCAAATTCTTCATCCGGCAGAGCAAGGAAGTCAATATTAGCCTGCCTGATCAGATTGGCCAGTTCGCGCGTAGAAAGTGCATAGTCGACATCGGGATTCCCGTCGGTACTGAACTCTTCGCGCTGGCATTCGTATTTCTTTGCCAGGCAGGGCATAATGGATACCACCACCAGGTCTTCCCTCTTAACCCCGATTTTTTCGGCGAAGTAGGTCTTGGCAATGGCTCCGAACATCTGCTGGGGCGAGCGGGCTGTAGAGGGAATTTCCTTCATGTCGGGGAAGTGGTGCTCGAAGAAATTCACCCAGGCCGGGCAGCAGGAGGTAAGAATGGGCAGTTTCACGGAAGCGTCGCCGCTCAGGTAGCGGCTCAGGCGCTCGAGCAGTTCTGTCCCTTCCTCCATGATGGTAAGGTCGGCCGCGAAGTCGGTATCGAACACATATTTGAACCCCAGCTGACGAAGGGCGGCCACCATTTTGCCCGTAACCAGTGTGCCGGGTTCGAGGCCGAATTCTTCGCCCAGGGCGGCACGGACAGCCGGAGCTGTTTGTACGATGACGGTTTTGCGCGGGTCGGCCAGCAGGCGAATCACGGCATTGGTATGATCCACTTCGGTGAGCGCACCGGTAGGACAAACAGCCACACACTGGCCGCAATATGTACAGGGCGACTGCTCCAGATTCATTTCAAAAGCCGGGGCTACCACTGCCATAAATCCGCGGTTAACGGCCGAAAGGGCACCTACCGTCTGTACCGTATTGCACATGGTTTCGCAGCGCCGGCACATGATGCATTTGTCCATGTCGCGGATAATGCTCGGGGAAGTGTCTTCACGGTAGTGCGACTGTTCCCCAGTATAATGCAGTTTTCTGATGCCCATTTCCTGCGCCAGTGCCTGCAAATCACACTTGCCGCTCTTGGCACATACCAGGCAGTCGAACGGATGGTCTGAAAGAATAAGTTCCAGCACCGTTTTGCGTGCATTCAGCACCCGTATATTGTGGGTATTCACTTCCATGCCCGGCATACACTCGGTTGCACAGGCCGGTGCCAGGTTGCGGCGGTTTTTTACTTCCACCACACACATCCGGCATCCTCCCGGTCGGTTTTCAATGTTCATGTCGTCCAGCTTCAGATGGCACAGGGTAGGTATTCTGATACCTGCCTTGCGGGCTGCTTCCAGAATGGTTGTCCCCGCCGGTACTTCAATCTGTTTATTGTCAATCGTTACTTTTATTGTTTCCATACGTTCAGAGTTTTCCGGTCATTAATTGATATACACAGCATCAAATTTGCATTTCTCCATGCAGGCCCCGCATTTGATGCACACATCCTGGTTGATGGTATGGGGCTGTTTGCGTTCGCCGCTGATGGCGTTTACCGGGCATGCCCGTGCACAGGCTGTGCATCCCACACAATTTTCGGGATTAATGTAATACCGCATCAGCGATTTGCACACACCGGCACGGCACTTTTTGTCGCGCACATGTTCCACATATTCATCCCAGAAATTGTCAAGCGTTGAAAGGACAGGATTGGGGGAAGACTGACCCAGTCCGCACAACGAAGTATCCTTGATTACCTGTCCGAGATTCCGCAATAGTTCGAGGTCTTCCATGGTTCCCTTCCCTTCGGTGATGCGGGTAAGGATTTCATGAAGACGTTTATTCCCGATCCGGCAGGGGGCACATTTTCCGCACGACTCATCCACGGTGAACTCGAGATAGAATTTGGCCACATTCACCATGCAATCGTCTTCATCCATCACAATCATACCCCCCGACCCCATCATGGAACCGCTTGCCACAAGATTTTCATAATCGATGGGAGTATCGAGGTGTTTTTCGGTAAGACAGCCGCCGGAAGGGCCTCCCGTCTGGACAGCCTTGAATTTTTTTCCGTTCTTTATTCCCCCGCCAATATCATAAATGACATCGCGAAGCGTAACACCCATGGGCACTTCAATAAGGCCCACATTGTTGATTTTTCCGGCCAGGGCGAAAACCTTTGTCCCCTTTGATTTTTCGGTACCTATGGAAGCAAACCAGTCAGCCCCCTTGAGGATAATTGCCGGCACATTGGCAAGGGTTTCCACATTGTTCACCGTGGTAGGCTTGCCCAGGTAACCATGTTCCGAAGGAAATGGCGGTTTGATGGTTGGCTCGCCGCGGTTTCCCTCCATACTGTGAATCAGAGCAGTTTCCTCACCGCAAACAAAGGCTCCGGCTCCGTAGCGCAGGTTGATGTCAAAGGAAAAGCCGGTACCCAGAATATTTTCACCAAGCAATCCGTATTCTCTTGCCTGGGCAATGGCAATCTTCAGCCGCTCAATAGCCAGCGGATATTCGGCACGGATGTAGATAAGGCCTTTGGACGCTCCGGTGCAATATCCGCAGATGGCCATAGCTTCCAACACCGAATGGGGGTCGCCTTCCAGCACGGAACGGTCCATGAAAGCACCCGGGTCTCCTTCATCGGCATTGCACACCACATACTTTTCATCGGCTTTCACTTTGGAGGTAATCTCCCATTTCAGGCCTGTGGGAAAACCGGCACCTCCCCTTCCACGCAGACCTGATTTCTTGATCAGTTCAATGGTCTGCAGGGGCGTCATTTCGGTCAGCACTTTACCCAGGGCCTGATACCCCTCACGGGCAATATATTCATCAATGTTTTCCGGATTAATGAACCCGCAGTTGCGCAAGGCAATGCGAATTTGTTTCTGGTAGAACTCCATGTGCTTGGAATCGCTAACCTTCTCCTTCGTTTCCGGATCAACATACAACAGCCGCATTACCTTACGTCCCTTCACCAGATGCTCTTCCACAATTTCACGGGCATCTTCGGGCTTTACCTGCACATAGAAGGTATTGTCGGGCATCACCTTAACGATAGGCCCTTTTTCACAGAAACCAAAGCACCCGGTCATGATAACCTGGATTTCATCCTGCAGGCTCCTGATTTCAATTTCCTGACGCAGGTTCTGCGCAATCTGTTCACTGAGCGAGGCACGGCAGCCCGTCCCTCCGCATACCAGCACATGCATTTTGTATTTCGGTGTCATTGCTTTCCTCCCTCCTTATTTTTTTTCATTGATGGTCTGATAATTCTGGGGAATGATCCCGTCAACGAGCTCGCCGTTGAGAATATACTTCTCAATGATCTCCTTTGCCTTTTTGGTATTTACATAGCCAAAAACTACCGGCTCCTGTCCCGGCAATTTCACTTCAATCGTCGGCTCGGCATAGCAATACCCCATACAGCCCGTTTGCGTTACTACTGCATCGATTTTCCGTTTGTCAAGCTCCTCAATTAAATAATCCATGGTTTCCCTGGCACCCGATGCAATACCGCAGGTTGCCATAGCCACTTTAACCTGGATCAGGTTCTCAGTATGTTCACTTTTTTCCCTCAGGTCGATCCGGCGCTTCAGCTCTTCGCTTTTTCTCCTGAGATCGGCCAGTGATGTAATCTTTGTCATGGTTCTTTTATTTTTAATTCGGTGGATCAAAAGTACTTGTTTTGCTTTTCTGATTCAGTTGTATATTAATGATTTATATCATTTTCAGCTAATTTAGAATCATTCTTCGTTTGACATTCTGCACCAATCTGCAGAAGGTTTTCATTGATATAGGTACTGCACATTCTGAGTACTTCGGGGTGGTTCAGGGGTAAGTTGCCGATAAATTCCTTAATCTGACGGGTATCGAAAACAAATGTGCCGTTTGCGGTTCGGTGTTCGTACACCAGATGCAGATCGGGATTGGCAGCCAGGAGGAGCCGCAGGGTAGCGGGAATGTCTCCCGCAGGAGGCCGGTCAATGTGCGAGAGCCGGAATTCAGCCGTCACCCTGGTTCCTTTGCCCTGCTGTGAACCGATGTCGAGTGACCCTCCGGCCAGCTCACAGTTCTGGCGTAACAAAGGCAGGCCTAATCCAAACCTGCGGGTGGTGCGGGTAGTAACCCAGGGATCGGTAACTTTTGCTGCAAAATCAGGCTCCATTCCTTTACCATCATCCTCAATCACCAGGCGGTACAGATCCTGACCGGGAAGCTCTTCAATGACAATACGGACAGTCTGTGCACCGGCAGTTACCGAATTCTCGGCTATATCAAGAATATGCAGAGAAATGTCTTTCATGCGGCAACAATTTTTCGTCCATTTTCACCCCTGAAAGCCATCCAAACTTCATCGCAGGTGAGCTCCTCAAGAAGAAAAACCGAGGTGATACGGCCAATGTCAGGCAGGAAGTGGGCATCGGAAGAACGGACAATGCGCTGTCCTCTCACTTCGGGATGGGTGTCAAGAAAATTTTCCAGGGCCGTACGCCATGAAACCTCGAGCGCATCAAAGGCCAGTCCGGCAGGGATGAACCCCAGCTGGCTGTACAGGCTGTTCTTGTGCCTGTCGATATGAGCCGGCACAAAAATGCCCCCCAGCGAATGTGCCATTTCGGCTACTTCCTCAACCGAAGCATCAACCGAGGAACCCAGATAGTACTCTACTTCATCGATAACCCTTTCCCCGCGGCCGACCAGAACCTGATAGCCCAGCACCTCGGGGCGATTCGGTATGCGGATAATCTGCCCGGTAAGAAAGTGCTGAAACTGAGCCAGTGATTCCCGGGAAGGGAAGAAGGCAAGGCAATGCACTTCCTCGCGGGTTGTCACTTCAGCACCGGGAAGCACAAGCATCTGGTATTCTTCGGCCATTTCCCTTATGAGCCAGGCATTCCCGGTATGATTATGATCGGTAATGCCCAGTATATCAATATTTTTGCTCCGGGCAGCCGCAAGAATATTCTCCGGGCTCATCTCCAGGTCGCCGCAGGGAGAGAGCACGGTATGGATATGCAGATCAGCCCGGTATTCCTTCATGCCCGTTTCAGCAAATTGTACAACTGTCCAGTAATTTCAAACGCATCGTATTCTGTTCCCAGCAGGGGGATATTTTCTTCATTGCTTTTCCGCAGGGTTTCGGCATCGGGTTTGTTGCCCCGCACCAGAATGATGGCCGATAGTTCCTTCAGTGAAGCTACGGCAAGGATATTTTTATGGGTCTGCAGGGTAATCCATATTTGTCCCTCACGGGCATTGCCCATCACATCGCTCAGCAGGTCGGAAACATACCCGCCTGTAACCTCAGCTTCCAGTGAGCGGGGCTCATTGAGCACAGTCAGGCCCAGTTGAGCAACAACATCAGAGACTTTCATTTTCTGCTCCTTTCTTTTTACAATCTTTTTCGAGCCTTTGTTCTCCCCACACCTGTCCGGTAATCCGATAGCTGTGTTCTGCATCGAGCTTATGGCTTTTTTCCATAGTCCGCTGTATAAAAGGACAATGAGAGAGGCTGGCTTTCTTTTGCACAACATCTTCCGCCAGGGTCTGGCAGGCAGGGGCGCCGCAGGCACCGCAGTCAATACCCGGCAGGTAACACATAAGCCTTCTGATGCGGGAGAGTTTCTGCATAGCCCTGGCAGGATCCTGGTCGAGGATAAGCCCCGGCCTGGGTTCAATGGGCCCCAGCCGGCAGGTTGAAGCAAGGTGCTTTTGCAGAGAAGAACTCATTCCGGATGGTTTGACGCCAAAGCAGGTGGATTTTCGCAGCAGTTCCTCGGCTACCAGCCAGCGGTTTCGGCTCAGAAGAATGCCTCCGGCACAACCGTTCTGACAGGCCCTGAGTTCCAGAAACTGATAGGCAGCAAGTTCCTCTTCATCCATTGCTTCAAGGAATTCCGAAACCTGACGGATTCCGTCAATTGACAGCGACCGGCCCGGAATATGCCTTGTTTCACCATGCGGCAGGGCAAATAACATTTCGTCGGGCGAGAGCGGCGTAACGGCAACGGAAGAAAGGCCATCCCCTCCTTTCCGGCTTAGAAGTGCGCTTACCCTGTCATACAGGGAATTCATATTAATCACCCCGTCAATAACCGAACCGGGTTCACCGACCGGACTTTTAATGGCGGCAATTTTGGCAGCGCACGGTGTAATGTAAAACAACCCTGCCTGCTCCCGCGCAATGCCGGCATTGTCAAGGTTGTGCAGGCACCACTGAGCCGCCAGATCTACCGGAGGTTTCAGGGGCATAATCATACCCGTAAGGGAAGGAAATTTGACCTGAATGAGACGCACCACAGCAGGACAAAAGGCAGAGACCGGCCTGTGTTCATTTTCCGGATTCCGCACATAGTCCTGCTGTGCCTCTGCTAAAAAAGGTACTGTGCGTTCAACTTCGAAAACCTCAGTAAAACCTAACTCCAATATACTGCTTATGATCTTTCCGTAAGGAATATTTTCAGGAAACAATCCAAAGAAAACCGAGGGCACCAGGGCAATTCTGTACCGGTACCTGTCGAGCTGGCCAAGATTATCCTGCTCCACCTTAACAGCCGAGACAGGACAAACCCGGTAGCATTCGCCACAGTCAATACACCGGTTTCCGTCAATGCGCGCCTTGCCGGCATGTACCCTTATGGCCTGGGTAGGACAGGCCTGCATGCAGTGGGTACAACCCGTGCAAACCTCTTCGTCGATGCGGAGAGCATGGTGGAAATATGACTGCGCTTCACTGTGCATGGAGATAATGAATAATTTCAACCTCCGTTCCCTGATTTACTTCACTGGTTATGGTGAGTTTATCTGAATTCTTCTTAATATTGGAAAGGCCCATACCGGCGCCGAACCCCATCTCCCGCACCACGGGCGAAGCAGTGGAATACCCCTCCTGCATGGCCAGCTCAATATCGGGTATGCCCGGGCCGCGGTCAGACAAAAACAGCCGTATCTTTTCCTCGTCAATATCCACCGTCACCGTCCCGTTCCAGGCATGTGCCACAATATTCACTTCGGCTTCGTATAAGGATATGGCTACCCGCTTTATTATCCTGTTGTCAATATTCAACTGCTTCAGGATCTTTTTCACCTGACTGGAAGCGAAACCTGCGTTGGTAAAATCGCCTCCCTGAACCGTGAACTTGAGCTGTACAGCCATATTCTACGAAACCGGCCTTACACCGGCTTTGAACAAAAGCCCTGATGTGTGGTACATGGAATTTTTGCTCTCGGCCAAAGCAATTCCGGCCTGTTTTGCCAGACTGATCATTTCAGGAGTTGCTTTCTTGTTCCGTACCAGCAATACAAATCCTATGTCGGCCATCTCAGCCGTACGGATAACCTGGGGATGAGCCAGGCCTGTAATAAGGACAAAATCATTTGCCTCCACCTGCAGTACGTCGCTCATAAGGTCTGACGCAAAAGCCTTCCGTACGGGTTTATCCAGGTACTCTTCTCCGTAAACCAGTTTGGCGCCGGTCAGTTCCAGCACATCACGGATGGTCAGCACCGGAGAATTGCTTTCCGGAGCCACCGGTCCAGGATGTATTGCTTTGGTTTTATCCTGAAGCATATAAAATTTTTATGCAAAGATAATATATTTTGTTATAATTATAACAGCGTTATAATAATAACATTAATTTATAACGATTTTAAATTGAACTTTTTTTCGAAATATTTTTATCTGATATTCTGCATTTTGTATCATCCATCTCAGCCCGAACCGGCTTTTCTCAGTGTGTAAAAGTCCTGCATCGCATCATAGCACGGCATATATCACCCCCGTTTCCCCGAAAATAATTTTCACTGAAAACAATTATCAGGAATATTGTATACAACATATTTTATTTTTGGTCAGTCGAAAAAAAATATGTTACATTCGTAATTTAATAATATAAAACTGTAACATAATACACAAGAGGCAGTGAACGAACGGGAAAAAATATTGCGCCTGCTGGCATACCGGACCGTACTTCAGAGGTTCCGTTCAATGGGCTTCATCAGGGTCTTCTCCGACAATATTGCTGAAGTGCTTGACATTTCCTCTTCTCTTGTGCGGAAGGATTTTTCTGCTTTTGGCATCAGCGGGACACAAAAGGGGGGATACCATATTGAAGACATCCTGGCCCGCATTCAGGGTATCATTGGCTTCTCGGAACCTCAGCGGGTAATTATTGTAGGGGCCGGGCGCATTGGCCAGGCATTGATGCACTATTCGGGGTTCCGTTCTTCCGGCATTGAAATCGTTGCAGGCTTTGACATTGACAGTGCCCGCCAGAACCCTGCCGCTGAAATCCCGGTTTTGCCCATGGAACTGCTCGAAGATTTTATCAGGGAACAGAAGGTACGCATCGCCGTACTGGCTGTTCCGGAGTCGTCGGCCCTGGCCTGCTTTGACCGCCTTGTCCGTGCAGGCATACGCGGTGTACTGAACTTTACCCCCCATAAACTGAAAGGAGATGCCGGTACTGCGGTTTCGAACATCAACATCGAACACGAACTTACGAACCTAATTTACCTGGTGAATCAGCAATGGCAGGTTCCCAGTGAACGTCATACAATCATTTCATAAACAACAAACCTATGGCAACATCAGTAACGTCCATTCTCGAAAAGTACAACAAGGACAAGACCAGGCTGATGGACATTCTTCTGGAAATTCAGGAGGCATTTGGCTACATTTCGTCCGATGCAGTGAATGAAATAGCCCGGTGCTGCAACATTTCCACCGTGGATGTTCAGCAGACCATCTCGTTCTATCATTTTTTCACGCAGAAGCCTACCGGCAAATACACGGTTTACCTTAACAACAGTGTGGTGGCCAACATGATGGGGCGTGAACAGATCAAGGAAACCTTTGAGCGGGAAACCGGTACCAAGTTTGGTCAGGTTTCGGAAGACGGCCTCTTCGGCCTGTTCGACACCTCCTGCATTGGGATGAACGACCAGGAGCCATCAGCCATTATCAACGGAAAGGTCTTTACCAACCTTACTCCCTTCAGGGTAAAGGAACTCGTGCGCGGCATGCGCGAAGGGAAGGACGTGGAAGAACTGATGGTGGAAGGTTATGGCGACGGCAACAACGGCAACAAGCTGGTCAGGAGCATGGTAATGAACAACATCCGCCGGAAAGGGCCTATTCTGGACGACAACTATACCCCCGGCATCGTGATCTGGAAAAAGCTTCCCACGATGACACCCGAGCAGGTAATTGCCGAAGTGAAAGCTTCCAATATAAAAGGTCGCGGAGGCGCCGGGTTCCCCACCGGTCTGAAGTGGGAATTCTGCCGCCGGGCCAAAGGAGACAGAAAATTTATCTTCTGCAATGCCGATGAAGGCGAGCCGGGAACCTTTAAGGACAGGGTGATTCTGACCGAACGGCCCAAACTTCTCTTCGAAGGCATGGTGATTGCTGCCTATGCCGTGGGCGCAACGGAAGGAATCCTCTACGTAAGGCACGAATACAAATACCTGCAGAAACATCTGGAAAGCATCCTCCAGGGCGCCCGTGAGCGCAACCTGCTGGGCAAAGATATCGGCGGCATCAAAGGATTCAATTTCGATATCCGTATCCAGTTTGGTGCCGGAGCATATGTATGCGGTGAAGAATCAGCCCTCATTGAGTCGGCCGAAGGGAAACGCGGAGAACCCCGTGACAGGCCGCCTTTCCCGGTGGAAAAGGGGTACCTCGACTATCCCACCGTGGTAAACAACGTGGAAACCCTCTGCGCCGTAGTGAAGGTAATGCTCAACGGCGGCGAATGGTACCGCAGTTTTGGTACGCAGGATTCGACCGGAACCAAACTGCTGAGCGTATCGGGCGACTGCAAGTACCCGGGCGTCTACGAGGTGGAATGGGGATTCAGTGTATATGACATCCTGGGCATGGTGGGGGCAACCCCCGATGTACAGGCTGTACAGGTGGGAGGCCCTTCCGGAACCCTCCTGGCCCCTGTCGAATTCCGGCGCATCCTCGGCTATGAGGACCTGGCTACCGGAGGTTCCATCATCATCTTTGGCAAGCACAGAGACCTGCTCAAGGATGTGGTACTGAACTTTACCGAATTCTTCATCGATGAATCATGCGGTTCCTGCTCCACCTGCCGTATTATGCCGGTGGTACTGCGAAACAAACTGCTGAAAATTCTCAACGGCAAAGGCGTCATCAAAGACATTGACGACATGCTCGAATGGGCCAAAGTACTGAAAGCCAGCCGTTGCGGACTGGGACAGACCGCGGCCAATCCCATTGTTTCCAGCATCAAGAATTTCCGGCATCTTTATGAACAAAGGGTGCGCATGGATACTGACTTCGACAGCGGATTCAACCTGGCCGAATCAGTCAGGGATTACATCGAAGCATCCGGACGCGTTATTGTTGAATAATTAATAAATCTCTATACCATGGCCAAAATCGTTAATTTCACAATAGATGGCAAGGACTGCATCGCGGAAGAAGGATTGTACCTGGTGCAGGCCGCCAAAAACAACGGGGTATATATTCCTACCCTGTGCAACTTCGAAGGGGTCAAACCCAAAGGATCCTGCCGCATCTGCACCGTCCGTGTCAATGGCAGGCTGATGACTTCCTGCACCACGCCGGTTACCGACGGCATGAAAGTTGAAAGCAATATGGAAGATATCAATGAACTGCGGAAAGCAATCATTGAACTGCTGTTTGTGGAAGGCAACCATTTCTGCCCTGCCTGTGAGAAAAGCGGAAACTGTGAATTGCAGGCACTTGCCTACCGCTTCCAAATAATGGTTCCCCGCTATCCATATACTTTCCCTCAGCGAAAGGTTGATGCTTCCAATCCTAAAATCATTAAGGAACAGAACCGCTGCATCATGTGCAAGAGGTGCATACGGGCCATCAAAGACGAACAGGGAAGAAGCCTGTTTGCTTACAAAAAACGCGGACACAAGTCAGAAGTGGTTCTTGATCCCATCCTTGGGCGGCAGATGAGCGACGAACTTGCCCGCAAGGCAATGGCCGTCTGTCCGGTAGGTTCCATCCTTGTCCGCGAACAGGGCTTTATCCATCCCATCGGAACCCGCAAGTACGATAAAATGCCAATAGGCAGTGAAATTGAAATGTCTCAACCATCAAAATAACGGGAGGAAGCGTATGAGCAAACCTGTAATAGCTACCACATCCCTTGCCGGATGCTTTGGTTGCCACATGTCAATTCTCGATATTGACGAAAAGATTCTTGACCTGATTGAACTGGTTGAGTTTAACAAATCGCCCATTGATGATATCAAACACTTCACCAAACAGTGTGATATTGGCCTGATTGAAGGAGGATGCTGCAACAGCGAAAACATTCATGTACTGCGTGAATTCCGCGAGCATTGCAAAATCCTTGTTTCAGTCGGAGAATGCGCCATCATGGGCGGACTGCCTGCTTTCCGGAACAATATTCCGTTAAAGGAGTGCCTGCGGGAGGCCTATCTGCTCAGCCCTTCCGTTCAGGCAAACCATGAATACATCATTCCCAACGATGAGGATATTCCCATGATTCTTGACAAGGTGTATCCCTGCCATGAAATTGTAAAAATTGATTATTTCCTTCCCGGATGTCCGCCCCGTGCCGAACTGATCTGGGAAGCCCTGGTGGCCCTCATCAAGAATCGCCCGATGGATTTGCCGTACGAAGTAATTAAATACGATTAAGCAAATAGTAAACCGAAAAGAATATGAACCAGAAAATCATCATAGAACCGGTAACCCGTGTGGAAGGACACGGCAAAGTTACCATACATCTTGACGAAGAGGGGAATGTTGCCCGCACCCGACTGCACATCGTTGAATTCAGAGGTTTTGAACGGTTTGTCCAGGGCCGCCCGTACTGGGAAATGCCTGTACTGGTGCAAAGGCTCTGCGGGATCTGTCCGGTGAGCCACCATCTGGCGGCAGCCAAGGCTCTGGATGTGATCGTCGGCGCCGGAACCGGCGAAGGACTTACCCCTACCGGAGAAAAAATGCGCCGGCTGATGCATTACGGCCAGATCTTTCAGTCACACACCCTCCATTTCTTCCACCTGGCTTCTCCCGACCTCCTGTTCGGCATTGATGCCGACCCGGCTATTCGTAATATTATAGGTGTGGCTCTCAAGCATAAAGACCTGGCTGTTCAGGGAGTGATGATGCGCAAATTCGGGCAGGAAATCATCAAGGCTACGGCTGGCAAAAAGATTCACGGCACCGGAGCTATTCCGGGCGGAATCAACAAACACCTCACCCCCGAAGAGCGGGATATGTTCCTCCATGGACCTGACCCGCTCAACATTGATAAAATGATCGAATGGTCGGTGGCTGCTGTCGATTTCTTCAAATCGTATCACAAAAAGAACAAGGACCTGATTGATAATTTCAGCGTTTTTCCTTCGAACCACCTGAGCCTTGTGAGAAAAGACGGAGCCCTTGACCTCTACCACGGAGTTCTCAGGGCAGTTGATGCCAACGGAAAGAAAATCCTTAACGACGTTGACTATCACGATTACCTGAAGTACATCGACGAGGAAGTCCGGTCGTGGAGCTACATGAAGTTCCCCTACCTGAAGCACCTGGGCAAGGAAAACGGCTGGTACACGGTTGGACCTCTTGCACGGCTCAACACCTGCGACTTCATTCCTACGCCCCTTGCACAGAAGGAGTTTGAAGAATTCAAAGCCTACACAAACGGGAAGCCGAACAATATGTCGATGCACATGCACTGGGCACGGCTCATCGAGGTTCTTCATGCCGCCGAAATGATGAAGGAACTCCTGAACGATCCCGATCTGCTTGAGGGAGAACTGGTGGTGAAGGGAAAGAAACAGTATGAAGGAATTGGCCTGATTGAAGCGCCCCGTGGTACCCTTTTCCATCATTACCGTATCAACGAAAACGACCAGGTGGTTATGGCCAACCTGATTGTTTCAACCACCAACAACAATCAGCCCATGAACAATGCGGTGAACGTGGTGGCCAAAAAAATGATGACCGGGCAGAGGGAAATTACCGAAGCGATGAAAAATGCCGTAGAAGTGGCCATCCGGGCATACGACCCCTGCCTGAGCTGTGCCACGCACGCACTGGGCAAAATGCCCCTGGCGCTTTACCTGTACGACAAAGACGATAACCTCATTGATGAATTCATCTCGCAGTGAGCAATCCGCGTATTCTGATCTATGGATATGGCAACCCGGGCCGTCAGGATGACGGCCTGGGTGTTTTTTTGGCCGAAGAAGTAGAAAAATGGGCAAGGGAAAACCATCTGGATCATATCAGAACGGAAACCAATTACCAGCTTAACATAGAGGATGCAGCTGAAATTCATGATGCTGACATTGTGATTTTTGCCGACGCATCCCTTGCCACCGAAGAATCGTTCCGGCTGGAAAAGCTTCAGCCCTCCCCCCGGGTAGAATTTACCATGCATGCGGTTGACCCGGCTTTCATTCTTTATTTGTGCGATACGGTTTACGGCACTATTCCGGAAGCTTATGTGCTTCACCTGAAGGGTGACTCATACGAAATGTACGAAGGCCTGACTGCCAAAGGACAAAAGGTTTTAAAGGAAGCCTTTGGCTGGATCTGTTCCTTCCTGACCAGCAAATCAATTCCTGAATAAGAAATCGGCTTCATATAAATATTTCTTTCTGCTGTCCTTTCGTCATTTGCAATTGTCTTTTCGCTTTACTCTGGAACTCTGGAACGCTGGAACTCTGGAACTCTGGAACTTTGGAACATTGGAACATTGGAACCCTGGAACCTCATTAGTGGGAAATCGGAAATCTCTGAAAATTTCCTATTTCCAATTTCCAATTTCCTTTACGAGATCACGCTATGAAAACTAAAACAAGTTAATTGGAAATGGGAAATCGGAAATTCCGTTATCGGAAATATCTGAAAATTTCCTATTTCCTATTTCCAATTTCCTGTAAGTGAGCACTCTATAAATCGGAAATTCTAATTAATAGGAAATGGGAAATCGGAAATCGGAAATCCTCATTAATGGGAAATGGGAAGTCAAAAATTCCGTTATTGGAAATCCCTGGAACTCTGGAACATTGAAACCCTGGAACTTATTATTGCTCAATCCCGGATAAACAAACAAAGTATTATCTTCGCACTGATGAAACACCTTCTGATCACAGGAATCGCCTC
>Ga0078972_1005981_pt1 | contig 29809 bp, 26 predicted proteins | sample YelNatPaOPGAMG01_FD_67568 | JGI IMG/M metagenome (GOLD analysis project Ga0078972, IMG submission 67568) | Hot spring thermophilic microbial communities from Obsidian Pool, Yellowstone National Park, USA - OP-RAMG-01 (SPADES assembly) (version 2) | ecosystem: Environmental > Aquatic > Thermal... | reverse complement strand
CTGGATAGTAGGATTACGAGGGCTCCGTAGTGCCCTCTACCCTTCTAGACAGGAACCTGCGCGTTTTTGCTTCAATCCCCACAAGCTTCGGGGTACTAACCAACCTGTACAACATCGGTTTTTCCGGTGGATTAACCGCAACACTGTTTGTGGCTATCTTGGAGTGGTTAAAAACAACTAAAGAAAGCAGGAAAGAAGGAACACAATGAAAGAATACATCCTTCATCTCATCGGCGAGATGGCAAAGTTTGTCCTGGACAGCAACCCTTCCCGGATGGTGATATCCCTCCATCAGGAAGAAGACGGACTCCATCTGGCGATTCTGGATAACGTTCCCCGAAGCGAAGAAGAGTTAGAGAAAATCCGCATTGCCTTAAACGCCCCAAAACGGCCCGAACTTTCCGAGTACTACGGCATCATGGCTGGACAGGATTTGTTGGGAAACTCACGCCTCAATCTCGTGGGGTGGCAGGTGAAGCACGCGGATGTGTTTCGAACCCAGGAGGGAACGAAGATAGATCTCTGGTTGGGAGGAGAGCGCTTCGATTCCTCCTTCTTCAGCATACCCAAGAAATAATGCAGCATCCGAATACCTTGCATATAGCCTCTACTTCGATCGACATCACCCCTCCCATCGGTAGCGAGTTTGTAGGCCATATAAACCGGGGTACCCGCCTCCCGTATCATCCTGACAGCCACCCATACACACACGGGGCCTCCCACCCTGCCTTTCGCAGGCAAACCTTCCAATAAAAACTACCTGAAGATACTGGCAGAAAAGCTTAGTTCCGCAGTGGAAGGAATTCAAGAGAACGCCAGTTCCTGTACTATCAGTGTACAACGCGCCTCTCTGCGGATCGCCTGTAATCGAAGGAAAAAAATCGACGGCAAGATCGTAATGGCGCCCAATCCTGACGGCCCCATCGATCCCGATCTGACGACAGTCTGTTTTTGCAGGGAGCCTGTGGGGATGTAAAACACCAACGCCGTGCCTGACAGAAAAGGAAAGAAGGCTCACATCGATCCCCAAAAGCAGAACCGCGTTTTTCTGGACTGTGCAAAGAGGATTCGAACGGCTCTATTGGATCCATCGCAAACGGTACCTCGGGAAGAACAGAGAGAACTGGTGTGTTTATATTTTAGCAAGGACATCGTTTTTGTGTTTGTTCCAGGCGAATTGTTTTGCTCCACCTGAACACGGAGGAAGCGTTGAAGAAAAAGATACAGGGTTTTCTCTCGATTAGCTCTGTAAGATAGATACGGTTGGGCCCCCCAATGCCGAAATGCCCCAAGGTAAACGAACTCACCCCCCTATTTTTCCCTAACCTTTTTATATGCCCGCCGGTAGGCTTCTATGTAGAGGTCTATCTCGTTCTTCCAGCAATGCTTGAACCAGGGAATAGAAAAACAAATTTCATCGATTCTCTCGGACACCGGAAGGCTTCCCCATCCCTGTCGCACGTCTCTCTGACCAAAAGCGATAGCTGTCGGTTTACCTTGATTGAAAATATCTGCCTCATGAAAAAATGGATGTACATGCAGAGGGTTATTTGCCCCGGGCCAGCAAGAGTTATCTCCCTCTTCTCTTACGGCGGCACAGAACTTTTCACAACTCACCCCACCTAGCTCCTCCGAGCGAAACAGCCCATGGGGGAAATACCATCCTCCCATCGTGCCGATGGCTGGATCGATCCGATGGGGATAGATCCCCTTGAGGTCGGAAAGGTTGTCCCAAAAATAGTTTATCGCTTCTTGAATCTCCTGGATCCGTTCCATGTAATACTTCAATTGTACCCGTCCCATGGCACTGCAGGTTTGGTTCATCCTGTGTTTTGCCGCTCCCAGGGGGATCCCCCGAAAAGCGGCGAGTGTGGGATCGGTGATCTGGTTATCAGGCGGATTCCAGCGGGAGGGGATCCCCGTGCGTTCATAGTGCCCGAAAGCGACACACCTTTCATATAGATTCCGATCGTTGGTGACGATCATGCCCCCTTCCCCAATGGCCAAACTCTTGCCTGCCATCAGGCTCATCACTCCAATGTCCCCAATGGTACCGCACAGTCTTCCTTTATAGTAACTTCCTTGGGCATGGGAGGTATCTTCGATAATTCGTAAACCATGCTTTTTTGCTATAGCAGATATAGCATCCATATCGCAGGGGTGGCCTGCATAATGCACCACCATGATGACTTTAGTTCGGGAAGAAATGCGGCTCTCTATATCCTTAGGGTCTATGCATAGGCTAATCGGATCAATGTCGGCAAAGTTTACAGTTGCCCCCAGCATAAGAGCGGGAGCGGCGCTTGCCCAGTATGTCATGGAGGGGCAGATGATTTCATCTCCAGAACCTACCTGGCAAGCCCAAAGGGCTGCAAGAAGCCCAGCGGTGCCGTTGCAAACGGCAAGGGCATACTTCACCCCCATCCAGGATGCGAACTCCGCCTCGAACTTTTTCGTGATATCCGTTCCGCTCATGGTTCCTGCACGCAACACTTCCAATACGGCCCGTTCATCCTCCTCTGTGACGATCGGCCAGTGGAACAATGCCGGATTCACCTGCTGTATCTTCTTTTGTAAAGATTCCATAGTAATTATTAACTATAAATGATATTTATTCCCCGGTCAATGATTTATCACCCCAAACAGTCAATAAAGGCAGCCCTGTATGGTAGAGGGGGTCCACATCTGGAACCGCAGGAATGGTAACTGAAATGTTTCCCTCCGAGTTACGGTTCTGGATACAAAAATCACCAGGATTTTCTCCTATATAGTGTTGCACCAGAGAATTCCAGCAGCATGCCAAAGCACGCATACACTGGGCCTCTTCTCCCCAGGTGCGGCATTCCCAGGCCGCTCGCATCGTTTCCGGCAAGGACCACCACGGCATGTCGGGATTCACAGGACGACGGTTTCTCAGATCGAAGAGTTTTACGATCCCCCCTAGCTTCTCCTGGAATCCGTTCTGTAAGTTCCGCTGAAAAACCCGATAGAGAGATTCTCCCATTGTCGAGAGAGCAGTCGAAAGATCTTTCCTCCCTTTTAGAAAGGCTGTCGATAGCCCTACAAACTCCAGGGCATGACCCGGATCGCAGAGAATACATTCCTCATTTTGCAGTCGTGTCACATAGGGGTTTCCCTCTGTATCTAGATATTCGAGAAAATCGTAAGGCGCCAATTCGGGGAACCGAGTAGTCGATTTCCCTGGTAAGTTCACATGATGCTCCAGTACGTATTCGATCAGCCGCAAACCTTCTTCAAACCACCTATTCTTTCTACGATTTTGGCGTTCAAACCGACACAGGAGGGCTACGGTGGGTATCATCAGCATGTAGGGAGCGTGGGATTTTCTTCCCGGTACAGGGGTAATTGGATTCTTTGGGTCGAAAGATACCTGGTCGTTATAGATCCGCCCTTCCCACACAGCATCAAGCACATCGATGCAGTATGCTCGAGCTTTTTCTTTGACACTTTCATTCTCCAGCGCGAGGGCGGCTGCATATAGACCCCGAGAACAGAAGATATCACTGTAGGTATAGAGTTCCCCCGGGTCCTTCGAGACACTGTTCGAATCGTCTCCCCCTTTCAGTGTTGGCTCAGGAACCCCTTTAAGCCCTCTCCCTTCCGGCCCCTTCTCTTCCCAATTGGATAGGGAGAGGGTAAAGAAAAGGTGTCCGCCCTGCTTCTGCCATCCTTTCCATAAAGCGGAAGAAACCTTCTCTACAACCTGTAGAATCAGATCTGCCTCAGAAGAACCTTGCTCGAAAAGTTCGTATTTTAGTCCATACCAGTAATATTCAGCCAAGGCTTCGAGTCCCCTGCCCTGAATCCAGGAATATACTCTGCCCTTTCCCCGAATAGGATCGTCTTTGGAAAAATCTCTGCCATCAATGGGACTGAACTTCATATCCAACCAGGGGTAGGTCGGATCCCTCTGTGCACGTTCTAGAATGACAGAAAATCCTTTCTGAAGCAGAGAATGTACCCAGGGTGTGAGTGTACGCAGATCTTCCTTCGTGGGGAATGATGGCAGGAGTGGGTATTTGAATGACATGCGACTATCCTCGATCCATGTACGCAGCATAGCAGAGGGCCAGAAGATTCTCGTAGGGAGTACCCATATTGATACTTCCCGCTGTGGTGAGTACCAATCCGCCGTCTTTCCCTACCTCTTCGATGCACTGCTTGGCTGCACGGAACACTTCCTCGGGCGATCCATTCCGTAGCAACAGGGGGGGGACAGCTCCGTAGAGAATCGCTTGAGGGAGTTCCCTTCGGATCAAAGCGGGTGGAGTATCCGGATCCGGATTGATCCCGTTTACCCCTAACTCTCTAAAGTAGGGCAAGAGATGTGCAACCGCTGCATCGTTATGGAGGAATCTATCATCCTGTGGATGCGGGGCTAACTCCGAGTAAATGTAGCGGTATGCGGGTAGAAGAAATCGCTCGAATAACTCTGGTGATAGAAGCCCCGCTACATCATCGAACACTCCCACACCGGTTTCCGGTGCCTGCGTAAGTGTTCGAACTACCTTCGAGTATCGAACGGTAATACGGGCAACTAGATCTATCAGTGCCAAGGACAAGTCTGGTTCATCGTAGAGAAACAAGAGGAACTCACTGATCCCAAACAGGAATCCCAGGATTGTGCCGGGCCCATGCACGGCAGTTGGATCATGCAGGATCCTCCATCGGTAGGGTTTGCCCAATGACCGATATCGCCGGATGAACTCCCCCACGAGCCCTGCCTGAGAAAGGTCGATTCCTTCCATTCGATGGATAAGGGCTTTCACCTCGTCGACGGTATGCAGGATGGGCAGAAGGGTGGGAGTCGAGTCTTCTGGGTACAGGACCGGGTTCCCATAGATCGAGCCGTGTAGGAGAGATGCGGTATCCACCTTGGGTTTCAGGTAGAACTCGAGATCTTGTTTCAGACGCTCAGCGCAGGCACTCCTCACTTCCTGTTGAAACGCAGGATCCTGGATGTACCGCCTGTAGGAAACCCCCATCTTCTGGATAATCCAATCTTCTCCCAGCTCGATAAGGACAGGAATACATGGTTTGTTTCGATCGAAGGCAGGTCGTACAGGAAGGGCATCTATCGGTCCTGCTGGCTCATATCCATATAGGGATACGGTATTGACCCGCCAGAACTCCTTCCAGAATTGCCTCGAATCGGGGAGAAATCCATAAGGATCGATGGATAAGCGATCCGATAGATTTGCTTTATGCATACTCTTCAATCCCATCGCTCAAGACGAAAAAGATTCCGGGCGGATTCTCCCGTTACCCATCTCATTTCTTGCCGGGAAAGCCCCGCATCCTCCAGAGCCTTCCGCATATAAGAGGGTTCGAACAGGGTGGCATCCGTTCCGAATAGCACCCTTTGGGGGCCTATGGCGTCCACCGCCTGGCGGAGTTTTCTCGGATCCGTACAAGTACTGCATACTTCCAGGTACACGTTAGGCCGCTCCTTCGCAACTTCGATTCCCACTTCCCACTCATATCCCCCCATATGTCCCAAGATGAAGAGGGCTTGTGGGTATGCTTTAGATAAACGGAGTACGTTTCTCGGAGATTCGAGGGGCGAATTGAATGTATGGATCAGGAAAGGAGCCTGGTACCGGATCGAATGTTCCACGATCCTTTCCCCCTCAGGGCAGTCGAAACTCTTAGCTGCAAGCAAGGGATGCACCTTGATTCCCACAAACCGTGAAGATTGGGGGTCTTGTAGGTACCGATCCAGCTCTTCGAGAGATTCCTCGGGATAGTTAAAGTTCACAGTGACATATCCCCAGTAATGACTTTCCCCAATTAAAAGCCGCGCAAGCTCAGCATTCCCTTCGCGAAAATCATACACAATGGCGGAGCTGGAGGAAATGATGGCTCCCTCGATTCCGACCCCCGATAGACGCCTCTTGAAACCTTCCCAATCTAGATTTTCTACCGGAAAATACCAAGGCCCGTAATGGGTATGCGCATCGATTATCATGCATCCATCTCCAACAGGTTCCGAAGATTCACACCTGAAATGGCGCGCCTTTCCTCATCGGAAAGATCCGATGATTCCAACACACCCACTACCGCCGAAGGAGAAAAAAAGGGAGCCCCCGAGCCAAATACGATCCTTCCCTTTCCCCCCTGGTTAAGAACAATACGGAGGGTTCCTGGCCCATGGAACTGAGCCATCGAAAGGGCAAAGCTCTGTCCTTCCTCCCAGAGGGCCAACACTTCGGCAAGATCGTAGAAGTGGGTTCCAAGGAGAAGCTTTACAGGACATCCTCGGAGTCCCGAAAGAACCTTACCCGCTTTCCCCTTTACAAAGAGAGTCCCACCCACCTCTGCAATGGCATCAGCAACTCGACGAAACGCAGGATGTTCGAAGTCCCACCCCTGATATTCGGGAAACAACCGCCATAACCGGAAACCCTCTTGACTGTATCTGTGGATTTCCTCACGGTATCCCACGAATCGTCGTAGATCGATCGTCCCGACGGGGTGGAATTGTACCCCAAAGGTGTCGGGGTTCCTGGAAGCTTCTGCCCATCGGAGGGTTTCCTCGTTTCCAGCATGGTGATCGAACAGGATTCCCCGCGCAGAGACCACGAATGCTTCTAGGATGCCATTCCTGGAAAGGAGAGCCCCGATTTCTTTAGGGGACATAGGGATCCGACTTTTGGGCCAGAATCCCGCCATTACATCGCAATCGACCAGGTACATCTGAAGCCTACCCTTTCAGTCCTGTCAACGTGATTCCTTTGATGATATGCCTCCGCATAAGGAGGAACACCAGCAGTACAGGAAATATGGAGAGCATGGATCCCGCATTGATGGGACCCAGGTCAACGGTAAATCTATATTGAAACATTCCTAAACCGAGTTCCATTGTCCAGAGCTCTCGGGAACTAGTGATAATCAGAGGCCAGATAAAGGCTGCCCAGGTCTGCATGAAGGCAAAGATCGACAAGGCTCCTACGCTGCCTTTCAACATAGGGAAGATTACCTTAAAAAAAATGGACCATTCCGATGCTCCATCGATCCGGGACGCATCGATGATTTCATCGGGAATAGAAGCCAGGACATTCTGTCTCATGAAGAAGATCCCATAACTCATGATGAGGTAGGGAGCCAGAAGACCGATGAAGGTATTCACCAGTTCTAGTTTGACCATAGAGATATAGAGAGGGATCATGTAGGTTTCAAAGGGAACCATAGCCGTAGCCAGGACAAGGATGAAAAGCGCAGTTCTTCCAGGAAATCGAAATTTGGCAAACACATACCCGGCAAGGGCAGAGGTGAGAAGAACACTGAAGGTACAAAGGGTAGCCATTGCAACGCTATTGAAGAAGAATCGTACGAAGGGTGCAGTGGCAAATACGGTTCGGAAATTTTCAAGAGTCACGTGCCGGGGCAGGAACTCGGGAGGCCAGCTCAGCACCTCTGAAGGTGGTTTTACCGCTGTAGAGGCCATCCAGAGGAAAGGGAGCACCATGATGAAAGCTCCCATGGATAGGATCAAGTATTTTAAGGCAGGAAAGAAAATCTTTCGGATCATTTTTCCTTCCCTCCCGTGCGAAGTTGGATCAAAGTAAGCAGAAGCACGATGAGGAACAGAACCACTGCTTCTGCAGCAGCATACCCTGTTTTGAAGTACCGAAAGGCATTTTCATAGATATCGAATACGAGAGTTCGAACTGCATTTCCTGGAGCGCCCTGGGGCCCGGAAGTCATGATGAACACTTGAGTGAACACATTGTACGCATTTATCGTAGAGATGATGGTGACGAACAGGAGGATTGGCTTCAGAAGGGGTAGGATAATGAAGCGAAACACCTGAAACTTGTTTCCTCCGTCGATCGTGGCTGCTTCTAGGTAGGAATCGGGAATATCCCGTATCCCCACGAGAAAGATGATCATGTTGTATCCAATCACCTTCCACACGCTCATGATGATGATGGCCCAAATGGCAAGATCCGGGTATACAAGCCATCCTAGCGGTTTTATCCCAAAGAGCGACAAGAAGTAATTCAACAGCCCATACGTCGGATCATAGATCCATTTCCATACCACTGCCACCGGTACCATTGGGGTAATCACGGGAAGAAAATAGAGGGTCTCGAAGAGACCCCCTAATTTAGTTCTAGTGGCCAATAGTACCGCCACTAGCAAGGCCAGCCCCACACTGAATACTGTGACGAATAGAGCAAAGAGTGTGGTATTCTTCAAAGAAAGGAGAAAAAGATTATCCTTCAACAACTCCTGATAGTTTTCTAGCCGGATGAACTCCTGCATGGGATCCACCACGGTGGAATTGAAAAAACTGTAGAGGAAGTTCTGAAAAATCGGAATCACTCGTAGGAATGCGAAGATCAATACCACAGGGATTACTGCCGAGTAGGCAAAGATCCGTTTTTGGAGTTCCATCCGGTTCATAGATGCTCTATTCTCCGTATAACTTGGCCTTCTTTAGAATCTCATTCGTTTCGTTCGCTGCATCCTGAATGACCTTGGCGATCCCAGCGGGGTTGTTCGCCAGAGACTTGTCCAGGAAGGCAGCCACCAATCGTTCGGCCAGCTTCGTCATGATTTCATCGAATGCGGCAATCACGGTGTATCCGAACTCTTCGTACTTGGGATCACTCATGACAAAGGCCTTGAATTGGGGCTTCTTGGCCAGTACAGAATCGAGGTTTATGTCCTGCCGAACAGGGAGCCAGCCGACATTGTCCAAAAGCCATACAAGGTTTTTTTCTTCGTTCAAGAACATGGCAAAATCCCAGGCTACATCGGGATTTTTGCAGCTTCGGGTTACATAGAGGTTCACGGGATTTGTGATCCGTCCCCAGCGCACATCCGCCGGTACGGGCGCCGTATCGTAACTCAAGGAAGGTGCTTTTTTAGCGATATCCCCTATAACCCAGGATTCCCGGAAGAACATGGCAGTGAGTTCCAATTCGAAGGCATCCGCATCGTGCTTGATTGCGTGGCTATCCCATTTGTCCACGTAGAGGGCATCGATATAGTACTTCAGGGCTCTGCGACCTGCATCGCTGTTATACCCCGCATGGTACTTCCCTTTTTCCTTGCTTTCTTCCAGAATCGAACCCCCCATGGGATACAGGATAAACCAGAATTTCTCGGCCACGCCGGATCCTTGACCCGAGAGCCTCAGGCTGTGACCACTGCGTGTCAGGTTTCCATTGGCATCGTACTTTGCCAGCTTCTTCGCGTACTGGGCCATCTCGGAGAGGGTCTTTGGAGGACCGGATAACCCAGCCTCCTGGAACATTTTCTTATTCCAGAAAAGGGCAGTTCTCCCCTGAAAGATAGGCAACCCATACAGTTTATCCTTATATGTGTTGTTCTTCTTGACGAACTCGCTGAATCGGCTGGGTGCCAAGAAGTATTCCTTCACTTTGGGAGGCAGTTCAGGGATCAGCCCAGCCTCTATGAACTTCTGATTGGCATACATCGAAATCTCGATGATATCCGCTGCCGTGTTGGAAGGGATTGTGGCAGAGAGCTTTTGCTCGAACTCCCGGAGGGGATGGGTAAGGATGGTAAACTCCACATTGGGATGGGTCTTCCTGTATTCTTCCGCTGCGTATTTATAGAACGCCTCCATCTCGGGGAATCCGCCCCATAAGCTGAGTTTCACCGGGCCTGTCGGTTTCGCTTCCTTTCCCCCTCCTGCCATGAGGAGAGCGGGAACCATCAAGACGACCATCGTGACGATCGCCATCCATTTCAGTGTTCTTTTCATAAGAACCTCCTTCAATAAATAACAAGATTTGTTATTTAATTAAAATCCCAAATTCCACTCCTGTCAAATGAAATAACCTCTTACCATGTATTTTCACAAGTGCCGGATCAGCGGCCGATACTTTTCCTCGTAGGCCCGGTTCGCCTCATCCCCACCGGGTAGGTTGGCGCTCATCCATACGGGAGGCTGGATGCCCATGGAAGCGAGGGCCTTCACTGTTTCCACCATGAGAAAGTTGATGGTAAAAACGTTACAGATCGTTGCCGTGGGACCTACCTTCTGAGGGCATCCCTCCACCTCCACTACCGCATCCCCGTAAGGAAGGTGACAGTTGATGAAGTAATCCACCTCTTGGTACAGGTTCTTGCCGGAAGGATGCCGGGAAGGATGATCCTTTGGGAGGCGATCCGCGAAATCTCTGGAGGTGATGCCGATGGACACCATCTTACGTTTTCTCGCTTCCAGGGCTGTATCGATGCACATGGCATTGATCCCGTAGGCATTCACGATGACGATCACCTCTCCTGGTTTTTTCCCTACGCCATAGGCATCCAGTACCTTAGGAGCGTATCCTGGAGTTCGCTCGATGTAATTGGACCGCTTGGCTCCATGGATCAGGTTCGTTCCTGCGTCCAGGATCGCATTGATCGGCACCAGTCCTCCGGATCTCCAGAGCACTTCCTCTACCGCCATGTTGGAATGCCCACCTGGGCCGATCACATGGATCAAGTTTCCCTCTGCAATGGACTTCGCCATCACTCTCGCCGCTTCCTTAACCACGGGTTCTTCCTGCGAAATCTGTTCGATGGCTTTCGCAATGGCATCCCTGTACTGCTGCAGTTCTCTATTCATAAGCGCGTCTCCTTTCAATTAGGTCTATTGGTTTCTACATCCATGATCCCTCTTTTACCGAAGCTGACCACACAGAAGAACAGCATCGCTGCCCCGGAAACCGGTACGGCCAGGTATGCGTACCCGGTGGGCAAGTCCCAGGTATCGAAGGGGATTCCCATCCGGACAATCGCCATCTGGATCCCAACGCCGATCAGAACCAAAAAGAGAATGCATTCCCCTCCCAGGACGAACCGTTTCAACTTTCGTGCAACCTCGGGCTCGAGTTTGGTAATGAAATAGTCCATCATCAGGTGTTCCCCCTTCCCATAGAGGCAGGCACTGCCGAGAAACACGATCCAGATGAAAAGCAGACGGGAAAGATCGGGAACCCACAGCCAGGAAATACCGAAGAAGTACCGAAGCAGAATCCGAAGTACGTTGAGGACGAGAAGAAGAAGGAACAGAACACCGGAACACCATTGCATACCTTCTATTAAATACTTATAGATTCTATTCCACATTCGCCACCTCATTTGAAAATCAGGTTAGGAACGAACAGCACCAGATCCGGGATAAAGGTACAGAGGAACAGCACCACAAAGAGGGTCAGTGTGTACGGGGTTACTGCCTTTACCAGTACCGCAAAGGGAAGGTTCGCGATCTTCGTTTCCAAGAATAGCAATGCCCCTATGGGGGGAGTGAGAAGCCCAATCATGAGGTTCAGTACGGTGATCACCCCGAAATGCGCAGGATCGATTCCCAATCCGATGGCAGTGGGGAGAAGCACGGGGAAGAAAATAAGCATCACGGGGATCGCATCCAGGATACAACCCATGAAGATGAAGAACAGGTTCACCAGGAGAAGGAAGGTCCACTTGCTCATCTGCCAGCTGGCGATGAGGAGCTTCAATTTTTCTCCCCATTGCTCCAATGCCACGATGTACTGGAACACCCCCACAACTGCAAAGATGATCATGATGGAGGAGGAAAACACCGCTGTCCGGGCCAGCACTTCGAAGATTTCCCTGTAGGAGATGCTGCGATACACATAGAGGGAGATGAACAGAATGTACACGATGGCGAGAACCGCCACTTCCACCAGGGTCACGACCCCGAACACGATTCCCGCAATGATGATGAGGGGTGAGATGATGGCGAGGATCGTATCCCGAAGCAGGCCCATGAACTCGGGAAAAGAAAAGGTCCGACTTGAAACGGGGTAGTTCTTTTTTCGGCTTGCGATGAATACCGTGACTGCCAGGAATACTCCCATCATCAAGCCAGGAACCACTCCTCCCAGAAACAACTTTCCGATGGATATCCCGCTGATCACACCGATGAATATCATGGGAATACTGGGGGGGATGATAGGGCCTATAACGGCACTGGAAGCGTTGATGGCTGCGGCAAAGGGCAGATCGTACCCCTTCTCCTTCATGGCAGGCAGTAGGATCGAAGACACAGCGCTGGCATCGGCCACGGCGGAGCCCGAGATTCCCGCCATGATCACGTTCACCACGATTGCAACGTAGGCTAACCCCCCCTTGAAATGCCCCACGAAGAAGTCGGCAAAGTCAGCAATCCTCCTGGTGATCCCCGATCGATTCATCAACTCACCAGCCAGGATGAAGAAAGGAATGGCCACGAGGGTGGCAGAATCCACCCCCGTTACCATGTTGGTGACCAGCACCTTGAGGGAAACCTGCCCCTGGATAAGGATGTAGATCAATCCGCTCAGCCCCATCGCTGTCCAGATACTGAACCCGATACCGATGAAGAGAAACAGTAGGAAAAATAACAGCAGGATCATTCCACACTTCCTTCTTTGATTGTGTAAGAGAGAAGCCGGCATCCTGCCGACCCCCTCGTAAAATCCGTTACTGCATCTCCCGAACCTTTTTCAGTGCCCCCACCGGCCACTTGGTCCCCTCATACTCGTCAAAGGCCCCTTCCAGCTTCTTCTGGATGGAAGCCAGATCGGGAACGATCACCTTCATCTTCTTGCTCACCAAGTCGTATGCATCTTTCAGTTGTTTCTGAGTCAGTTCCGTTTCATAGTTCCCGGCCACTTCTGTCGCTTTGTAGATCGTTTCTTGATCCGCTTTTGAGAGTTTGTTCCAGAGGTTCAGCGGCATGTAGAAGGTTTCGATATCCCGGATATAATCGGTTTTGATGTAATACCCCTGCACCTCGTACAAACTGGCCGTAGCCACCACGATGACTCCGTTCTCCTGCGCGTCCACCACCCCCGTCTTCAATGCCATGTACAGTTCGCTGAAGGGGATTTGCTGGGGGAGGGCTCCCAGGGTTTGCATGGCCTTCAACACAGTGGGACTTGCAGCCGTACGGATCTTAAGTCCTTTGAAATCATCGGCAGTCTTCACTTCCCTGTCTTTCGTGGTAAGGCCTCTGGGTGCCGTGTCTCCATTGATGTTCACGATCTTGATTCCCGTGGCAGTTTCCGCTTTCTGGATCACCGGCTTCCAGTAGTCGGAAAGGAGAAACTTGCGCATGTGCTCATACGAATTGAACAAGAAAGGGATGGCAGTGATTTCGAACGCTTCCCCACCCTTGATCCACGCAAAGGTGTTGATCCCTCCGTATACCATTTCGAGATCGCCTGTCTGCATCTGAGCGAACATCTCTTTCGGTCCGCCCAGCTGACTGTTGGGATAGATCTTAACCTCGAATCTTCCCTTGGAATCCCCCTCCAGCACCTCCTTGAACTTCAGAGCAGCCAGATGGGTGGGATGATTCGTGTCCCGGATGTGCCCTAGCCGAAGCACCATCTTTTCCTGGGCGCCCCGAGCGAAGAGCCCGCCTACCACCAAGATACCGATGAGTAGCCCTATCCACGTGCGTCTCATACGATCCTCCTATGTTCTAGTGAACCCTTTCGACTTCGACGCCAACGGCGCCGTATTCCTGACGAGCCCAGTTGAGGGGCTCGGCAAAATGTTCCAGAAGACGTTCCCTGGCCAATTTCCCATCCCTCTTTCGAAGAGCTTCCAGAATCTTGCGGTGGTCTTCCACGAAGGCCCTTTTGTCCAGGGTCCGGTACCGTTTGAGGTAGGTGAGATTCTTCTGAATGGTAGAGAAGATCCGGATCAAGTTCAAAAGAAGGGAGTTGTTGGCATTTTTGTACAATCGCAGGTGAAAGGCGGTGTGGAGTTCGATCAATTCAGCCTCGTTGCTCTCTGTCTGCGCAGCTTCCTCCAGCTGATGGAGAATAGATTCCAGTTCCTCCACATCGGTTTCCGAAAACCTACTCGTCTCCCTCTCCAGGAATGCCTCTTCCAGACAGATCCGTACCTCCAGGATCTCCCGAAAATCCTTCATGTTCATTTCGATGCTGTAGGAGAGATTCTGTAAGATGGCTTCCAGATTGAAACTCTTCAGAAACCTACCCACTCCATGTTTGACCCCAATGATCTGTAATGCTTCCAGCCCCTTCAAGGCCTCCCGCACGATGGTGCGGCTGATGTTGAGTTTTTCTGCCAGTACCATCTCGGTAGGAAGGGGGTCGCCCACCTTCATACCGGATGCCACGATGTACTCTTTGATCCTTTCCTGGGCTGCCTGGTATAGGTTCTGATCCTTAAGGCTTTTCAGTTCCATCGAACTCTTCCCCTTCCGCTACCACTTTCAGGATTCGAAGGGTGTCATCTCCTTCCCTGTGGTGAAAAAGCACCAGGTGCGCGGGAGCACCGGGCGCCAACCGAAAGGAGTCTTCGGGAACTCCGATAAGTCTAGCCGGGTTCAAGGTACAGGTCTTAACGGCATCGGAAAGGCTACACCCGGAATGTTTCACAAACTGCGCTATCCCCCGATCCAGCAGGTGACCCGCCCCGGCAAAGAAGGGAGTTCCCACCTGGGTGATCCGGCCATCGGGATGGAGCTCCACATCGAGGTGTCCCCATTTATGGAATCCCGGCTTTAGCCCTGCCAGGAACGCCACATCGCTTATCAGGATGATCCGCTGGATTCCTTTTGCCCGGCTAAAGACTTTCATCACCGAAGGAGGGAGGTGGAACCCATCGCAGATGAAGCTGGCATAAAGTTCGTCTGCGGCAAGTTGTTCCCAGATGTAGTTCCGGAGGCGAGGAATCTGGGCGTGGCTCCCGTTCCCCAGGTGGGTGGAAAGGGAGGCTCCCGCACCTATGGCTTCCTGGATCGCTTCGGCAGAGGCTCCCGTATGTCCGATGGCCGCCACTACCCCTTTCTGCCGGATATGTTGGATGAAGGGGATAGCTCCCTTCCGTTCAGGAGCGAGGGTTACGATCCGGAGAGTTTCCCCGGAAGCCTCCCGCCACTCCTCGAATTCCGCAATATCCGGATCCCGAACGAACTGCCTGTTATGGGCGCCCCGGGGTCCATCCTCCTCTGAGATGAAGGGCCCCTCCAGATGAACCCCCAGGATACTTGCCCGCACGAAAGGGTACCGCTTCCTGGCTTCGGCAATGGCGCGAAGATTGGCCAGGATACGGTCTTTAGGCCGGGTGATGATGGTGGCAAGATGACGGGTGGTCCCTGTTCTAGCTACCGAGCGACAGACCTCCAGCACCTTTTCCGGTGTGAGATCTTCCCCGCTATAGTCGATCCCCCTGTGGCCGTTGATTTGTATATCGAAGAATCCAGGGGAAAGATACGGAAGATCTTTCGAAGGCTCTATCTCCCGAACTTCGCGGATACGATTCTTCTCTATCCAGACCTCTATGGCTTTTCCCGTTTCGAGGGATATACCGCGACACACCATGTTTCACCCCCTCTGCACCCGTGCCTCAGCGGCTCTGAGCTACAAGGCATTTTTTACCCTAGCGCCTGTAGAACATACTGTGCCGCATGCGCCTGGTTGTACGACATCGTAAGTCGTATAACAAAGAGGATGAACCCGTTTTTCTGGTCTGTCAAGAGTGAAATGCTTCTAGCCGAGAAACTCTGCTGCGATTTCCGTGAACACCCGCACGCCGATGGGAAGGACCCGCTCATCGAGGGAATACTTCGCATGATGGATCGGATACGGGGGATTCTCTTCGCTATGGGTCCCCAGGAACAGATAGACTCCGGGGGCTTTCTCCTGGAACAGGGCAAAGTCTTCCCCTCCCATCGAGGGGGGTAGATCCGTCACAATGGCATCCTCACCTAGACTTCGCTTCAAAATACCCTGCATCCAGGCGGCCAATTTTTCATCGTTCCGCACAGCGGGAATACCGAACTCGTACTCCAAACTGTAGGAAGCCCGGGAGCCGGTAGTTATCCCTTTGATGATTTCCTCCATTCTCCGGGCCAAAAGCGAACGCACCTCCGGATCGAAGGTACGTACCGTTCCTTCCAGTTCCACCACATCGGGGATGACATTGAACGCGGTTCCCCCCTCGATGCGTCCTACCGTGAGGACCGCAGGCTTCAGGGGATCGATCTCCCGGCTCACGATTCGTTGCAGGGCCAGCACCACTTCGGAGGCTAGGGGGATGGGATCCACAGATTTCTGGGGGATAGCCCCATGCCCCCCTTTTCCCCTGATCTTCACCGTAAACCTATCCACCGCCGCCATCACCGGCCCTCCGCGAACGGCGATTTTCCCCAACGGTAGATCGGGCCAGATGTGGAGGCCTACCACCCCGTCCAGTTTCATCTCCTTGAGGAGGTTGCTGGAAAGCATGGCCTGCGCACCGTTCAATGTCTCTTCTGCCGGCTGGAAGAAAAAGACCACCGTACCCTTAAGTTCATCCCGGTAGTTGGATAGTATACGGGCGGTTCCCAGAGCAATGGTTATATGCCCATCGTGCCCGCAGGCGTGCATTCGCCCCCGGTGCGTGGAAGCAAAGGGAAGGTCGGTTTCCTCCGTCACGGGCAGGGCATCGATATCGGCCCGTATCCCGAAGATTTTTCCCTCCTGTTTCCCGCGGAGAATCCCCACAACACCAGTCCCCCCTACCCCCGTGTGGACTGTAAGACCCCAGGCGCGAAGTTTCTCAGCAATGGCGGAAGCGGTTTTCTCCTCCTCCATGGCCGTTTCAGGAATCCGGTGAAAATCTCTTCTCCACTGGACAAGATCTTTCTCCAGGGCTGCAATTTCTTTCGTTAAATCCATACCATCAATCGATTTTTTCCATGGAACCGTAGGTGAAACGAACCACGTGCGCTTCCGGCTGCGCCGGAGTGGCGTAACTCACCAAAACGAACACTATGATATTGACCAGTAGACCCCAGATTCCTGCATGGATGTCGAACGGCGGTTTTGCAAAGATCTGAAAGTAGGTATTTACCACCACCCCCACCACAAGGCCTGCGATAGCGCCTTGCTTCGTCGCCCGATGCCAGAAAAAGGTTGCAAACACCAGGGGCAGGAACTGCACGATGGATCCGTAGGCTCCGAGGAGCAAGGCCACAAGGGATTGCGCTCCGAACACAGCGATATAGTAGGCTACACTGGTAAAGACAAGAACGGCAATCCGGGTAACGAACACTGCCTTTCTATCATCCAGGTGGGGATTGAATAGCTTCTTATGGAAGTCCATCGTATAAACCGAGGCCGCTCCATGGGTGATCGTGTCGGCGGAAGACATGGCGGCTGCAAGGGTCGCCGCTGCAAAGAACCCCAGGAGGAGAGGGGAAAGTTTCATCGTCATGATCATGGTGGGAAGGATCTCATCCGCCGACTTGAGGCTTTCCTTGGGAACTACTCCGATTCCGGCAAACCCGACGAATAAAACAGGTACCATGATTATGGCAAATGTGGGATAGTAGGCGACCGTTCGCTTTAGTGTTTTCTCAGAATCGGTAACATACGCTTTCATGAAAAGATGCGGCCACATGGTGAATCCCAGCACGGAAACGGCAACTGCAGAGCTGAAAGCTGCCCATGAAATGCCTGGAGGACCGATGACGAGATGCTTGGGCATACTTGCGTAGATCTTCTGGAACATAGGACCGATACCTCCGTGAAGTTTGAAAGGAAGATACAGGCCCAATCCCCATGCCATCACGATCATCATGATGGCCTGCACCACATTCGTCCAAGCGACACCTCGAACCCCGCTGGTTAGCACATAGATCAAGACAACTCCGTAAGATAGTAGAGCACCCAGCCAGAAAGGAATGACTCCCCCTGTGGTGACGTTCAATACGTACGCCATTCCTTTCAATTGAAGTGCGATGTATTGAATGAAAGCGAGGATACTCACCACTGCCATAAGGGCGGAAAGCGCATTGGACTGAAAGCGGTCTGCCACCAGTTCGGCCTGCGTCACGTAGCCGTTCTTTTTCCCTAACCGATACGCTCGGGGACCCCAGATGAGCCAGGGGAACAACCCCATCGCGCAGTACGCCAGGATATAGAACGATGCTGCACCTCGGGAGTATGCCCAACCTGGCCCCCCTAAGAAGGCGAAAGCGCTGAAAATGGCTCCCCCCATCAGGAAATACATGATGAAGAAATTCAATGTGCGGCTGGCGGCTACATACTCCTGGATCGAATTCTCCTTGTGCCTACCTGCCTGGATGCCGGTAATCAGAATCACCACCAGATACGCCAATACGACAAGGATTACATACATTGCACCGTTCATTTTTTCTCTCCGTACTCCGAGCGATACATAATCAACAATCCAATGAATCCGATCACGATCCATAGGATGATCCAGAACATGGAAAAGGGCATCCCGAGAACGAAGGGCGTTGCACTATTCGCCACCAGGTACAACGGCCAGATGTTCGCAAGAAACACTACGGTAAAGAACAGAAACCAGAAAATAGCACGCTTCTTCTGCTTGGGCGACCATTCTTTAGGGAAAAACACCAGCCCCATTGTTGGACCTCCTTTTATGTCGAATTTTTAAGAAATTCTCTGATATATTTTCAGAAAAGTCAACGAAAATCTATTATTTTTCAACAAAAAAAACCGCCCCATGGGGGGCGGCTTTTTCAAACGAAACGACCTATGCGGGAAATTACTTCTTGAACCCCGCATCCTCTAGCGCCTTCTGGGCGCTGGTGAGGTCGTTCTTCAAGGTTCCGAGTTTGTTCTTTGCATCCAGGTATTCAGTGGAAGCTTTCGCATCATTTACGGTTTTTTCAGCCGAATCCACGAGTTCTTTGATCGGCTTCACATCGACCTTCGCCTTCTTACCTGCTTTCTCGGCCTTCCCAAGCTGAGTCTTTACAACCGGTAGAAGAGCAGTAATTTCATCGGCCAGTTTGGCCACCTCTGTCTTTGCCGCTTCCATGCCAGCCTTGGCCGCTTCTTTTGCCTTGTTGGAAGCATCTAGCAACGCATTGGCCAGATCCTTCGTCTTACCGTAATCCTTTGCTTTCAGGTTGTCCTGAAGTTTGTTATAAGCTTCAGAAGCAGCCTTGAAAGCGTCGGGAGCGTACGCCTCGGCCTTCGCTGCCTTTGCCTCTTCGAAGGCTTTCGTTGCTGCATCTACCTCTGCCTGAGGAAGCTTCGGACCGCAGGCGACTAGAAGAGCGACAACTGCCAATGCAGTGAGAACAACTTTGAGATACTTCATAGTTCCTCCTCTCGATGAAGAATATAATTTATATAAGTCTGCCTTGAGAAAGGGACTTATATTTCATGATTTTACAATCAATATACAAAAAATGAGGGAGTGCATCAAGTAGGGTTCCCCTGTCAGGAAAAGGAATTACCTTTTTTTCGGTTCGTTCACCGGCCACCTGGGGCGGCGGCCGGAAAGCACATCATCTATCCCCATGGCTGCATGCAGGGCCATGCGGGTCATGCATTCCGTGGTCAGCGCCGCATTGTGGGGACTTAGGATCACATTCTCCAGAGCGAAGAGGGGGTTATCCGGTTTGGGAGGCTCTGGATCGAACACATCCAATCCGGCTCCTGCGATCCTCCCTGTTCTCAAAGCTTCGTACAGATCCTTCTCTACCACCACATCTCCCCGTGCCGCATTGATCAGATAGGCAGTAGGTTTCATGAGATCGAAGTATCGCTTTCCAATCAATCCCCGGGTTTCTTTCGTGGCAGGAAGGTGAAGGGTAACGAAATCGGCCGTGCGGAATACCTGTTCAAGATCCGAAACTAACTTCGCTTCGGGAAGCCCCTTAATTTCCTTAATGTAGGGATCGTAGGCAAGAATTTCCATATCCAGCCCATACCGGGCTTTTTTCGCCACCAGGGATCCTACCCGGCCCGCCCCGATCACCCCCAGTGTTTTCCCCCCTAGATCCGATCCTTTCACCCGATTCCGGAACTCCCAATCATTTGCCCGTGTGGCCTTGTCTCCCCGGAGGAAGTTACGAGCCAGAGCCACGATCATGCCGATGGTATATTCTGCCACCGAACTGGCATTGGACTCCGGGGCATAGGTTACCCAAATCCCTCGCTCCGTGCAGGCTTCTATATCGATGTTATCCACTCCCACCCCATGCCGACCGATCACCTTTAGCTTCGGAGCGGCTTCGATCACCTCCCGGGGGAAGGGCGCGGTTCTTGCCAGAATTGCGTCACAGTCCACCACATCCCGCTTAATTGCCTCGACCGTAGCGCCCGAGCCCATCTTGATCATGTAGCCCCGATCGCGGAGGTACTTCTTTCCTTCCTCAACAATATCCTGTGGTATCAGAACCGTATAACCCATCGTTGTCTCCCCCTATTGTTTCAACTGCGCAATCCCCTGCCGGGCAGCGCTCATCAGCATATTCACATCGTTAGACCAGAGGTTGCAACTCATTCCTTTGGCTATCCAAGGTTTCAGTTCATCGGTACTCATCAGATGGATCCCCGAAAACTTGCCCGCTCGCTTTGCTGCGGTGATGATCTTATCCATCGCATCCAGGAATTTAGGATGCTCTTTCTGGCCGAGGATTCCCATGCTCTGGGTTAGATCGTTGGGCCCCACGAACAGCACATCGATCCCCTCCAGAGCAACCAGTTGATCCACGATCGCCACGCCCGCAGGGGATTCGATCTGGGCCATCAGGATGCTATCCGCATTCTGCTGGGCCATGTATTCAGCCGCGGGAGGGGTCTTTTCCCAACCGGTGTGGGCCCGCATGAGCGCCACCCCTCGATTCCCCAGGGGAGCATACTTGGAGTACATGATCAGGGCCTTTGCCTGCTCGAGGGATTCTACCTGAGGCAGCAGAATACCCGCCGCTCCCATTTCCATCGATTTCAGCACCACTTCGCGCCTCGCTTCGGGAATCCGGATCATCGGGGGAATCCCGCATTCCCTCGCCATGGCGAACATCAGCGCTACCTGACTGTAGTCGAAAGCTCCATGCTCACAGTCCACGATGAAGAAATCAAACCCGCAGACTTTCAGCATCTTCACCAGTTCGGGGTTCTCGAATACGGTGATCATGGTACCCAGCAGATTTTCGCCTTTTCGAAGGCGTTCTTTCAGATTGCTTTTCATTGAAAAACTCCTCTTGGAAAGTTTAGATCTATACGTGTAGATATGCAAGGATCGTACCAGGACCACTCCCATCACCCCTTTCGTGCTCCACTCTAGCAAGCGATTCCATCTCTTTTACGCGCATAGAGCTACACCATTCCCATAACAAGGGATAGATTGCCTTTCGGATCAGAGAAGAGGAGAAACAGAAGATGTTGCAAGCCTGAAACAAAAAGGAACTGTTCGGGTGAAACACTTGTGCTCATACTGGCCTTGTATAGCCGCAGGTGCCCAACTCACCGTTCATTTTAAGACCTCTTTATGGCGCTCTGATTTATCTATGCGGAGCATACTTCTTGCACAGGTGTTCTAATCACTTTCCATCGGTAACGAGGCTGGCCATTCTTCGTATACCCATCCGGATAGAACAGCAGGTGTACCCCTAGAAACGAGAGCCGTTCTGCAGGATCGTGGCTAACCAATAGGATCGTGGGCCTCCCCGTGGCCTTCGCTTCCTCTGCGATTCGGTTTAGGGCTTCCAAAAGGATCCCCCGATGTTCGTCATCCAGCCCCGTACAGGGTTCGTCCAGAATCATCAACGGAGGTCGCCGGACAAAGGCTCGAGCAGCCAGCACCAGACGTTGGACCCCCCAGGGTAGATCCTTGAACAAACGGCTTTCGTACCCCGATAGGCCGCAGATCTTTAGAGCTTCTTTAGCTTCCGCTATCTTTTCCTCTCCCACGGGTTCGTACAGGCCCACAGTACCGAAGAATCCTGAGAGAACCACCTCGAGGGCCGAAATTTCGTCCAAAGACAGAAAGGACCGGTGCAATTCGTGGGAAACCAGGCTCGTCTGCATCCGTACATCCTGGACTCGCTCCCCGATCTTCCGGGGGATCCCCGCCACTACGATCTCGTTCCCCCACCCCTGGGGGTGATCCCCCGTGATCAGCTTCACCAGGGTCGATTTCCCGCATCCGTTGGGCCCCTGGATGAAGCAGTGCTCCCCGGGGTATAGCTCGAAATCGAACCCGTCGAATACCAGGTGATCCGCATATGCCACATGGATGTTCTTCATGCGGATGAGAGGTTGCCCTTGGGGGGAGGGTCCATCGGAGGGAAAGCGGTTCTCCTGTACAGAATCTGAGGATAGACTGTCGGTTCCGGAATCTGCCGCACCCCCATCGGAGGTGAAAAAGTAGAATGAAGGGGTGCGCCTATCGTCCTCGCTCCGTCTTTCCTCCCCTTCCACCCTGCCATCCCTCAACCGAAGGACATGGGTAACCGAGGGCAGGATCTGATCTTCTCGGTCACAGAGAAAAAGGACATTTCGCCTTTCGGTGAGTGCCTGAAAGAATCGTGTTACCTCCAGCCGGGACTGCGTGTCGAGGCCTTCCCACAGATCCTCGCACACCAGGAGGGGGGGATCTTCCCGTAACGCTTTGAAGAGGAGCACCTTCCGAAGCTCTCCCGTGGAAAGGTATTTGAGCCCTCGGCTGCGAACCGCTTTAAGCCCCAGTTCTTCCCACAGTATGGAAAGATCTAACCCCTTTCTCCCTGCGCCCTCCTGGATAGATGGTGATGAATCGATTCCCAGGAATCCTTCCACCGTGAGACCTGGATGCTGTCCTCCTTCCACAAAATCACTTTCATCGAAACGTAGAGAATACCGTAGGGCCTTTTCCGCTTCTTCGAAGGATAGGACCACTCCTTGTCTGCTATCTCGTAGGAGGGTGTTTATCCAAAACCCATCCGATTCCCGGGGGCGGACCACGGCCTGCCCCACAAGGGCATAGGCCAGGGCATCCTTTCCGCTGGTGTTGGATCCAAGGATGGCCCAGACTTCCCCCTCTTTCCAGGTCCAGGAAAAATCACGCAATACGGGCTCGGGCCCAAAGGGAAGTCCCCAGGAAGAAGGGCCAAAGGCATCTTTCGCCCAAATATCGCAATGGAGGCTCTGCACGAGAATGTTTTGTTGGGAAAACATTGGAGGGATTATAGGAATAGCGGGAAAACAAGGCAAGGGGAATGGAAAAGCAGGAAACATGGATTCATTTTCACTTTTTCAATTCAAGATATAGAATAAAATTATTATAATCACATTGAATATAAAATAATTCACATATAATAAAAATACATCTTCACAAAATAAAAAACTGGTCTTAGAATAGAATTAGAAACAAAATAAGTCGTTGCCGCGTACCACAACCGAGGAGTGCATCAACGAAGACTTAACCGTACATGGAGGTTGTATGAGTACATCCGTGATGCCGGTAGCTTCGGAAGAGAAAATCCTCGAAATCATCCACAGGTTCCAAGGCAAGCCGGGTGCTTTGCTGGGAATCCTGGAAGCCGTCCAGGAATCGAATCCGCACAAGTATTTACCCGAAGAAGCGTTGCAACTCATCGCCAGGCACACCAACACTCCCCTCTCGCGCATCTACAGCCTGGTAACGTTCTACTCCTTCTTCAACCTGCAGCCCCAGGGCGAGCACATCATCCTTGTGTGCAGGGGAACTGCCTGCCATACCCGGGGGTCTAAGGTGCTTCTGGAGGATCTAGCCTGCCTACTGGATTGTTCCGCCTTCCTCGAGAGTGGAGAAAACTCCTTCACGACGAAAGACAACAAGTTCACCATCAAAACAGTCGCGTGTTTCGGTCAGTGCGCCCTGGCGCCGGTAGTGTGCATCGATGGAGTCATACACAGCCGGATGACCAGCGCTCGGCTGAAAGGAATCATCGAAAAACTGGCAAAGGGAGGGAAAAAACATGAGTAACTCCACTACTGTCCAGTCACCCCTGGAAGCGGTTCGTGCCGAAGTACGAAAAAAGATACGGCCCGACATGGCCTACATCGCCATCGGGTACGGAACCTGCGGCATCGGCAATGGAGCGGACGAGATCTTGGCTATCATCGAACAGGCAATCCGAACCAATGGATCCAAACCAGTTCGATTGAAAAAAACGGGCTGTTTCGGCTACTGCTCTGCAGAGCCCCTGGTTAACGTGTACATTCCAGGGAAACCTCTCCTTATTCTGCACAAAGTAGAAAAAAAGGAAGCGGTGAAAATCCTAAAGGCTGTCCAGCAAGGGGATGAAGGGTTCCTCCGCCGCAGGGCCTTGTGCAAGATCGAAGAGTGGGACTTCCTCACCTCCAACATACAGTTCGGAACAGGGTTTCCGGGTGTTCCCCGCTGGAACGAAGTGCCCTTCTTCAAAGGTCAGCAAAAACTGGTTCTCCGGGATGCGGGATTGATCGATCCTACCGATATCGAAGAGTACCTGGCCGTGGGAGGGTATTCATCCCTGGAAAAGGCCCTCTTTCAACTGACCCCTGCCCGGATCATTCAGGAAATCAAAGACTCGGGTCTCCGCGGTCGGGGAGGTGCAGGGTTCCCCACAGGGAAAAAGTGGGAACTGATGCGGCAGGAAACTTCCCCCGAGAAGTACATGGTATGTAACGCCGACGAAGGGGATCCTGGGGCCTACATGAACCGGAACGAAATCGAAAGCGATCCCCATGCCTTGATCGAAGGGATGACCATTGCCGCCTACGCGATGGGGGCTCATCAGGGATTCATCTATGTGCGGGCAGAGTATCCCCTGGCTGTAGAACGGCTCAAGACTGCCCTGGAGCAGGCCCGGAAGTATAAAGTCCTGGGACCGAATATCCTCGATTCTGGGTTCGGGTTCGATATCGAGCTGGTAGAAGGGGCCGGGGCCTTCGTCTGCGGGGAAGAGACAGCCCTCATTGCCTCTGCCGAGGGAAAAGCCGGTAGACCCGTGCCTCGGCCTCCCTTCCCTGCCCAGAAGGGGTACAACGGAAAACCCACCACGATCAACAACGTGGAAACCCTCTGCAACGTACCGGCCATCATCGCCAAAGGAGCCGACTGGTTCTCCTCCATCGGTACCACAGGAAGCCCGGGTACCAAGGTGTTTTCTCTGGTCGGAAAGGTGAAGAACACGGGCCTGGTGGAGCTTCCCCTTGGAACTCCCCTGGAACAGATCGTGTATACCATGGGGGAAGGAGCGGGGAAAAAGAAAAAGATCCGTGCCGTACAAACGGGAGGGCCTTCGGGGGGATGCATTCCCGCGACCCTCTTCAATGCTACGGTGGATTACGAATCCCTCAATTCCCTCGGAGCCATCATGGGATCGGGGGGGATGGTAGTACTGGACAGCGACAACTGCATGGTGGATACGGCGAGGTACTTTGTGGAGTTCACCGCTTCCGAGTCCTGCGGGAAATGCACCCCCTGCCGGGAAGGGCTGTCCCAGGCGCTGGAAATCCTCACCCGTATCACCCGAGGGGAAGGCACGGAGGAAGACCTGGCAAAACTGGAAGAACTAGCGAAGGTCATCAAGGATTCCAGCCTCTGTGGATTGGGACAAACCAGCGCCAACCCCATCCTTACGACCCTCAACTATTTCCGGGACGAATACCTGACCCACATCCATGCCAAGAGGTGCGATGCAGGGATCTGCGAAAGCCTCTTCCTCGCCCTCTGCGAGAATAGCTGTCCCCTGCACATGAACATTCCCGGATACCTGCAATTATTGAAGGAAGGCCGAATCGAGGAAGCCTTCGAGTTGACTTTGAGGGACAACCCGTTGCCCGGAACAGTGGGCAGGATCTGCCATTTCCATTGCCAGATGCGGTGCCGCCGGGATACGATCGACGAACCTGTACACCAGGGAGAAATCCATCGGTACCTGGCCGACACGATCTACAAAATGGGAAAGGAGCGGGATATCTACGCCAAGCTCCTGAAGGAGAAGCTTCCCAGGACAGGCAAACGAATTTCCATCATCGGTGGAGGCCCTGCGGGTCTGACCGCTGCCTTCTACCTTGTCCGCCTGGGTCACGAGGTAACCATCTATGACGATCACCCCAAGGCTGGAGGCATCATGCGGTACGGGATCCCCGACTACCGGCTCCCCAAGGACGTGCTGGACAAGGAAATCTCCCTGTTGAAGAAACTCGGCGTAAAGTTCCGTATGAATACCCGGGTGGGAAAGGACATTACGCTGGAAGATATCGATGAAAACTCGGACGCTGTGTTCATTGCCGTAGGGGCAGGGAAGGACATGGATCTGGAAATCCCGGGCAAGGACCTGAAAGGGGTCTATCCGGGGTACGAACTGCTGGAAAAGTTTTCTTTAGGCAAGATGAAGAGCTTCGGGAAGAACGTGGTGATCATTGGGGGAGGGAACGTCGCCATCGACGTGGCCCGAACGGCCTTGCGGTTGGGATCCAAAGTCACCGTCGTGTACCGAAGAGACCGGGATGCTCTTCCCGCAAACCCGCAGGAACTGAAAGGCGCCGAAGAGGAGGGTGTCGAGTTCCTCTACCTTTCCGCGCCCAAACGGATCCTGGGGGAAAAGGGCCATGTAACAGGGCTTGAAATCGAAAAGATGGAACTGGGGGATGTGGACGCTTCCGGCAGAAGGAAACCTATTCCCACAGGCAAAAAGAAAACTCTTCCCTGTGACACGGTGGTGATTGCCGTGGGGGAAAAGGTGGATTCCGATTTCCTCAAAGCGTATGGGGTGAAGGTGAACAAGGACGGTACGGTAAAGGCGGATCCCATCTCCTTGAATGCGGGTCCCTCGCACATCTTCGCGGGAGGGGATGCGGTCACAGGCCCCGCCACCGCGGCCGAAGCCATGGGATTGGCCAAAAAAGCGGCAGAATCGATCGATACCTACCTCATGAAGGAAAAGCGATTCCATCGGCTCTTCGTGAAGTTCGTCTACAAGGACGAGGTGCCTTTCAATCCCGAATCGTGCCCGCAGAACCGTCCGAAGGAAATTCCTCCTGCCGAACGGATCACCAACTTCATGGAAATCAACCAGGGGTATTCGGGCGAACAGGCCCGGCTAGAAGCCGAACGGTGTCTACGCTGCGATGTTCGGGCTGTTACAATGGAGAGGAGGTAAACAGATGGAACAGACGACACTGAAAAAAGAATCGACCATGGAAACAGGGACGATACCTTCAAGCGCCCCTAAGACGGTCGCTACATGCACCATCACGGTCAATGGGAAAAGTTACACAGTGCCCAAAGGGAAAACGATCCTCGAAGCGGTATCTGCCCTAGGATACTCGATCCCGACCCTCTGCCACCTAAGCGAAGTGGCTTCCAATGCCTCCTGCGGGGTGTGCGTGGTGGAGGTAAAAGGGGCAAAATCCCTCCTTCGTTCCTGCGTGACGAAGGTAACAGAGGGGATGGATATCAGGCTCGCCACTCCTCGAGTCCTTGCAGCCCGACGGACCAATGTGGAACTCCTACTGGCGAACCACCCGAAGGATTGTCTATCCTGCCTGCGGAACCAGAACTGCGAACTGCAGAGTATCGCCTCTCTCCTGGGGATCGACAACGTGCGATTCGCCCAGACCCGAAAGAAACCCCTTCCCCTGGATACCACCTCGGTAGCCCTGGTGAGAGACCCCAACAAATGCATCCTCTGCGGCCGTTGCGTGGCCGTATGTTCCGAGGTGCAGGGGGTGAACGCCATCGATGTGATGGGTCGAGGTGCAAAAACTCAAGTGGCCACCTTCTTCTTCAAAGGGCTGGGGAACGTAGCCTGCACGAACTGCGGTCAATGCGCCCTGGTTTGCCCCACCGGGGCCATTGTAGAGAAGGATCATACGGCAGAGGTGTGGAAAGCCCTCCAGGATCCCAAGAAGGTGGTAGTGGTGGAGACGGCCCCTGCCATTCGGGTCGGATTGGGAGAAGCCATGGGTATGGAATGGGGAAGCCTCGTGACGGGAAAGATGGTGGCAGCCCTGCGAAGGCTGGGGTTCTCCAAGGTGTTCGACACCCAGTTTTCCGCTGACCTCACCATCATGGAGGAAGGGCACGAGCTGATCCAACGCCTATCCAACGGCGGAAAACTTCCCATGATCACATCCTGCTCGCCCGGCTGGATCAAGTTCATCGAACACTTCTACCCCAACTCTCTTGCCCATGTATCCACCTGTAAGTCTCCCCAGCAGATGTTCGGATCCATTGCCAAGACCTACTACGCGGAGAAGATGGGGATCGATCCCCGAGACATGGTAGTGGTGTCCATCATGCCCTGCACGGCGAAGAAGTACGAGGCCAAACGCCCGGAAATGATGGGGGCTTTCCACTACTGGCAGGCCCGGCTGAACCTGCTGGAGAAGGACAAGTTCTACGATGTGGACTATGCCCTTACCACCCGGGAACTCGCCCGGATGCTGAAACAAGCCTCTATCAAGTTCGACGCACTGGAAGAGGAGGAGTTCGACGATCCTTTGGGACAGTCTACCGGTGCGGCGGTGATCTTCGGGGCCACAGGTGGAGTGATGGAGGCAGCCCTCCGCACCGCCTATGAAGTGGTGACAAAGAAACATCTGCAGAGTGTAGATTTCCAGGCTGTCCGGGGGCTGGAGGGCATAAAGACGGCCGAGGTGGATCTCAACGGGACGAAGCTAAAGGTGGCCGTGGCTCATACCTTGAAGAACGCCCGAATACTTCTGGAACAGATCGAGAAGGGAGAGTCCCCCTACACCTTCATCGAAATCATGACCTGCCCAGGCGGTTGTTTAGGTGGTGGAGGCCAGCCGATTCCCACAACCACGGAGATCCGCAAGAAACGGGCTGAATCGATTTACCGGGAAGATGCCCGGAAGGGGATTCGCAAATCACACGAGAACCCTGCCATCCAGCAGCTGTACAAAGAGTTCCTGAAAGAACCCCTTTCCCATGTGTCCCACGAGCTGTTGCATACGGAGTACACGGAACGGGGGGTGTACTGATTAAGACCTGCGGAAGTCGCGCCTTAATAAGCACTTGGATTAATGAAACGCCCTTGGATTGACCCAGGGGCGTTTTTTTAGCTCGATAACGCTCGAAATCCCCTCCCAGATACAATACTCAATCTCCCTGAAGAAGATACTGGTATACTGCCGCAGGGATAGGAATACCCTCCCGTTGGTATTGCTCCATGATGCGGGTCTCGATCTCACCCGGCACCATCACTCGCTCGAAGCCGGAAGCCGGTGGAATGGCATGGACTTCCTCGATCATCCGCTGGGTGCGATCTAGGAATCCTCCCGACGGGTCGTAGACCGCAGGGTCGATCACCAGAATGAAGTTCGACAGGTCTCGATAGGAATCCAGGTCCTCGTACATCCGGTTCAGATGCGGACCGAATACACCTCCGATCAGAAGCCCTGTCAACGCCTCCACCATCACTGCTATCCCATACCCTTTGGCACCCCCAAAGGGGGTAAGATACTCAGCCTGGAATGGATCCGTAGTGGGATTCCCCTCCGTATCGAAAGCCCAGCCTTCCTGAAGCGGAATCCCCTTCTCCCGAGCTGTCAGGATCTTTCCCCAGGCGATCTCGGTGGTAGCCATATCCAGAAGGATAGAATCCTTTCTGCCGGGAAACCCGAATGCGAAGGGATTGGTGCCGAAATAGGCTCTGGCGCCCCCGTAGGGAACCATTCGGATATCGGTATGCACACAGGAAATGCTGGCCATCCGAGCATCGAGGGCCAACTGGATGTAGTAAGCGAGGGCTCCGCAGTGACTATTATTCTTGATTCCTACCAGGGATATTCCCTCGGTTCGGGCTCTCGCGATGGCTTCTTCGGTAGCGAGTTTGGTGGATACATGACCCAGCCCGCCTTGAGCATCCAGAAGCCCCACAGAGGGTTTGAGCCATTGCACTTCGTAGGTTGCATGCAGGTTGATCCCTCCCCGTCGGATCCGGTGTAGGTAATGTTCCACCCGCAACACCCCATGGGAGTGCACACCTCGTAGATCAGCGAACACCAGCACATCCGCCACGATTTGTGCATCCCTT
>Ga0078972_1002752_pt1 | contig 29811 bp, 29 predicted proteins | sample YelNatPaOPGAMG01_FD_67568 | JGI IMG/M metagenome (GOLD analysis project Ga0078972, IMG submission 67568) | Hot spring thermophilic microbial communities from Obsidian Pool, Yellowstone National Park, USA - OP-RAMG-01 (SPADES assembly) (version 2) | ecosystem: Environmental > Aquatic > Thermal... | reverse complement strand
CTCTGAAAACGGCTCACTTTCGATCGGCAGTCTGAAAGGAACGTCCCGATGAACAACCTCTACCGCGAGCTGGCACCGGTCACCGAAGCGGCGTGGACCGAAATCGAACTGGAGGCCACCCGGACGTTCAAGCGCCACATCGCCGGCCGGCGGGTGGTCGACGTCACCGGCCCCGGCGGGCCGACGACCGCGGCGGTCAGCACGGGACGGCTGCTGGACGTGGAGGCGCCCACCGACGGCGTGCTCGCTCACCTGCGCGCCAGCAAACCGCTTGTCCGGCTGCGGGTTCCGCTCACCCTGTCCCGTTACGAGATCGACAACGTCGAGCGCGGTGCGCAGGACGCCGACTGGGAGACGGTCAAGGCCGCCGCCAAGAAGCTCGCGTTCGTCGAGGACCGCGCCATCTTCGAGGGCTACCCCGCCGCGTCCATCGACGGCATCCGCAGCTGCACCTCCAACCCCCCGGTGACGCTGCCGGAGGATCCGCGCGACATGCCCGATGCGATTTCGCAGGCGTTGACCGCGCTGCGGCTGGCCGGTGTCGACGGGCCGTACTCGGTGCTGCTGTCCGCCGACGTCTACACCAAGGTCAGCGAGACCACCGAGCACGGATATCCGATCCGCGAGCACCTGGGCCGGCTGGTCGGCGGGGACATCATCTGGGCGCCCGCCATCGACGGCGCCATGGTGCTGACCACCCGCGGCGGCGACTTCGACCTGCAGCTGGGCACCGACGTCGCGATCGGCTACACCAGCCATGACACCGACACGGTGCAGCTGTACCTGCAGGAGACGATGACGTTTTTGTGCTACACCGCGGAGGCGTCCGTCTGCCTGGGCTGCTAGCAGCCGTGCGTCACCAGGACCGGGATCAACGAATCTCGTTCTCCATCAACCGCGGTCGTCGGGTGGACTCAACGCAGGCGACCGGAGCCTCGCCGCGGCGTCAACGCGGATAGTTGACCCATGAAACCCTTCGCGATCCGCGCGTGCCGGGACGTCGTCGATCGCTCCGCCCCGGGCGTGGCACCGCGCTGGCCGGTGGCGGTGATGGCGCTGTTTGTCCGTGCCTGCCCGGGTATGCACAGCCCGACATCCCCGCACTGAAGAATGGTGACCACCAGCCATGCCCACCACACCGTCCGTCCTTGTTTTCGATGTCAACGAGACGCTCGTCGACATCGATTCGCTGGCACCGCTTTTCGAACAAATGTTCGGTTCCCGTCGCATGCTGCGTGAATGGTTCGCCCAGCTCGTCATGTATTCGATGACCGCCACCCTGGCGGAGAGCTACGTGGACTTCGTCACCCTCGCCCGGGGCGTGCTGCGCATGCTGGGCGAGGCCTACGGGGTCGGCGTCACTGACGACGACCTGGACCGGCTGAGGACGGGGCTGCTCACGATGCCGGCGCACGCGGATGCGGCCGACGGGCTCGCCGCACTGCGCGACAGCGGCTTCCGGCTGGCCACCCTGACCAACTCACCGCCCAACCCGGACGGGCGCACGGCGCTGGAAAACTCGGGGCTGGCGGTCTTTTTCGAGCAGCGCCTCAGCGTCGATGACCGGCGTGCGTTCAAACCCGCCCCGACGGTATACCGGTATGCGTGCGAGACGCTCGGGGTGCCGCCCGGCGAGTGCATGATGGTGGCCGCACATCCGTGGGACCTGCTCGGCGCGCAAAACGTCGGCTTCCGCGCCGCCCTCATCACGCGGCCGGGCAATCCCCCGCTACCCGTCGACGGGTTGCCGCAGCCCGACCTCGTCGTCGGTGACCTGCGCCGGCTCGCGCAGCGCCTAACCGGCTCGCGCTGAAATGCACGGCGCCGAACGTGTTCTCAGCGCGAGAAATCGGCCGAAATCTCGCCGCCAGTACACGCTCGGCGCTCAGTGAATAATTGAACGATGGCAACCTCGGACGGCTTCCACCCCGACTTCGACGACACGACCCCGGCGACCCCACGCATGCACCACGTCAGGGCTTCGGACCTCAGCGACGACACCGCGCAGTCGGAGGGGATGCGGCGCTTCGCCGCCCTGTCCGGCCGGTCGGTCGGCGCGGCGAAACTGTGGATGGGCGAGACGCACGTCGCCCCGCAGGCGCTGTCGTCCAACCACCATCACGGCGAATCCGAGACCGCGATCTATGTGCGCAGCGGCCACCCGGAGTTCGTCTTCCACGACGGTGACCGGGAGGTGCGCATCGCGACCGCGCCCGGCGACTACGTCTTCGTTCCGCCCTACCTGCCGCACCGGGAGGAGAACCCCGACCCGACCGCGCCGGCCGAGGTCGTGATCGCCCGCAGCACGCAAGAGGCCATCGTGGTCAACCTGCCCGGGCTCTATCCGCTCTGAATCTGCATGCCGCACAGCGTTCCCGGGCCCGGCCTCTCAGCCGATTCTCAACAGATTCTTCGGTTTTGGCCGGCCCGGCTCCAAGACTTCGCAAAGCCACTGTGAGCAGCATGGATCCATGACGAGTGAGCCGCTCTGCGCCGACCTGATCGAACGTTACCTGCGCACCCGCGGGAGCCGGTATTTCCGCGGCCGGCACGACGGCGAATTCTTCTACGTCGCCAATACACGCCCGCGACGGCTGCACGTCCACCTCGAGGCCTGCCCCGCGCACGACGACGTGCTGGTGGTTCGGGTGGTTCCGGCGTGCTTCTTCCCCGCCACCGACCGCCCCTGGCTGACCCACCTCGCCGACAGCTGGAATCGGCAGGACCGCGAGGTCACCGCGATCGTGCACAATTCCTGCGATCCGCAGCGCATCGGGGTGATCGCGCGCCGGTCGCAGTGGATCCGCGATGGCATCGCCTTCGAGGATTTCGCGCGCTTCGTGGACAACACGATCGCGGCCGCGATCGAACTGTTCGGCGACCTGGCGCCCGTCGTCGAGTGGCGGCCCGCGCAGCCGTTGCTGCGCGATACCGGCTGAGCGCGCCGGCATCGCCGTTTACGCGCTGCCCTTCGCTCAGACCGCCAGAACGGCGTCCAGCGCCGAATAGAACAGGCCCAGCCCGTCGTCCGACGGCCCGGTCAGCGCCTCGATGGCGTGCTCGGGATGGGGCATCAGGCCGACCACCCGGCCATTGGCCGAGCTGACGCCGGCGATGTCGTGCAGGGAGCCGTTGATGTTGTCGCGGTAGCGGAGCACCACCCGGCCCTCGCCCTCGAGTTCGTCGAGCACGTCTTCGGGCGCCACGTAGCGGCCTTCCCCGGATTTCAGCGGCACCAGGATGTCGGCGCCCGCCTCGTAGCGCGACGTCCACGCCGTCGCGGTGGACGCCACCTGCAGCCACACGTCGCGGCAGACGAAGTGCAGGCCCACGTTGCGGGTGAGGGCCCCGGGCAGCAGCCCCGCCTCGCACAGCACCTGAAAGCCGTTGCAGATGCCCAGGACCGGCATCCCGCGGCGCGCGGCGCCGACCACTTCGGCCATCACCGGGGCGAACCGCGCGATCGCCCCCGCCCGCAGGTAGTCGCCGTAGGAGAACCCGCCGGGCACCACCACGGCGTCGACGCCCCTGAGGTCGGCGTCGGCGTGCCAGAGGCTGACCGGTTCGGCGCCGACACGCCGTACCGCGCGGGCGGCGTCCCCGTCGTCGAGCGACCCCGGGAACGTGATGACGCCGATGCGCACCGTCACCTCCCCTCCCGCGTGATCGTCCAGTCCTCGATCACGGTGTTGGCCAACAGCGACTCCGCGATCTCGGCGAGCGCGGAGTCGTCGACCGTGTCATCGACCTCGAGCTCGAATCGCTTGCCCTGCCGCACATCCGAGATCCCGGGATGGCCCAGCCGGCCGAGCGCGCCGACAATGGCCTGACCTTGCGGGTCGAGAATCTCCGCTTTGGGCATCACGTTGACGATCACCCGGGCCACCGGCGCTCCTCCTGACGGTTTCTGTCGGCGCCAACTCTACCGGCGTCCGGCGGTGTCACAGGCACGAGGCGAGGTAGGCCTCGCACAGCGGGGCGGCCATCGCGTTGAGCACCGGTTCGTCGGCCATCGCCGGCCAGGGCACCTGCGGCGGCGCCGACGACCACAGCGTGAGCTCGGCGATCGTGCTGCTCGACGGGTGGGCGAGCAGGTAGGTGTGCACGATGACCGGTCCGGAGATCACCGCGGCCATCCGGTCGGGACCGTCGGTGGTGACCGACGGCGATTCCAGCGGTGCCCCGCGCTGGCAGCCGCGCAGGGCGGCGACGGCGGTGCCGAACACCGCGGTCGCGGTCGGGCCGCCGCGGGCCGTGTCGCCGCGCCAGTGCAGGATCTGTGCCTGCAGCTGCCACTGGCCGTCGGGGTGCGCCACGGTCACCCGGGCGGCAACCGCGCCGGCCCGCGGGTCCTGCGGGTCCACCGGCGTGGCGCACACCTCCTCGAACCGGAACCGCGGGCCGTTGCCGATGCCGGTGACCTGCACCGCCAGTCCGGCCGGTGCGGGCCAGTGATAGACGGAGTCCAGCGGCACGGCACGCCCCGGGATCCATGCGGTGGCCGGGACCTGGTCACAGACGGGCGGGCAGGTCTCCGGCTCCGCCTGCGCGGGCACCACGACGACCAGGGAACCCGCCAGGCAACCGGCGATCACCATCATCGCCAGGATCACCCGCATCCGCACCACCTTCGTCCGGGCACAATCGTAGACATGCAGCTGACGCATTTCGGGCACTCGTGCCTACTCGCCGAGTTCGGCCAGACCCGCGTGCTCTTCGACCCCGGCACTTTCGCGCACGGCTTCGAGGGAATCACCGGCCTGACGGCCGTCCTGGTCACCCACCAGCACCCCGACCACATCGACACCACGCGCCTCCCGTCACTGCTGGAGGGCAACCCGGACGCCGCGCTGTATGCCGACCCGCAGACGACCGCCCAACTGGGCGCCCCGTGCCGGGAGGTACACGTCGGCGACGAGCTGCGGATCGGGGCGGTGACCGTGCGGGCCGTCGGCGGCAGGCACGCGGTGATACACCCGGAAATTCCGGTGATAGAGAACCTTTCGTATCTGGTGGGCGATGCCGACCATCCGGCCAGGCTGATGCATCCCGGCGACGCGCTGTTCGTGCCGGGCGAGCCGGTCGACGTGCTGGCCGCCCCGGCGGCGGCCCCGTGGATGCGGATCTCGGAGGCCGTCGACTACCTGCGCGCGGTCGCGCCCGCCCGCGCGGTGCCCATCCACCAGGGCGTCGTCGCGCCCGAGGCCAGGGGCCTCTACTACGGGCGGCTCACCGAGATGACCGACACCGACTTCCAGGTGCTGCCCGAAGAAAGCGCGGTCACCTTTTAGCGCGAGCAGACGCAAAAGCCCCCGACACGCCGAGCGTGCGGGGGCTTTTGCGTCTGCTCGCCCAGCCTAGGTGAGGTCGTCGGCCGCGCCCGGGGACGCGACCCATCCGCTGGGGCCAGTTCGTGCGCACCACATCGTGGTTGCCGCCGATGCCGCCGCTGGCGACGATCACCGCAGGGGCACGAAACTCGAATTGCGCCAGAGCTTTTCGTGAGGAAGGAATGCCGCGCGGGGCCGTGCTGGGTTCCAGCACGCTACCCCGGACGCCGGCGACCGAGCCCCCTTCGAGGATCAACTCGTCCACCCGGTGGCGGTGCGCGAAGCGCACGGTCGAGCGGTCGCGCAGCCGGCGGGCGAAGATCTCGACCAGGGCCGGGCCCGTACCCCAGGTGATGTGGAAGCGGGGCACCGAATTGCCTTGTCCCAGCGCGCCGTATCCGCCACGCTCGGCCCACCCGACCAGCGGGAAGAGCTTGAGGCCCCGGGCACGCAGCCAACTGCGCTTCTCCCCGGCGGCGAAATCGACGTAGGCGTAGGCCCATTGCCGGGGCCAGTAGTCCTCGTCCCGGTCGAAAGCCGCCGTCCCCAGCCAGTCCTGCAGCGCGAGTTCGTGGCTGTCGCGAATGCCCAGGCGGCGCTGTTCGGGGCTGTCGACGAAGAACAGCCCGCCGAACGACCAGAAGGCCTGCCCGCCCAGGTTGGCGCTGTTCTCCTGGTCGAGGACCAGCACCCGCAGGCCGCGCTCGACGAGTTCGCAGGCGGCCACCAGGCCCGCCAGTTCGGCGCCGACGATGACCGCGTCGGCGCCGAACTCGCCGGCCGAGGAATCGCTCATGCCGGATCGGGGTAGTGCCCCGCCCGGGCCGTCGGGTCAGGCGGCGTCGGCGATCGCCTTGTCGCGCTGCCAGCGGTAGACCGTCGGCATGCAGCCCTGCATCAACGCCAGGTCGACGGCGTCCAGCATCGCCTGGTGCGGACCCGGCTTGCGCAACTGACGGGCGGCCACGGCAACGCGCACCATGCCGCCCCGGCGCGCGATCCGATCGGCGGACAGCACCACCATCCGGCACCACCAGGGCTCGCTCAGGAACCCTTCGCCGATGCCGAGGACCCGGGCGCGGGCGGTGGTGTGCCGAACCAGGTCGGTAACCCCGTGCAGGTCGGCGAGCAGCCGAAAACCGTTCTGCGGCAATGCCTTGACGACACCCGGTGACACCGTCCAGCCCGGCGCGGCGAACAGCCGGGTGCGCAGCCCGAGATGCTCGAGCACCCGGTCGGCGGCCGTCAGGCGCAGGTTGGCCTCGTGTGCCGGCAAGATCGCGAACTCGGCGCGCCGCTTCTTGGTGGCCGCGTCCTCGTAGCCGTGCAGCACGATGGCGTCGCCGCCGGCCCGCCGGGCCGTCAGCCACTCGACGGTCCGCGGGTCGCGGTCGAGCCGGTAATCCCCTTTGAGCCGCGGAGCCACCAGCAACGACACCGGCACGTTGCGGGCATCCATCTTCGCGCAGAACGCCTCGACGTCGGCCAAGGTGCCCTCACCTATGCCCGATACCGAGACGATCAGTTTTCCAGCCACACCAGCAGTTTGCCGATCCCAAGTGTCGGGACGGTGAAGGACACGCAGACGGCAGGCGTCTATCGCGCCGCCGTGCCGGCCGGCGCGGCGGGCAAACCGTTCCCGGACGCCGACGGCGGGCGCGGGGTTGGCACGGGCCCGCCCGGCGGCCGTCCCGCAAACGGCTGTCGGCGCCGCCGGGGTCGACGGTTCGATATGCTAAATATCGCCATGGAAAAGGCTCCAACCGTCGCCCCACCGCATACCGCCGCCACCCGGCAGCGGGCGGCCGGTGAGCGCGACCATCCCGACACGCTGGACGCCGCGCTGCTGCGGGTCGCCGGGGTGTGCACCCTGGCCTCGGTGATGTCCATCCTGGACCTCACCGTCGTCAGCGTCGCCCAGCGCACCTTCATCGCCCAGTTCGCGTCCACTCAGGCGGTGGTCGCGTGGACGATGACCGGCTACACGTTGGCCCTGGCGACCGTGATCCCGGTGACGGGCTGGGCGGCCGACCGGTTCGGCACCAAACGGCTGTTCATGGGCTCGGTCCTGGCGTTCACGCTGGGTTCGCTGCTGTGCGCGTTGGCACCGAACATTTTGCTGCTCATCGTTTTTCGGGCGGTGCAGGGCATCGGGGGCGGCATGCTGTTGCCGCTCGGCTTCACGATCTTGGCCCGCGAGGCGGGCCCCGGGCGGCTCGGCCGCCTCATGTCGATCCTGAGCATCCCGATGCTGCTCGCCCCGATCTGCGGGCCGATCCTGGGCGGTTGGCTCATCGACACCGCCGGCTGGAGATGGATCTTCTTGATCAACCTGCCGATCGGCCTCGTCACGACCGCCCTCGCGGCGATCGTGTTTCGCAAGGATCAGCCTTCGCGGTCGGAGACGTTCGACGTCGTCGGCGTGCTGCTGCTCTCCCCCGGCCTGGCGACGTTCCTGTTCGCGGTGTCCTCCATCCCGGGTCGCGGCGCCGTGGCGGATCGGCACGTGCTGATACCGGCGGCGATCGGGCTGGCGCTGATCGTGGCCTTCGTCCTGCACGCCTGGCACCGGACGGATCACCCGCTGATCGACCTGCGGCTGTTCAAGAACCCGGCGGTCACCCAGGCCAACGTGACGATGACGGTGTTCGCGGTCGCGTTCTTCGGGGCCGCGCTGTTGCTTCCGAGCTACTTCCAGCAGGTGTTGCACCAGACACCGACGCAGGCCGGAGTGCACATGATCCCGCAAGGGCTCGGCGCGATGCTGACCATGCAACTGGCCGGCCCGATCGTGGACCGGCGGGGGCCCGGCAAGGTCGTGCTCGTCGGCATCGCGCTCATCACCGCCGGCCTGGGCACGTTCACCTACGGCGTGGCCGGGCAGTCGAGCTACCAACCCACGCTGCTGACCGGGCTCACGATCATGGGCCTGGGCATGGGCTGCGTCATGATGCCCCTGTCGGTGGCGTCGGTGCAGGCGCTGGCCCCGCACCAGATCGCCCGCGGTTCGACGCTGATCAGCGTCCTGCACCAGGTGGGCGGCTCGATCGGGACGGCGCTGATGTCGGTGGTCCTGACGAGCCAGTTCAACCGCAGCGAAAACATCGGCGCCGCAAACAAGATGGCGTTGCTGCAGCGGAACGCGACCAGGCTCGGTGTGCCGCCCGACAAGTCCGCGGTCCCGCAGCGGGCGCTGACCCAGCACTTCGCCGGTGACCTGCTGCACGACCTCTCGCACGCCTACACGGCGGTGTTCGCGCTCGCGGTGGTGCTGGTGGCGTCCACCCTCATCCCCGCCTGGTTCCTGCCGAGACGGCCCGCCGGCGAATTCCTCAGTCCGGCTGAGTGACCCCTGCGGCCCAGTTCGCGATAGACGCCCTTACGCGGTGGCGATGACCACGGCCAATACCGCCAGCACCGCGATGAGCATGTAGGCCATGTACGCGTCGAGCCGGCCGGACTGCAGCCTTCGGGCCAATCGCGACAGCAACATCACTGCTGCGGCCAGCGGCCGGTAGAAGTACCGTTCGACAACGTCGACAACCTGCACCCGGTACGTCAGACCCCGCGACATCACCGCACGGGCCCCGGGCTCGGCCGCTCCCGGAGTCAACTCCGACGTGGTCAACAGAACCGTAGCCAACACATTGCGAACCGGGTTGGCGTACGCGAACGACGTGTAGCCCACGCCACGGTCGACGCCCGGCGAAGCCGACGACCATGGCGCCACCCGACGCGCCCGGAACGGGTTGCGGCCGGCGAAAAGGCGTGCGAAACCCCCGATGGTCATGGCCATCGCGGGCAACACGATCCACAGCCAGGTCGGGGACAGCGCGGAGAACTCGGCGAACACAGGCTGCAGCACCCACGGTTCGGCGTTGGCTCCGGTTGCCTGATCCCCGACGATCGTCGTCAGGCCGCGTCCGATCAGCCGAACCTGCAGCGGTGCGAATGCCGCCGCCCCCAAGCAGCCGGTCACCAGCACAGCCAGCCCCAACCGATAGGGCCATTGGCGGTCTGTCCGTACGCCGAGACGGTCCATCGGCGACTCGCCTATCCGCACCGGACCGAATGCCGTCAACGCCACCACCCTCACGAAGGTCACGCCGGCGATCCCGACCGTCAAAGCGACACAAGCGCCCGTCACTGCCGCGGACAGCTGCAGGGCAAGACTCGAAACACGGAACTGCTGCATCAGCGCCTCCAGCGTGAACCATTCCGACGCGAAGCCCGCGGTCAACGGCAACCCAGCGAGGGTCAGCGACCCGACCACCAAACCTGTTCCGGCCCAGGGCAGGCGGCGCGCCACCCCGCCAAGGCGGTCAAGGTCGGTGGTTCCGGCCGCGCGTTCGATCGTCGCCGCCGCAACGAACAGCGTCGATTTCCCCAAGGCATGCGCCATCACCTGGGCCGTGCCCGCCACCAGTCCGGCGGCGATCAGCTTCGGGTCGCCGGCCACGGCGCCCATCAGGGCCACGCCGAAGCCCGCGGTGATCACGCCCGCGTTTTCCACGCTCGACCAGGAGATCAACGCCGCCAGGTCAGGATTCACCGCGGCGTGAGCAATGCCGAGGACGGCCGTCACACCGCCCACAACCAAGACTGCGCAGGCCAACCACACCGGCGGGGCACCCAGCACGTCCAGCGTCCGCCACATCCCGTAAAAACCGACGTTGACCGCCACACCCGCCATGATCGCTCGAGCCGGCCCCGGCGCCGCCGCATATCCCCGGGGCATCCAGATGTGGGCGGGCACCAATCCGACTTTGATCCCGAAGCCGAGGAGCAACAACGCATACGCGGCCTGACCACCGGCGCTGCGCGGATCGACCGTCGCCGCGGTGAAAGCAAAGCTATGCGTTCGACCCGACAGCAGTAACGCGCCCAGCAACACGGCCGCTCCGCTGATCTTCCCGAAGACCACGGTCAGTGCCGAGCCGCCCACGCGGCCCGGCAGGCCGCGGTCATACCCCGACAACAAATAGAAGGCGACAGTCAAAGTCTCCCAGCCGAAGAGCAGCACGAACATGTTGTCGGCGGTGATGACCACCGCGACGGCAGCCAGCGCTGTCGCGACCGCGGCCGGCAGCCGAGGCCGGCTGCGGTTGGCCGTCGCCGCGGCCGCGGTCATGACGGGAACGGCAACCCCGAACGAAATGATCAAAAACAGTCCCGACAGCGCATCCACCGTCAGGCTGGCCGAACCCAGGCCGGCCAGGTCGCCCAGCCACAGGCGCTGGCCGCGACCGGCCACCGCGAGCGCGCCGACGATGGTAAACACCACCGCGGACGCGATGGCGCAGATCCACGCGAGCGCGGCGGCCGAGCGAACATGCGGGCCGGCGAGCCGGCGGAGTCCCGCGCACCAGCTGATCAGCGCTGCGGCGGCCGTCAACGCCAACCCGGCGGCGATCATCGGGCATGGCCCGTCGCGCGCTGCGGTACGCGGCCCAACGCCAACAAGATCCCGTGCAAGATGCTGAACGGGGATGCAGGCGCACCCGGCACCCACACGTCGACGTCGACGAGGTCGGAGACACCGGTGCCACCGATATAACCGCCGCCCAGGATTCCCCCGCTGATTGCGTCGGTGCCGACGGCGATCACCACGGTAGGCGCCGGCATCGCCTCGAACGTGCGACGCAGCGGCTCCGCCATGCCGGCAACACCGACCCCCGTCACCAGGAGAATATCGGCGTGGCGGGGGCTGGCGGTGAAGAAGATTCCCAACCGGTGCACGTCGTACACCGGGTTGGTCAAAGCCTGAACCTCCCACTCGTCGCTGCCGTTGGACCCGGCATCCACATGACGCAGATGCACCGAACGGCGCAGTCGACGAACCCGCTGCGCCAGACTCTCGCGCAGCCGCTGCAATGCCTCGTCGGTTTCCTCGACCTCGCCCACCAGCAATGCCGACCGAGTCAAAACTGCTGTGTCACAACCTTTCTCCCACCCGAACCATTGCGGTGCCAGGTCAACACAGCGACCGCAGACGATACAACGGCCCCGATCCAGCCCGACTTGGGGATCGACGGTGATCGCATCGGTGGGGCATGCCCGGGCGGCGGCCACAACCTCGGCCGTCGGGTCGGCACCAGGACGGGCGAGCGGGGCCACCGTCGCGGGGTATTCGTCGAAGTACTCGTCGGCGCGCCCGGGCCAGCGGGTGGTCAGCACCCCGTTGCGCAGTCCCTGGAAAATCCACGGCACCTACATCGCCACCCCGGCGTAGCACAACCCGAAACTTGCTTCGATGAAGGGAAAGTCGGTGAAGATATCCCCACAGAAGACATCGTGAAACAGCAGCATGTTGTGGAACGAGGCGGAGCGGGCAAAGCAACGGCCGATCACGCCGTCACGCACCTCCAAGCCGTAGAGCACCTCACCCTGGGGCGACTCCGCCCAGCCCAACCCGAAGCCGTCCGCGGCGGCGGCCGGGGCTGCTGCAATCGTGCGGTCCGACAACGCATCCAGTCGCTCGCATGCGCGGGTGATCAGCTCTCCGGCGACGTCGATCTCCGCCCAGCGGACCCGCAGCCGCGCCAGTGCGTCACCGTGCCGGTCGACGGGGTTGTCGACCGCAAGCTCGTCATAGCCGTCGTAGACACGGCGGCGAGCGTCGTCGTCGCAGCCCGAAGCGCGGCCCACCGGGCCCAAAGCCCCGTGCGAAGCGGCCAGCTTCGGGTCCAGGTGCCCGGTGCCACGCAGCCGGTCCAGGAAGGATGCGTCGACCATCAACGCGTCGCGATCGGCGCGTACGCGCTGCAGAATGTCGCCGACATGGCCCGAAATGACCCCGGGTTGCAGTCGCGGCTCGGCAGTCACGCCCCCCACGCACACGACGGAACGGCTGAAGCGGTTGCCGCACAATGCCGAAACCAAACGCAGCACACACTCCTTGTGCCAACCGAACCGCGCGGTCGGGACCGCGATCGCCGCAGCGTCGCAGAGCCGCATCGCCACCTCGAGGTGATTGGCGATGCGCTCCAATTCCGCGTGGATCACCCGCACCATCCTGGCCCGTGGCGGTGGACCCACGCCTGCAAGCGCCTCGGCCGCATGGGCGAAGGCCAGGGCATGGCTGACCGAAGCGATACCCTCGACGCGTTCGGCGACCAGGATTCCATCGGCAACCGACAATGCCTCAAACCGCTTGGCGATCCCGCGATGCTTATAGTGCGGCCGGATGTTCAGATGCGGAATGTCCTCACCCGGGGTCTCGATGAGAAATTCGATCGACTCGTAGACGCCGGAGCGCACGGGGCCCAGGGGCAATGTGAACACGCCGGCACCGCTGACGTCGATGGGCCCGTGCTGTTCGGCGGCGCGCGAATGTACGTGTCGGTCCAGTGTCGCGCGTTCGGAGTAACCGGGTCGCGGCGAGGGTTGACCGGGCTCGCGGGGCAGAAGCAGTGCATCCAGGCGTGGGTGGCCGATCGGGACCACGCCGGACAGGTCGCGCATGGCGCGCTCGTACCAGAACGCTTCTGGCACGTCGGGGGTCAGCGACGGATAGGACAGCGCGCCTTCGTCATCCGGCATCAGTTCGGTTCGGAGGCAGTTGACCGTGTCAGCCCCCACCATCAGTGCCTGCAACTGGGCAGCATTGCCGCGATGGGTGCTGTACACGCCGGCGAATCGCTGTCCCTCGGCGACTCGCCGGACGATCTCGGCATGCCACTGCTGCAGCGGCAAATCAACAACGTGGGTGGCTGCCGCGACGTTCATCGGGCACCCGCCGCGAGTTCGGTGGCACCCTGGTTGAGCAGGTCGACGAGCTGCGACGGCGGAGCCACACCGAGCACCAACAGGACCAGCAGCCCCACCACGACGGGCGCCACCATCCAACTGCTGGGCTCGCCGCGCTCCAACGGTTCTCGCTCATTGGCCGGCGCCTCAGGTTCGGGCCGGAACAAGATCCGCGTTGTCGCCAGACTCAGCCCGATGAACGCCAGGTTGACCAGGACGACGAGTGCGACGGTGGCGGCGTTGCGCGCGTGTGCGAAACCGCCGGCGACGATCTCGAATTCGCTACGGAACAAACCGAACGGTGGCATCGCGGACAGGGCGAGAATCGCGACCAGGAACAACGGGCCCGACCAGGGCAGCAGTCCGACGCCCTGCGCCATCCGGCTCAGTTCCTTGGTTCCGAACTTGCGCACCAACACGCCGGCCCCCATGAACGCATTGGCCTTTGCGGCGGCGTGCGCCAACACATGCAGCAACACGCCCGAGAACGCGATCGGCGCGCCGAAGCTGACACCTATAGCGATGATCCCCATGTGCTCGACGCTCGAATAGGCAAGCATCCGCTTGATGCCTTGCTGGTCGAGCAGGTACAGCGCCGCCAGCAGCAATGACAGCACGCCGAAAACCAGCAGCACCAACTGGGGGAACCGGGGCCCGAGCGTTGCGACGGTGATCTGGTAGTAACGCAGGATGGCGTAGAAGCTGACCGCCAGCAGCGATCCGGAGAGCAGCGCAGACACCGGAGTGGGCGCTTCGGCGTGAGCATCGGGTAGCCAGGTGTGTACCGGGAACAAGCCCACCTTCGTGCCGTAGCCCACCACCGCCAGTACAAAGGCCAAACGCACCGGAGTGCCCGGCAATCTGCCTCCTACGGCGATCAACGGGTCGAAAGCCAGGTCGTAGGAATCGCCGAGAACCTGCGCACCGGAGTAGTACATGAAGATGGTTGCCAGCAAGGCGATCCCGAGCCCCGAAGACGCGATCAACACGTACTTCCAGGCCGCCTCGGTCGCGTTTTCCGTGTCGTCCAAAGCCACCAGCAGTGCCGACACGACCGTAGTGATCTCCACCGCGATCCACAACAGGGCGAGGCCGTCGACCAACGGCGCACAGATCATTGACCACGCAAAGACATTCAGCCCCAGATAGAAGCGCTTGCTGTGGCGGGTGAAGCGCTCCCGGTCCTCGGCGCTGCCAGAGCGCGCGACCCGCGCCTCGTCGCCCAGGTAGCCGATGGAATAGACACCGACGACCGCGTAGACGAAGCACGTGCCCAGGACAAACACGACCGAAAGCGCATCAGCGCGCAGATAGCGGACCGCTGTGACGGTGCGGCCGAGGCTGGCCGGCACCAGCGTCGCCGCCAGCACCAACGCGGCAATCCCGGTCAGCGCGGTCATCGCTGCCGCGACACGATGGGGCGCCACCGCGCACACCATGGTGGTGAGCAGGGGCACGACCACCAGCAGCATGATCACCACGGCCATGGGCTATCCCCTCAACCGGTCGAGGTTCGCGGTGGACAACGACCGTGTCCGGCGGTGATGCGTGCGCATCAGCAGTCCGAACACCACGACCGCCACCAGGAGGTCGAACAGGAACGCGACCTCGAGAATGAGCGGCATGCCGGCGGCCACCACGACGCTGGCCAGCGAGGCCCCGTTCTCCAGCGAGAAGAACCCGATAGCCTGGCTGACCACGTCGCGTCGCAGGATCATCAGCACAAACGCCACCAGCACCACCGCGATGGAAAGACTCAGCGCGGCGGTGGGCAACACATCGGAATGAATGCCCAGTACCCCGACCGCAAAAAACCCGAACGCCCCGACGGCGATCGAGATCAGCACCTCGTTGGCCACACCCACCGCACCGCTACCGGCGATCTCCTCGCTGGCGTCCCGCAGCAGACGCAACACCAGCAGCGGCACCACGATCACCTTGAGCACAAACGACAGCACGGCCAACGCATACAGTTCAGGCACGTGGTGGTGAAACGCGACAACCGCTGCGAGCACGCTCACGGTCAGTGACTGCGCGGCATACAGTCGCACCTGCCCCCGCAACATCGACTGGCGCAACATGCCGAACTCCAGCAGAAGCACGACCAGTGCGACGGTGTTCGCGGTGCCTTCGTAAACGGTGGGCACGAATTGCTCTGCCGCCAAAGCCATCAGCCGCCCCCCAGGTACAGTGTGAACACTGCCAGGACCGCCAACAGCAGCGCGGCCGAGACATACTCGGTGATTTTGAACAGCCGCAACTTGGCGTAGCTGTTGTCCAGGACGGCGATCGCGCAACCGAGCAGAGCGGCCTTACCCAGAATTGCCGGGATAGCCACCGCGACTTCGGCCGGCGACGTGCCCGACGCCATGCCCCAGGGGGCGACGAACACGTTGAGCAAAATGACGTACAAGACCAGCTGTTTGGCGGCCGAACCCCAGTGCAACAGAGCTAGATCCGGCCCGGAATATTCAAACGTCCTACCGGTCTCGATCATCCCGAACTCCGTGGTTCCCGTATGCGATTCGATCGGGATTCGGGCGGTTTCGTACAGGATCACCATGAACAGCGCCGCGGATGCAAGCAGGTGGGCCGGGCGCACGATCTGGGCCGGCCCACTGCGTACCGTCGCACCGATGACATACGGCAGATCCGTGGTGGTGATCGTGGCTGCCGTGAAGAAGACGAGCAGCATGACCGGCTCGGTGATCGCGGCGAACGTCTTGGCCCGGCTGGAAGCCAACTGCGAATACGAGTCACCGGTTTCCGCCGCACCGACGGCAATCAGGAAACTGGCGAAAGCCAAGATCAGCCCGCCGCCCAGCACGTCGCCCATATACCCCAGCGGTAACGCGTAACTGGTGAGCACCGGGATCAGCATCGGAACCGTCAGATAGCACGCGAAAGACACGTACGGCGCCAGCCGATAGAAAGGGCCGGCCCCGTTGGGCGTCAGTGTTTCCTTGCCGAACAATTTGGCGAGGTCGAAGTAGGGCTGCAGGATGGGCGGACCCCGCCGGCCCTGCAGCCGGGCCTCGAACCAGGAGATGAAGCCGCTGACGCCCGGGCCGCCCACGGCGACGGTCGTCACCTGCAATGCCTGTATCAACGGAAGCGGCAGCGCCGTCATCGACCACCGGCCCCAAGCCGCCCCATCATGCCAACATAGCGCAGCGCGCCATGCACGGCACCCGCAGTCCGCTCCGCGCATGGCACTCGCCGACCGAAAACCACTCCCCTACAACGCGATTCATCAAAAAACCTGGCAGCACACCCTGCGGTGCAAGCACCAGGCCGCGGCACGGCCCAACAAACAGGGAGCACCTGCGACTCCTCGGCTCGCAGGGGCCATCAGCCGATGTGGCGGTTCGAAACACTCTTCCGGGCGGGCTCCATCGCCGAGTCCCAGTTAAGCAACCTCGGTTCGTCCCGGTCAAGCAAGACGACAGAATTCGTTCAGAACCCACTGACAAGCGGGCCGACGATGCCCGACTTCCCGGCAAGCGGCGCTTCCGTTTTGCGCCCTCCCGATCGTGGGCTTTCCCCGCCGGTCGTCCTTGTGCGCCGATCCGCCGCCCCGCCGCCCGGCCGCCTGACCAGCAACCACCCCGGTTGCCGCGTGGGTGTGCCCCTATCGCGGCGGTTCACCCAGGACACCATGGGGTCCACGGGGTAAGGAAGGCTCATCCGCGGCCGTAGCGGCCGGGATCGGCGACGGCCAGCAACCACGCGTACTGGAACGCGGTCTCCTGCCACGCCTTGTATCGACCGCTGACGCCGCCGTGGCCGGCGTTCATCTGCGTCTTCAGCAGCACCGGAGCACCGTCGGTGTTGGCGTGGCGCAGCGCCGCGACCCACTTGGCCGGCTCCACGTAGTACACCCTGGTGTCGTTCAGCGACGTCATCGCCAGGATCGCCGGATACCGCTTGGCCTCCACGTTCTCGTACGGCGAATAGGACTTCATGTAGGCGTAGACATCCTTGTCGCTCAACGGGTTTCCCCATTCGTCCCACTCGGTGACGGTCAGCGGCAGGGAGGGGTCCAAGATGGTGGTCAAGGGGTCGACGAACGGGACCTGCGCGAGGATGCCGGCGAACAGGTGCGGCGCCAGATTGGCCACCGCGCCCATCAGCAGGCCGCCCGCGCTGCCACCCAAAGCGACCAGCTGCCGCGGGCTGGTCAGCCCCGAGTCCACCAGATGCCTTGCCACCGCCACGAAGTCGCTGAAGCTGTTCTTCTTGGCCAACAGCTTGCCGTGCTCGTACCACAGCCGGCCCATCTCACCGCCGCCCCGGACGTGGGCGATGACGAACACCATGCCGCGGTCCAGCAGCGACAGCCGGGCGATGGAGAACGCCGGATCGGTGCAGATCTCGTAGGCGCCGTAGCCGTAGAGCAACGTCGGCGCGGGGAATTCGGTTCCGGTGCGGTACACGATCGACACCGGGACGCGGGTGCCGTCGTCGGCGCGGGCCCACTGCCGCCGCTCCACGTAGTCGCCGGGCCGGTAGTCGCCGAGCACGGGTTGTTCGCGCAGCAGCGTCCGCTGCCCGGTGGCCAGGTCGACGTCGTAGATCCGCACCGGGGTGACGAAAGACCCGACCCTGATCCGCAGCTTCGGGGAATCCCAGTTGGGGTCGGCGCCCGTGCTGACCCACATCAGCTCGGCGTCCGACGAAATCTCCTCGGGTTCACCGTAACCGCCGTCGGCGTTCAGGGGCCACAACTGGACGCGGGGCAGTGCCTCACGCCGGTAGCTCACCACCAGGTGATCGGCGAACGCGTCCACGCCCTCGAGCCGGACGTCGTCGCGGTGCTCGATCAGGGTGCGCTGCCGCGTGGGATCGTCGACCGGGGATTCGACCAGCGTGAAGTTGATCGCGCCGTCGTTGTGCAGGATCAGGAACCGGTCGCGGCCCCCGACCACCGCGTGTTCCAGCGAGTAGTCGACGCCGTCGCGTCGCGGCAGCACGACGGCGAACTCGGCGTCCGGGTCGGCCGCATCGGCGTACCGCCACTCGGAGGTGATCGCCGACGCCGCGTTGAGCAGGACGTAGGCCTTGCTCCGGGTCAGCCCCACCCCGAGCCAGAACCGTTCGTCGGCCTCGTGATACACCAGCTCCGAGGGCGCGCCGGAGCCGAGCCGATACCGCCAGACCTTGTCGGGGCGGTGGGCCGCATCCAGGGTCAGGTAATACACGGTCCGGTTGTCGGCGGCCCACGTTCCCCCGCCCGCGATGTCGGCGATCTCGTCCCCGAATTGTTCGCCAGTGCGTAAGTCCTTGAACCGCAACGTATAACGCTCGTCGCCGACAGTGTCGACGGAGTACGCCAGCAGGTTGCCGTCCAGGCTGACCATGGCAGCGCCCAACGCGAAGAACTCGTGGCCCTGCGCCTCGGCGTTCGAGTCGAGCAGGATCTGCTCACCGGGCACTTCGGTGTTCTCGTCCAGAGTGTTCTCGTCCAGGGACGGGGGGGTCCAGTCGTCGGGGCCGGCGACCGGGCAACGGCACTGGACGCGGTACTGCTTGCCCTCGAACGTCCGCGAGTAGTACCACCAATCGCCCTGCCGCGTGGGCACCGACAGGTCGGTTTCCTTGGTGCGCGCCTTGATTTCGTCGAAGATCTGCCGGCGCAGCGGTTCGAGGTGCTCCGTCATCGCATCGACATAGTCGTTCTCGGCCTCGAGGTGGGCGATGACTTCCGGGTCGGCCTTGTCGCGCAGCCATTCGTAGGGGTCGACGAAGACGTCCCCGTGGTGCTCGCGCCGGGTCTCCACCCGCTTGGCCACCGGGGGCCCGAGCCGGTCGCGGGACGTCTCGGTCATGCGCCCGGCCCGATCCAGTCACCGAAGCTCAAACCGGAAATCCGTTCGTAGGCATTGATGTAACGGTCGCGGGTGGCCGCGATGATGTCGTCGGGCAGCGGTGGCGGGGGTTGCGAGCCGTGCCGGTCCCAGCCGGACCCGGGACCGGTGAGCCAGTTGCGGACGAACTGCTTGTCGAAGCTGGTCTGCACCACCCCGGCGCGGTAGTCCCCGGCCGGCCAGTACCGCGAGGAATCGGGGGTGAAGATCTCGTCGGCCAGCAGCAGGTTGCCGTCGCGGTCGGTGCCGAACTCGAACTTGGTGTCGGCGACGATGATGCCCTTCGTCAGCGCGTGTTCGGAGGCCTGGAGGTAGATCTGCAGGGTCCGGTCGCGCAGTTGCTCGGCGCGCGCCTCGCCCACCAGGTCGACCACCCGGGAGAACGAGATGTTCTCGTCGTGATCCCCCAGTGCGGCTTTGGTCGCGGGGGTGAACAGCGGTGCGGCGAACTTGCTGGCCTCGACCAGGCCGGGCGGCAACGCGATGCCGCACACCGTCCCGCTCGCCTGGTAGTCCAGCAAGCCCGACCCGGTCAGGTAACCGCGGGCCACACATTCGACCGGCAGCATCTGCAGCTCGCGCACCACCAGCGCGCGGCCCAGCACCTCGTCGGGGATGCGCGGGTCGTCGGGCGGGCCGGCGAGATGGTTGGGCGCGTCGACGAATCCGAAGAAGAACACGCTCATCGCGGTCAGGATGCGGCCCTTGTCCGGGATCGTGCTGTCCAGCACGTAGTCGTACGCCGAGATCCGGTCGGTGGCGACGAGCAGCAGGTGCTCGTCGTCGACGCGGTAGAGCTCACGGACCTTACCGCTGGCCAGATGCCGGTAGTCGGACAGTGCGGGACGCATCCGGCCAGCCTATCGGGCGCCGGAAACCGGGCCCGGCGCCGGGAGCTGTGCTGGGATCGAGGGATGCGATCGAGGTTTCTGCCCTACGCCACCACACCCGCCCGGCTGGCGGCCCAGCTGTTCAGTGACTTCGCCGTCTTTTTCTGGACGGGGATCTGGCTGCTCGTCGGCCTGGCCGTCTACGACGCCATCTCGACGATCGCCGAGGCCGGTCGGCAGGTGGAGGCCGGTGCGCACGGCGTCGCCGGCAGCCTGGCGTCGGCCGGTCGGGGCGCCGGGCACATCCCGCTGCTGGGCGACGCGGTCAGCACGCCGCTCACCTCTGCCAGCCAGTCCGCCCTCGAGATCGCCGGCGCCGGACGCACCCTGGACACCACCGGCAGCTGGCTGGCGGTGCTGCTGGCCATGGCCGTCATCGCCCTCCCCATCCTGGTCGCCGTCCTGCCGTGGCTGTTCCTGCGCCTGCGGTTCTTCCGCCGCAAACTGGCGGCCACCGCCCTGGCCGCGACGCCGGCCGGCGAACAGCTGCTGGCCCTGCGGGCGTTGACGAACCGGTCGCCGCGCAAGCTGGCCGCCGTCGGCCCGGACCCGGTCGGTGGCTGGCGTTACGAGGATCCCCACACGATCCGGGCGCTGGCCGCCCTGGAACTGCGGTCGGCCGGCATCACGATCCCGAACCGCTGACCCGCCCGCCCAGCAGGGTGCGGCCCGACAACAGCAGCCCGCCGACGACCATGGCCGACCATGCCGCGAACGCGTCCCAGAAGAACACCAGCGACACGGTGACCAGTGACGGCCGCCCGGTCTCACCCGCCATGGTGTAACTCGCCACCGAATACATGCCCAGCGGAAACACGAACGCCCACCACATGCCGGCGAAGTTCAGCGTGCCGGGGCTCCGGTTGATCCAGTGCAGGGTGAAATAGACCAGCGGCGGTATCCACAGGCTCGCCGCCACCCATGTCACGACGGTGACGGCGCGCACCGGCCCGGCCAGCCAGGCGGGCGCCAGCGCGTGGATGTTGGTGCCGGCCAGCGTCGCAATGGCCAGGCCGCCCATCAGAATCCAGCTGTCGGGTTCGAATCCGGCCCGGTCCCTGCGCTCGGCGACGATGCGCCACAACGCCAGCCAGGTCATCAGGGCGTAGAGGCACAGCGCCGCAACCCAGACCGGGACGGCCACGACCAGCCACCGCTGATCGACGGGGTGCCGGGCCAGCTTGGTGGCCGCGATCGCAAGGCCCGACGTCCCCACGCTGGCCAGCTCCCAGGCGCCGCGCGCGCGGTCGCGCAGTTCCCGCCACGAACGCGCCGCCATGTTGCGCATGGTGAGCACGATCAGGACCAGCCAGGCCGCCAGCGCGACCAGACCCAGCGCCCGCACCGGCACGGGGAAGGCGTCCAGCCGGCTGTCCAGCACCGCACACGCGGCGACAAAGGTGAACAGCCGCAACGTGACATCGGGATCGTGCAGATCCCAGCGCACAGACCGGCGCCTCAGGATCACCACGGCGACCAGCACCAGCAGGCCCAGCGACGCCAGAACGCCCGTCGTCTCGCTGATTCCGGGGTAGTGGTGGTCTTCGGCGGCGACGGACAACACACCGGTCGCCATCACCGCGGCGAAAACATCTGGTGGCGGCTCGACGCCGGCGAGCCGGTTCGTCATGGTTGCCGGTGCAACTCCACGATCAGATGCCGGATGCCGGTGTGGCGGTTGCTGCGCGTCCATTCGACGGGCCGCACCACGCGGACGGCACCGAAACGCGTGAACAGCTCCTCGAACAGGACCCGCAGCTCGAGCCGGGCCAGGTTGGCACCCAGGCAGTAGTGCACTCCCTGCCCGAAGCCCAGGTGCGGATTGGGCTTTCGGGCGATGTCGAACTCGTCGGCACGGTCGAAGACGCCGGCGTCGCGATTGGCCGAGCCCTCCCAGATCTGGACCTTCTGCCCCGCCCGGACCGGCTGCCCGCCCAGTGTGACGTCGCGTGTCGCGGTCCGCCGCTTGGACGGCGACGGCGACGTCCACCGCACCATCTCCTCGACGGCAAGGGGCAGCATCCCGAAATCGGCACGCAGCGAACGCAATTGGTCGGGATGATCGGCCAACGCCAGCAGCCCGCCGGCGACCGCGTTGCGCGTCGTCTCGGCACCGGCGCTGAACAGCAGGCTGAAGAACAGGTGGAGCTCGAGATCCGAAAGGGCCGCCGCCGCATCCTTGCCGTCGGCGTCATCCAGCATGGCGTTGGCCACGACGGACAGCATGTCGTCGGTCGGCTCGGCGCGTTTGGCGGCGATCAACTCCTGGCCGTAGGTGTACATCCGCGAGCCGGCCTCCTCGGCCGACATTCGCGCCGACAGCTGCGAGAGTGTGGCCTTGCGCGAGCCGCCGAAGTCGAATTGCGGCTCGATGGCGTGGAACAGCCAGTGCCGCTCGGACTCCGGCACACCCAACAGAATGCAGATCATCTGCATCGGCAACTCGGCCGCGATGTCGACCAGGAAGTCGAACGGCTCGCCGGGTACCACCGCATCCAGCAGGACGCGGGCCCGGCCGCGCAGGTCGTCCTCGACGCGCCGGATCATCCGCGGCGTCAGCCCGGAACTGACCAGGCGCCGGATCTGCGAGTGCCGCGGGTCGTCCATCATGTTGAGCACCTGACCCGCGATGGCCAGGTCCTGCAACAGCGTGCCGCCGAACGGCCGTTCCCCGCCGGTCACCGACGAATACGTCACCGGATCCTTCAGCACCGCAAGCGTTTCCGCGTAGGTGGCGACGGACCAGAAACCCTCGCCGTCGGGGGTGTTGTCGGTCGGCTCGTGCCAGTAGACCGGCGCCTCGCGGCGGTGCACGGCGAACAGCTCGTGCGGAAACCCGTTGGCGAAGTTGTCCAGATCGGTGAAGTCGATTTCCGCGAGCGCGCCGGCCGGGGTCACAGGATCGCCCCCGGACGGTATTTGGCCGCGTCGGGATGGCGGGCCACCAGCGCGTCCACCGCGGCGACGACCTCGTCGACCTGATCGCCGGCGGCCCCGGTGAAGGCCTTCTTGTCGGCCAGGGCGGCGTCCAGCGCCGCGCGGTCCAGCGGCAGCCGCGGATCGGCCGCCAGCCGCTCCAGCAGGTCGGGCTCGGCACCGCGTTCGCGCATGTCCAGCGCGGTGGCCACCGCGTGTTCGCGGATCACGTGGTGGGCGGCCTCGCGGCCCATCCCGGCGCGCACCGCCGCGATCAGCACCTTGGTGGTGGCCAGGAACGGCAGGTAGCGGTCCAGCTCGCGGGCGATCACCGCCGGGTAGGCGCCGAACTCGTCCAGCACCGTCAGGAACGTCTCGATCTGCCCGTCGGCGGCGAAGAAGCTGTCGGGCAACGCAACCCGGCGCACCACGGAGCAGAACACGTCACCCTCGTTCCACTGCGCGCCGGCCAGTTCGGCGGCCATCGACGCGTAGCCGCGCAGCACGACCTGCAGCCCGTTGACCCGCTCGCAACTGCGGGTGTTCATCTTATGCGGCATCGCCGACGAGCCGACCTGTCCCGGCGCGAAGCCCTCGGTGACGAGTTCGTGCCCGGCCATCAGCCGGATCGTGTGGGCCAGCGACGACGGCCCGGCACCCAGCTGCACCAGGGCGGAGACGACATCGTGGTCCAGCGAACGGGGATAGACCTGCCCGACGCTGGTCAAAACCGTTGTGAAACCCAAAAACTCGGCCACACGGCGCTCGAGCTCGCCCAGTTTGGCCGTATCGCCGCCGAGCAGGTCGAGCATGTCCTGCGCGGTGCCCATCGGGCCCTTGATCCCGCGCAGCGGGTACCGGTCGATCAACTCGCGCAGCCTGGCCAGCGCGACCAGCGTCTCCTGCGCCGCCGAGGCGAAACGCTTGCCCAGCGTGGTGGCCTGCGCGGCGACGTTGTGACTGCGTCCGGCCATCACCAGGTCGCGATAGCTCACCGCGTGCTCGGCGAGCCGCGCCGCCACCGCCACCCCGTGGGAGAACACCAGCTCCAGCGAGCGCCGGACCTGCAACTGCTCGACGTTCTCGGTCAGGTCGCGGCTGGTCATCCCCTTGTGCACGTGCTCGTGGCCGGCCAGCGCGTTGAATTCCTCGATGCGGGCCTTGACGTCGTGGCGCAGGACGCGTTCGCGGGCCGCGATCGAGGCGGGGTCGACGTCGTCGAGCACGCGCTCGTAATCGGCGATCGCCGACGGCGGTACCGCAACGCCCAGCTCCGCCTGCGCCCGCAACACGGCCAGCCAGAGCCGCCGCTCGGTGGAGATCTTGGCCTCGGGCGACCAGATCGCGACCATCTCGGCACCGGCGTACCGGGAGGCCAGCACGTTCGGAACGCTCACAAGCACACAGCTTACGGTCGGCCGGGCCCTAACCTGAGCGGGTGTACTTCGCGGGTGTGGACCTGGCCTGGGCCGGGCGCAACCCGACCGGGGTGGCGGTCGTCGACGCGGGGGGCCGCCTGGTCCACGTCGGCGCCGTCCGCGACGACGCCGAGATCCTCGCCGCGCTGCGGCCCTACCTGCGGGGCGACTGCGTCGTCGCCTTCGACGCCCCGCTGGTGGTGACCAACCCCACCGGACAACGGCCGGCCGAGGCGGCGCTCAACCGCGACTTCCGCCGGTTCGAGGCCGGCGCGCACCCGTCCAACACCACCAAACCGGAGTTTGCGGGCGGTCCGCGCGCCGCGCGGCTGGCGCGGGCGCTGAACCTCGACATGGACCCACGGTCATCGGCCGGTCGGCGCGCCATCGAGGTCTACCCGCACCCGGCGACGGTGGTGTTGTTCCGGCTGGCGCGCACCCTCAAGTACAAGGCCAAGCCCGGGCGCGATCTGGGCCGGCTCAAAGCCGAGCTGCTGCTGTTGATGGACGGCGTCGAAGGGCTCGCGCACGCCGCGGTGCCGATGCGCGTCGCCGGCCACGACGGATGGGTGGGGCTGCGCGCGCAGGTGGCCGCCGCGCGGCGCAAGAGCGACCTGCGCCGCGCCGAGGACCCGGTCGATGCCGTCGTGTGCGCCTACGTCGCGCTCTACACCCACCGCCGCCCGGGCGGCGTCACGATCTACGGCGACTTCGCGACCGGGTACATCGTCACGCCTTCGCTGCCCCAGCCGCCTTAGCGGGTGTCCGACCACGTCGGCGCCGGCTCGGCGCCCGCGCGCCGCTTCTGCCACCGCCAGCCGAACAGGCGGCTGACCAGCGCGATCACCAACCCGCTGGAGATCATGATCGCGGCCAGCACGTACTGCTGCACGGGCCGGCCGAAGAAGGGCATCAGCAGCAGCACCGACGACAGGAAGCCGAAGATCGGCAGGGGGGTCGGTGTCCTGAAGTGGGGCCGCTCCTCGGCCGGTGCGTCGCGGCGCAGCACCAACACCACGACGTTGACCACGGTGAACACCGCCAGGAGCAGCAGCGACGTGGTACCGCTGAGCACCGAGATCGCGTCCCTGTTCGCGAAGGCCGTCACGTAGAGGATCAGCCCCAGCGCGATCGCCGTGGTGAACAGCACCGCCACCCACGGCGACCGGCGGGTCGGGCTGACCGCGCCCAGAAATGACGGCAGCACCCCCTCGCGGGCCATCCCGTAGATGAGCCGGCTGGCCATCAGCATGCCGAGCAGCGCGGTGTTGGACACCGCGACCATCGAGATGAACGGCAGGATGATCTTGGTCGGCAGCGCGGGGGCGGCCGCCTGGACCACGTCGACGAGCGGCGTGTCGCTGGCCTTCAGCGCCTTCACGGGCACCACCGCGACCGAGACGATCGCCACCAGCGTGTAGATGACGGCCGCGATGCTCAGCCCGGACAGCAACACCTTCGGGAACGTCCTGACCGGATCCTTGGTCTCTTCGGCCATGTTCACCGAGTCCTCGAACCCGGCCATCGCGAAAAACGCGAGCGACGTCGCGGCGGTCAGGGCGACGAAGAGGTTCTTGTCACCGACGTTGAACGCGACCACCCGCGAGTAGTGGGCGTGGCCGCCCCTGACGGACGCCCACAGCCCGACGGCGATCACCATCACCAACCCGGTGATCTCGATGAGGGTGAGCACCACGTTGAGCGTGGCGCTCTCCCGCATGCCGCGCAGGTTCACCACCGCCAGCGCCACCATGAACAGCATCGCGACGACGACCACGCCCTTGGTCCCCCAGAAGAGTTTGAAGGCGACGATGAAGTTCGACCCGAAAAACCTGGACGCGGTCGCCGCCCCCGTGATGCCGGTGCACATCACCAGGAACGCGACCATGAAGGTGACGAAGCGGTTGCCGAACGCCTTGTGCACGTAGAGCGCGGTGCCGGCGGCCCGGGGATATTTGGTCACCAGCTCCAGGTAGCTGCACGCGGTCACCGTGGCGATGACGAAGGCCAGCAGGAACGGAACCCATGCCGCGCCGCCGACCTCGGCGCCAACGTCGCCGATCAAGGCATAGATACCGGTGCCCAGCATGTCGCCGACGATGAACAACAGCAGCACACCGGGCCCCATGACCCGATGCAGGCGCGACTCGCCGGCGGTGTCCGCCCCGTCCATGGTTCCTCCCCGGAAGTCGGCTTTGGACTTCCTACCACGCTGCCAGAGCGGTCTAAACACCGTTCAGTACGGGGCTCAGTACTGCACGGCACCGCCGTGCCCGTTGTGACGAAGTCAGATCCGGACGGGCCGCTCGTCGACGGGCGCGAGGACGTCGATGAGATCGACCACCGTGTCCAGGGCCGCCGACCGGGGATCGCGGCCTTCCACCAGTGCGGACACCACCGCCCCGTCGACGGCGCAGATCAGGGTGCACACCAGTTCGATATGGACGGAACGGCCCGATCGCTCGAGCGCCTCGGCGACGGCCTCGGCGCGCTGCCGCAGGCTGCGGCGCATCGTCTCCCGCAACGCGGACAGGCGGGTGCAGGCGATGTGCCGCTCGTACCGCGAGATCAGCTGGTCGGTGAGTCCCGGCCCGGAAACGTCCCCGACCAGCAGCTCTACCAGCACCTCGGCGGTGGTTTCGGGCCCCCGACGCCGCCGGGACAGCGCGGTGACCCGGGCCCGCAGCTGCGCCACCTCGATCATCCCGATGTGCTCCACGGCGCGTGCGATCAGATCGTCGAGCGAGGAGAAGTAGTAGGTGGTCGACGCCAACGGCAGCCCGGCGCGCCTGGCGACCGCCCGGTGCCGCACCGCCTCGAAGCCGCCCTCCGCAAGCAGCTCGGCGGCAGCACTCACAAGCGCATACCGTCGACGCTCTCCTTTTGGAGTAACTGCTGCGGTCACGAGAAGCCATCGTGCCAGCCAAAGTGGTACTGCATTGCCATTTTGGACAAACGGCCCACCGAACCAACATGGCATGATGGCCCGCATGCCCGACTTGAGCCGCCGCGCCGTGCTGGGCCTCGGGGCCGGCGCGGCCGTCGGCGCGGCGGGCGCATTTGCCCTCGACATCGTGCTCAAGCCCCGCTCCTCCCAGGCCAGGCCGGTGTCCACTTCCGTCTCCACGGCCGGCACCGGCCTGCCGTTGGCGCCGGCCGCGCCCCGCGAACCCGCCCCCTCGAGCCAGCCCGCCCCCACCATGGTCACGGGCTCTTTCGTGTCGGCGGCGCGCGGCGGTATCACCACCAACTGGGCGATCGCGCGCCCGCCGGGCCAGACCAGGCCGCTGCGGCCGGTCATCGCGCTGCACGGCAAAGGCAGCGACGCTGCCACCGTGATGGCCGGCGGCGTCGAGCAGGGGCTGGCCCAGGCCGTGGACGCCGGGTTGCCGCCGTTTGCGGTGGTCGCCGTCGACGGCGGGGGCGGCTACTGGCACAAGAGGGCGTCCGGCGAGGACAGCGGGGCCATGGTGCTCGACGAGCTGATCCCGATGCTGGGCAACCAGAACCTGGGCACCCAGAACCTGGACACCTCGCGGGTGGCATTCCTGGGCTGGTCGATGGGTGGCTACGGCGCCCTGCTGCTCGGCGGCCGGCTGGGCCCCGCACGCACCGCGGCGATCTGCGCGGTGAGCCCCGCGCTGTGGCTGTCTCCGGGGGCGGCCGCGCCCGGCGCGTTCGACGGACCCGCGGACTTCGCGGCCAACTCGGTGTTCGGCATGCCGGCGCTGGCCTCCATCCCGATCCGGGTGGACTGCGGCGACAGCGACCCCTTCTACGCGGCGACCCAACAGTTCGTCGCCCAACTGCCCACCCCGCCGGCGGGCGGGTTCTCCCCCGGGGGGCACAATCCGGCGTACTGGAGTTCGCAGCTGCCCGCCGAGCTGACCTGGCTCGCGCCGCTGCTGACGGGCTGACGCCGCTTCGCCAGCGTTACGCTCGCGAAGGTGACCACCCCCTTCGACTGGAGCTTCCCCTACGCCTGGCCGCGCAAGCCCGTGCTGGCGCACAACGTGGTGTGCACCTCGCAGCCGCTTGCCGCCCAGGCGGGCCTGCGCATGCTCGCCGAGGGTGGCAGCGCGGTGGATGCCGCGGTTGCCACCGCGATCGCCCTCACCGTGGTGGAACCGGTGTCCAACGGCATCGGCTCGGACGCCTTCGCGATCGTCTGGGACGGCCGGCGACTGCACGGGCTCAACGCGTCGGGCCGCTCACCCGGGGCCTGGACACCGGAGTACTTCGGCGGCCACGACGTTCCCGCCGTCGGCTGGAACTCGGTGACCGTCCCGGGCGCGGTGTCGGCGTGGGCCGAGCTGCACGCGCGATTCGGCCGGCTGCCGTTCGAGCGGCTCTTCGGCCCCGCGATCTCCTACGCCCGCAACGGTTTTCTGGTCTCCCCGACCGTCGCCGAGCAGTGGGCGGCGCAGGTGCCGCTGTTCGAGCACCAGCCCGGGTTCGCGCAGACGTTCGCGCCGGGCGGGCGGGCACCCGCCCCCGGTGAGCCGTTCGCGCTGCCCGACCATGCGGCCACGCTGGAAAAGATCGCCGACACCCGCGGCGAGGCGTTCTACCGGGGGGAGCTGGCCGCCCGGCTCGAGGCCCACGCGGCGGCCAACGGCGCAGCCATGCGCGCCGACGATCTGGCCGCGCACCGCGCCGACTGGGTGGGCACGATCGACGCCCCCTACCGCGGGTACACCGTCCACGAGATCCCGCCCAACGGCCAGGGCATCGTGGCGCTGATCGCGCTGGGCATCCTCGAGCATTTCGACATGGCCTCGCTGCCGGCCGATTCCGCCGACAGCGTGCACCTGCAGATCGAGGCGGTGAAGCTGGCTTTCGCCGACGCGCAGGCCTATGTCTCCGACATCGAGCACATGCCGGTCGGCCCGCAGCACCTGTTGGACCCGCAGTACCTGAGACACCGCGGCGCGCTGATCGACCGGCACCGGGCCAAGCCGGCGTCCGCGGGCACCCCGGGCGGGGGCACCGTGTACCTGACGGCCGCCGACGCCGCGGGGGTGATGGTCTCGATGATCCAGTCCAACTACATGGGGTTCGGCTCGGGTGTGGTGGTGCCGGGCACCGGAATCTCGCTGCAGAATCGCGGTGCGAACTTCGTTGCGGCACCGGGGCATCCGAACCGGGTCGGGCCCGGCAAGCGTCCTTACCACACCATCATCCCGGGTTTCGTGACCAGGGACGGCTCGCCGGTGATGAGCTTCGGGGTGATGGGCGGAAGCATGCAGCCCCAGGGCCACGTGCAGGTCATGGTGCGTATCGCCGACCACGGCCAGAATCCGCAGGCGGCGTGCGACGGCCCCCGGTTCCGCTGGGTGGACGGCTTGCGGGTCAGCTGCGAACGCGGCTTCCCGCCGGCCACGCTCGACGAGCTGCGCCGGCGCGGGCACGACCTGGTGTCCGTCGGGGACTACAACCAGTTCGGCAGCTGCCAGGCGATCTGGCGCCTGGGCGGCGGGTACCTCGCGGCCAGCGATCCGCGCCGCGACGGCCAGGCCGCGGGTTTCTGAGGCGTTTTACACGCGGATCTTGCCCTGCGCCGCCAAGAGGGCGATGTCGCTGCGGAAGTGGCTGCCCGGCAACCGAATCGAACCGATGATGTCGTATGCCCGGGCCCGGG
>Ga0078972_1005979_pt1 | contig 29842 bp, 26 predicted proteins | sample YelNatPaOPGAMG01_FD_67568 | JGI IMG/M metagenome (GOLD analysis project Ga0078972, IMG submission 67568) | Hot spring thermophilic microbial communities from Obsidian Pool, Yellowstone National Park, USA - OP-RAMG-01 (SPADES assembly) (version 2) | ecosystem: Environmental > Aquatic > Thermal... | reverse complement strand
TATTCCAACAGTATCTTATCACTTTTTCAACAGGAGATTGTTGATTCATTTCCCCCCTTTTTTTATTAACTTGATGTTTATTTCTGAAACTTTACATAAAAGAGACCATAGTTTATTGTACCGAGATATTCCGTATGCTACTTTTTCTTTCATAGAACTACTATGCAGATAATACATCTTGTTTTTCCCTTTAGTTTTTACTTGTAAATAGTGATATGGCCCGTGTCTATATCTTGAACTTTTATGACATTTACATTTTGGGTTACCACAGGTAAGATAGTATGTCATAAGAGAACCACGAATAACTTCTTTAAAAGAGGGCATCTCTTTAATCAACTTATCTCGTTTCTCTCTCAATTGTTTATCCATCCTAATTCCTTTAAAAAATAGGATACCATATAAAAAATAAAATGTCAAGTTTTTCGTTTTGATGTTTTGATAGTATTGCTGAATTGTTTGAAAATGGGTTGATTTGTATCTAAAGATATGTTATACTTTGGTCGGTATATATTGAAAAGAAAAATAAATTTGACTTTCTGAAGCTAATATGTTACGATAAATGCAAGAAGAGTTGTTGAAGAAAGATACGATTGGGAAAAGATATCTGAAAAACTTAAAGGTTATTATTTTTAATCAGTAGTGTCCAATAAAACTTTCTTATTCTCCTCTGGGGGATGGGGAACACCCCGATTGCTATCGCAATCACCCCTCTGAAAGAGGGGAATTGGGGTGATTACTCTATGAACTGGCCGGTATCTATCCACTCTTTTTTAATAATTGTCCAGAAGTCCTGTGCCAGCCCCCTCAGGATATACTCATAGGGAAGCCATCCATATCCACCTTCTCCCCAGCTGGTTCCCCAGGAGTTTCTGATGAGCAGTGCACCTTTTGTTTTGCTTCTGTTATAAGGATTTTTTATTTCTATCCTGTCGTCATATCCCACAGCAACAATTGCATGGCCTCCTTCAATCCGCTCTTTAGGTGCAGGAAAGGGAATCTTTCCATCTTTTTCGGCTTCTCTTATTGAACTATAGACAGAAAAACCGAACATTGCTGGATGTCCCTTTGCTAAATATGTCTTTATGCTATTTAGAAGTTCTTGTTCAGATATACCAGGGGCATCATGTCTGAAATATGTAATTGCCTGGTAGTTCTGTGCAAAGGCGTAACAGAAGGCAGGGGGTTCTTCATCAAATCTTTTTTCATCATCTGTATACTGCCAGTACTCTTCAGGTGGAACGCCAAAGAGTGCTATTGCCCCAATGGTTGTTCTTAAAAAGGCACCTGTATCACCCTCTGTCTTCATAAGGTTTCTTGTTACTTTGTAAAGGAATAGCCGTGATGCCTTTATGAATTTCCCAAATGCCTTTTTCTCATAGTACTCAATAACTCCAACACCTGCGTGTGCTGTACAGGAGCCCAGCATACCCTGGTCATCTACAGGTGAACACCAGTTTCTAAGGTCAACAGAAACAGGTAGAGATGTACTGTTTTTCCTTTTCCCCAGAATATTCTTTACCTCAATGTTGTTTTCTGTATAGTCCCTGAAGTCCGGATAGTCAGGAATCCACCCAAGTCCATAACTTCTTCCGTTACCCCTGTAGGAAAATCTGCCTGTCATTTCCCCTCCCTGTTAAAATAAACGGTTTTTAGTTCAATTTTAAGTTTTCTCCAGAAGAGATAATATTTTTATTTTCAAGGAGGTATTATTTTTTAGAATTTTGTTTAATTTTTTATATACCTGTTCTCTATTTCCTTTAAAACTGTTTTTGAAAAGTTCAAAGGATATGTCACAGAGTTCTAACCACCTTATTATCTTTTCTTCCGGTTCAATATTATAAAGATGTTTCATTTTAAGATATTTTAACGAGAGTAGATAACAAAGTCAAAAATTTTACTGCGGCGGTTATTTTTTTAGAAGATACTTAAGGGTATCTATATTTTTTGTGAAAAATGTTATCTCTTTCAGCAGCCCTTCTATCTTAGAAATACGAGAAGAATAATATCTCATAAGTTTTTTGTCTTCTGTCCTGCCGGATGTTTTTATCTTCTTTTTTATCTCGGATAGCATACTTTCAAGTATAACATTTCTTTTTTTCAGTCCTGTTTTCAGTTTTTCAAATATTATATCTTCTATATCTTCATTCGCAGTGTAAAAACTTCTTGAGTAGCCCTTGCGCCATACCTTTTTCACTGCATTCCATTCTTCAAGTTTTTTAAGATTGATGCTGATATTGCCTTTGCTTACACCGAGAGTTCTTCCTATATCTGCTGGAGAGAGTGGTTCAGGGGTGATAAAAAGAAGTGCGTATATCTGACATACAGTTCTATTGAGTCCTATACTTTCTCCTAATGTTCCGATGGTTTCTATAAATTTTTCTGTGATTTCCATTATGTCTTCATAAAAGTTTAAGTTGTTTTGAATTATTTTAACATTATAGCATAGAAGATTCAATATATTTGAGCATTTCCTGCGCAGGAGTAAAGTCGGGAGAGAGTTCAAGAGTCCTTTTTAGAAGTGCAACAGCAGTTTTTTTATCACCTTTAAGGAAAAAGGTATTGGCGAGAAGGAAGTTTGACCTGAAGTCACCGGGAATGACTCTGTAGTATGTTAGTGCCTCCTTGTGTGCCTTACTTAAATTCTTCTCTTGGATGTCATACTGTATATTTTTAATGCTGAGGTTAGCGAATACACGGTAAGAGACATCAGGGATTAGTGGACCTGGTTTTGTATTGAAGTAGAAGGCGAAGATACCTGCAATCAACCACATAATAACCGGTTGTAAAAGTTTTTTTGCTTTTAGTTGTTCCATAGACCATACAATAAGATAGCCAGCACAGATAGCAAAACATCCTACTGCAGGTAGCCGATATCTGTCTGTTATGAAAAACAGAACTACCCACAAAACATTAGAAATAGTAAAGGTTATAAAGATGAAGTTTTTTCTCCAGTTTTTAAATAGAAGGAGGAGTCCCGCAACACCAGCAGGTACAATAAATCCGAATTTTACAAAGGCGTATTTTAGTGCAGGAATAACCTCTTCCATAAGATGGACATTAAGGTTCTGTGGCCACTCATAACTTGTGAAAAAAAGATGTAGTTTTGTTAGAAAAAGTTTCCAGAAGGCAAGAGATAAAGGACTTAAAAGTGCACCTTTGGGATAATGAAAAAGTCCTATGGAATCAACACTATTACCTATGCGCCAGTTAACAGGTCCATTGGTGCAGATAGGGACAAACTGCCCGCTTGCATAATAGTTTCTTATGGTAACAGGAAGTATTACTAAACCTGAGATGAATAAAAGAAGAAAGAAGATAGTGAGTGGTTGTAGTTTTGGTTTCATTTCAACAGGCAGAAGTTTTTTCTCAGGGTAGAGATATAGTCCGATAAGAAGAAAGGGAAGGAAGATGGCTATCGTTGGTTTTGCAAGGGCTGATAGTCCCAGGATAATGCCGGTAATTATCCATCGTGTAAAGTTCGGTTTCTGGAGTGAAAAATATATAAGCGCAATGAAAAGAATGTAAAGAAAGTATATCAGCCCATCACTCAGGATGGTTGCTGCATAGACAATAGAGGTCCTGTAAAAGCAGGCAAGAAATGCAGCAATAACTCCTGTCCACTCGTTATAAAGTGCCTTTCCAATGTAATAGAGAAGGAAACACAGCACCACATCCATAACAAGTTGAATAAGGGAGATAATAATAAGATTGCCTCCAGAGATAAGGTGTACCAGAGCCAGAAAGTATGCATATAATGGTGCCATATAGAAGGGGTCTCCTTTTGCAAAAGGGTGTTGTAATATCTGTTGTGCCCAGAGTATAAAGGTCTTCTGGTCATGGCCATCCATGAGAAAGGGATTGAAATAGACAGTATCTTTAAAGTAGTAGAGATAGACACATCTTAAAATAAAACCGAGAAGAAGGATGAGCCACAGTAAAAGGTTGCTTATCTTATACTTTTTTTTATATGTATTTTGCTTTTGATGTTTTTTTGACATCTTCTATACAATCCTTAATAATATCCTTTATGGTGTATCGCGGGGAAAAGCCAGTTAGGCTTCTAATTTTTGATATGTCAGGAACTCTTTTTGTCATATCTTCAAAGCCCTTTGAGTATATATTTTGCGGGTCAAGAAAGGTAATATCTGAAGAACTGCCCGTCATTTCTTTTATCATTACTGCAAGGTCTTTTATAGTTATCTCTTCTTCACTTCCCATATTGAAGACATCTCCGTATGCTTCATCCTTTCTGATAAGTTCTATTATTCCTTCAACAATATCTTTTACATGGACAAAGCACCTTGTCTGTTGACCATCTCCAAATACAGTTATGGGTTGATTGCTTAATGCCTGTTTTATAAATCTCGGGATGACCATACCGTATCTGTCGCTCTGGCGTGGTCCAACTGTATTGAATAATCTTGCAATTACTACTGGTAGAGATTTTTCTTCAAAAAAAGCGAAGGCAAGAAATTCATCTATTGCTTTTGTGCAGGCGTAACTCCACCTCTTCTTTTTTGTTGTTCCTATGACAATATCGGCATCTTCTTTGAATGGGATATTTTCATTTTTACCATAGATCTCTGATGTGGAAGCAAGGAAAACCTTTTTGTTATATTTTGCACAATATCTTAAAACATTATAGGTTCCTTCCACATTGATTATTACTGAATCCACAGGGTTTTCCATCACCCTTTTTACTCCAACAACAGCAGCAAGATGAAAGACAAAGTCAGAATTTTTTATCAGTTCTTCAAGAATGGCAGAATTCAGAATGGTGTCAATGAAGAGATGGAAGTTTTTGTTATGAGATATGTTTTCTATATTGGCAAGAGAACCAGTGGAAAGGTCATCAATAACAGAAACATCATCTCCATAAGAAATAAACTTTTCTGCAAGATGAGAGCCGATAAATCCACAACCACCTGTTATTAAATATTTCATTTTTGCCTCTTCCTATATCTTATATTATAAAAAAAATTTGACAAAAATAAAAATATGTTTTTAAATGAAGTAAAATTTAGAAAAAAGGAGGTGAAGATAATGGTTAAAAAAACTGCTAAAAAATGCGCGAAGAAAACATCTAAGAAAGTCGCAAAGAAAAAAGCAGTAAAGAAAACAGCCAAGAAGAAAAAATGAGAAGGAAGAAAAGAAAATTGAGATGGCGCTCTAAAAGAGCAAATCATCGGAAACGTCCTACAATGGGCTGAGGTTAGTTAGATAAATAATGAACTAACTGATGTTTCAAGATGGATTCTTTTTATTGCCTCAGCAAGAAGTCCGGAAACAGATAGTTTGACAAAGTGGGGTGGAAGAGAACCGGTTGGAATAGTGTCTGTGATAATTACCTCTTTAAAAAGAGAGGCATTAAGTTTTTCTGCTATATTACTTGAAAAGACGGCGTGTGTACAGGCACCATAGACAGAGGCAGCTCCTTCAGCAAGTAGTTTATGTGCTGCTTCCGCCATTGTATTGCCTGTAGAGATTAAATCATCAATGATAATTGCCTCACTGTCTTTTACATCACCTATTACATGAACTGTTTCTACCTGGTCAGGGCCGATGCGTCTTTTATCTACAATTGCAAGGCCAGCATTAAGTCGTTTTGCAAATGCCCGTGCGGTTTTTACCCCACCAACATCTGGTGCGACCACCACAGGATTTTTTATATCCTTTCCTTTTAAGTAGCTAACCATTACAGGTGCTGCAAATAGATGGTCTACCGGGATATCAAAAAATCCCTGTATCTGTGGGGTATGTAAATCCATAGTTAATATTCTGTCCGCTCCTGCAGATACAAGAAGATTGGCAACAAGTTTTGCTGTGATTGGAACACGGGGCTTATCTTTCCTGTCCTGTCGGGCATAACCGTAATAAGGGAGGACAGCGGTAACTCTTCTTGGAGATGCCCTCCTGAACGCATCTAATGTAATGAGAAGTTCCATAAGATTTTCATTTACAGGTGGACAGGTTGACTGGATGATAAAGACATCTTTCCCTCTTACATTTTCTTCTATTTGCAGGCAGATTTCTCCATCAATAAATCTGTATATATTTATCTTGCCCAGTTCTTTTCCTAAATGTTCGGCAATCTTACTGGAAAGTTCAGGATTTGAATTCCCCGAAAATATCAGACAGTCATTCATTTTTTCTCCTCCTCGTCAATAAAAACTTCACAGCTTTTTCTATGTCTTTAATGTTATTTATACCGAGACACTCTTCGGGTGTTTCTGTGGTATATGTCCCTATTATTTCACCTGTATCTGAGAGAATTTTTACTGCGTCTGTCAGATAATACTCATTTTTTATTTTATCAGGTTGTACCTTTAGAAGTGCGTTGAAGAGAGGTTCTTTTTTGAATATATATATGCCAGCATTAATCTCTTTGATGGATTTTTCTTCAGGGGTGGCATTCAGTTCTTCCACAATAGCAAGCACCCTGCCCTGCCCATCTTTTTTTATCCTGCCGTAACCTGTAGGGTCCTCTACAAATGCAGTAAGGATTGTTCCACAATTTTTTTTCTGCCTGTGAGTGGAAATAAGTTTATTGAGGGTTTCTATCGTTACAAAAGGAACATCACCACATAAGATAAAGACATCACCCTTGTAATTTCTAAGATGTCTTTCTGCCCGCAGAACTGCATCCCCTGTCCCTTTTAAGGCAGTTTGTTCTGCATATTCTACTTTTTTATTTTTTAACTGTTCAATTACCTCTTCTTTTTTATATCCCACTATTACGATTATTTTATGTGGTGTAAGTTTTTCTATAGTATCAAAGAGATATAGAAGCATTGGTTTACCAAGGATTTCTCTCACTACCTTCTGGGATTCACCGCCTAAACGTTTACCCTGGCCTGCTGCAAGTATGATTACTGCAAGGTCTGAATCCATACTTCGCTCCCTTCAAATCCTCGCCTGAATATAACTGTTTGCTAGCCACTGCCCGGCGAGGATTTGAACCTCGAACCTCGGCTCCAAAGGCCGGTGTGTTACCATTACACCACCGGGCAATTCACTACCGCCCCCGCGGTGGGCACAGGTCCACCCGGGGGCGGTCTCATTTATAAGATTATTTTAAACTATTTTTGCTAAAATATAAAAACAATTTATACTTCCTGAGTAACCCTTAAGACCTCAGATACCGTTGTTAAGCCATCTTTAATCTTTGCTGCTCCATCCATTCTCAGGGTTACAAGTCCTTTTTTTAATGCCACTTTTTTAATTTCAGCAGCAGATATTTTTTCTGATATCATATTTCTTATCTCTTCATCAATTACAAATAGTTCAAAAATCCCCTTCCTTCCATAATATCCTTCATTGAAGCAGAGTTCACAGCCCTTGCCACTCCTGTATTTTATCCCGGAAAGGTCTTCTCCTTCAGGAAAAATTTTAGACAGCTCTTTCAATGGAGGAGGTGTTAACTCAGAACATTGTGGACAGTTAAGACGAACCAATCTCTGTGCCATTACTCCTACAAGAGAAGATGCAATAAGATATGGCTCTATTCCCATATCAATCAATCGGACAATGGCGCTTGTTGAATCATTTGTATGAAGTGTGCTGAAGACAAGATGTCCTGTAAGAGATGCCTGGATAGCCATTTCCGCTGTCTCTCTGTCTCTTATTTCTCCTACCATTATAATATTCGGGTCATGTCTTAATATGGACCTGAGTCCATTGGCAAATGTAAGTCCTACCCTCGGATTAACCTGAATCTGGTTTATTCCTTCTATATTGTATTCAACAGGGTCTTCAAGAGTAATGATATTTATACCTGGATTATTTATTTTAGAAAGTGCTGCGTATAAGGTTGTGGTCTTTCCACTACCTGTAGGACCTGTTAAAAGGATTATCCCGTGGTCTAAATGTATGAGCTCATCAAATTTTTTATAGGTGTCTTCAGAGAAACCTAATTCGTTAAGGCCAAAGAGAAATGTGCTTCTATCAAGTAATCTAAGGACAACTGATTCTCCGAAGAATGTAGGAATTATAGAAACCCTTATATCTATTTTTTTGTTGTCTATCTTAATGGATGTTCTACCATCCTGAGGGATTCTTTTTTCAGCAATATCAAGTGTGGAAATGATTTTTATTCTTGTTACTATAGCAGGATGAAATTTCCTGGGTAAAACGAAGATATCATGTAAAACACCATCTATCCTGTATCTAACCTTCAGTACTGCCTCTCCAATCTGTATATGCACATCACTTGCCCTCATTGATATGGCTTTATATAAAATCTGATTGACAAGCCGTATAATGGGTGCCTTATTGGCAAGGTCAAGAAGGTTTGTACTTTCAACATCAATATCTTCTTCAAGATGTGTCATCTCTTCAGAGTTCAGGTCATCTATTACCTTCTGTGAGGTAGTGGGATGATAATAGTATTTGTCAAGGCATCTGTGTATGCTATCTGCGGATGCAAGAGCAATTCTAACATCCCTGTTGAGCCGTGTCTTTATTTCACTTATATCTATCTTTAAAAGGTCATCCGTGGCAATAATTATTTCGCCTTTTTCATCTTTCAAAGGAAGGAGACAGTTATTTTTAAGAAAGGAGAAAGAAAAAAGAGAGAGTAGCTCGGGATCCACCATCTCTTCGGGGTTTTCTATCCAGAGGACAGATTTATTTTCCATCTTGCTTTTTAATTTTATCCCCTATAATACTTTTTTCTTTTTCTTTCTTGATTGTCTCTGCTTCTTCAAAGGTTGTTATAATATGGGGTGTAATGAATATAAGAAGATTTGTTTTGGTTGATTTTTTTGTGTTATATCTAAATAACCAGGGAAAGATATCTCCTAAAAAAGGTACCTTCTTCACCGTATCTTCAGTATCATCTCTTACCAGGCCACCAAGAACCACTGTTTTCTGGTTTGGAACAATCAGTGTTGTATCCACTGACCTTTTGGCTGTTGTTGGGGCCTCTGCAAGACCGCCTTCAATAACCTTTGTTACCTCCTGAGAGATTTTCAGTCGGACATACTTATCCTGGCTTATCTGTGGAGTTATTTTAAGTATAATACCAACATCTTTATAGTCATAACTTTTTATTATATCCCCTGTGGAACCTGTGGTGCTTTGAATAAATCGTGTCTCTTTTAGATAAGGGATATTTTCGCTTACATTGATAACTGCCTCCTGGTTATCACTTGTTACTATCTGGGGTGTGGAAAGGATATTAAACTTACCTTCTTTAGCATAAAGGTTGATAAGTGCACCTACATCAAGAGGATAGGTAAGAGTCCCTTTGTAGATACCAATAGAGAGCCCTTCTGGTGCTATGCCTGTTTTGGCATATGACTCTATATAGCCAAAGTTTGTTCCTGCACCTGCCGTAACTTTATTGTTATCAAATGTATCTGTTGCAGCCCATTCTATACCCATCTGTTTTGTGGTTTCATAAGAGACTTCTGCAATCAGTGCCTCTATAAGGACCTGGTTTGTTAATACATCTAATTCTTTTATTATTTTTTCTATATTTGTAAAATCGTCAGGGTCAGCATTGATAATAAGAGAATTTGTTGCCTTTGCTGCCACTACAGATGGTTGGGTAGGAGGAACCTCACCCCGTCTGACCGTCGTTTGCCTTGGTCTGGTAAGTAGCTGGGTGAGAATCTTGGCAACCTCTTCAGCATCAACATTTTCAAGACGATATATCTTCAAAACATCTCTGCCAGGTGGAGTGGGAATATCTATTTTGTTAACTATCTCCTGAATTTTAGCAATATTTGCTCCTATGTCTGAGACAACAAGAGAATTTGTTCTGCTATCCACTGTAATCTGACCATTTTTTGTAATATACGGTGCCAATATCTGTGCAAGAACATCAGGAGGATAGTATTTTAAAGGAATTATCTGGATAAGAAAGTCCTCCATCTTATCAGGATGGACATCGCCCACATTTATCTCACGCATTCTTATCCTTGCTTCTGATGAAGGGATTATAAGAGAAACCGCCTCTTTTTTGACAACCGAATATCCATAGAGATTGAGGATGGTTTTAAAAATTTTGTCTATCTCTTCTGAAGGAACTGGCTTATTGGCATATACAGTTATAGTGCCTTTTACATTAGGGTCTATAACATAATTTTCTTTTGTAAAGTCGCCTACGAATTTTATGAATGTTTTGATGTCTACATTGTTTAGGTTAAGGACAAAGTCCTTAGAAAAGCATTCTAAGGTAAATAGACAAAAAATACCCACTATTGTTATAGTTATTCTTTTTTTCATCTCAGTCAATTTATCTTTTAACGACCTGGTGCAGCAGGAAGAGCGCCACCACCTGCCCTTCCTTCTCTCTCATATGACTGTCTCGTCCTGATATAGTCCAGAGCGGTTTGAATTTCCTGTCTTACCCCTTCATCTTTTTCTACTTTTAACCGTTCAAGAAGTTTTATCAGTACATCATCGGAAGTTTCTCTTGCTGCTATTGTCTTAGCTGCCTGTTTTCTAATCTCAGGGTCCGGGTCATTAAGATAATCCAGAACGATAGAGGAAGGAACACCAAACATATTCTGGTCATACTCTCTTCCCCCTCTATTTGTTGTATCACCGCCATATTTTATGTACCAGTCAAGGGTATCCTGGATGGACTTTCTTACCTCAGGTTCCTTTTCATATTTCAGCCGGACCAGCATAGTCCTTAAGGCAAGCAGGTCTCTAACTTCAGCAATGTCCTGTTCATTACCACGGCTCTGGGTTTCTGAAACAGAAATCCGTTTTCTTGCAAATATCTGTGTTGCATATTTTCTTACAAGTGGGTCCGGGTCCTGGACAAATTTTAGAAGTGTAGAGTCAGTCATAAATATCATATCAAGTCCTACAGAAGCAATATCCCTTACTTCAGGGTCGGGGTCCTGTAGAAGGACATAGAGGTCAGGGATAAAGACCGCTCCCCCGACTCCTGTTGATAGTTCACCTTCTTGTGTCCCTCCCGTTGTTCCTTGTGTATTTACAGCAAAAAGGTTTCTTATCCCCCCTTCTGTTGTTGAAGAACCACCTGTTGCTTCACCGCCAATTATCCCCATAGATATTGACTGGATTGCCTGTTTCCTTATTGTTGGGTCAGGATGCCTTAACATTCCACCTATCACCGCCATTACAAAGTCCCTGACCACGCCCTGCCGTTGTTGTTCTTTATTTTGCTGGTCCTGCCTCCAATTACTCATTGAAGTTTGTGACCTTGAACTACTTGAACCTATCTTGCTGGATGTCTGGGCAGATAGAGAAGAGATAAAGAGAATACAAAGTCCTGTAATACAGATACCTAATATCTTTTTGTTTTTCATTTTTACCCCCTTCTTTCCCCTTTTTAAATTATACCTGCTTTTTTATTAAAGGGAAAGATTAAAACTTTTCAAGCAGTCCGGGTTTTATCTCCTTCTCTGACTTTTCTATATCTGGCTTGCTTAATGTCTCTGCTTCCTGATAGGTAGTTACAACATGAGGAGTAAGAAATAAAAGCAATTCACTTGTAGATGTTGCATAGGTTGGTTTCTTAAATAAATAGCCCAGAATAGGGATGCGTCTTAAAAAAGGTATACCAGATTCTTTTTTCTCTTTCCTCTGTTGTATCATTCCACCTATTACAAGTGTCTGTCCATCAAAGACAGTTACATTCTGTGTTGTTTCTCTTTGCGATATTACCGGTATTTCTGTAGAATAAAGAAGTCCAGCTGCCCTTGATTCAAGATATCTTGTTTCCACAAGACGGGAGTCATATATATTCATAGTAAGAAAGATAGTTCTATTTCTCTGTATAATCGGAGTAACCTCAAATTCTGTTCCAACCGTCTCTTCATATACATTTATTGTTCCACCGCTTACCTGGGTAGTTGTAGCGCCAGCAGTTGTGGTTGTTTGATATTCAGGGATAATATAGGGATAGTTCTGGACAACCCTTATAAGTGCTGTTGTCCCATTAAGACACATAATCTTTGGTGCCTGGACAAGTTTGACCTCTCCCTGTGAGGCAAGGGCACTGATGAGTGTGTTGACATCTTTGTTTGTTAAGCCGAAGGAAAATTCACCTTCAGGTAGTGTTGAGGTCATCCCGGGAGTGAATGTGGGGTTATTTCCGAATTTTGGCCCTGTGAGTGTAGCATCTATACTTTCAACTAATCTTGAGCTTATAAGCCAGTCAATAGAGAAGGTATTGGTTCCTGAAAGTGCTATCTCTATAATCTTTGCCTCAAGAAGCACCTGAGAGATAGGCATATCAAGAGAGGATATAACATCCTGTATCTGCTGAAGTAGTGTTGGGTTAGAAACATCTACAAGAATAGAGTTTGTTCTCGGGTCATGGACTATTGTCTCTAACTTAAATGTCTCTCTTAATGCCTTTGCAATTAGTGCAGCATCACCGTAGAAGATATTAAATACCCGTCTACTTTTTTCTTTAACTGCCTTTGCCCTTGTATTATATTCATCCTCAGTCATTATCTTTATTACCTTATCTTCTTCTAAATATTTGAGTTTATTGGCTTCGCATATAAGGTCAAGAACCTTCTGTAAAGGCAGGTTCTGCACATTAATGGTAACCCTTCCTGTAATACCTTTGCTCATTATGATATTGGCACCCGTGAGGTCATATATCAGTTTAAGCGTCTGTTCCAGGTCGGCATTATTTAGATTCAGGGTAATAGGGGTTTGTCCTATTTCTCCAAGAACTGGTTTTTCTGCCTCCTGCCTTTTATTTATAATCTGGTCTATCTGAAAACGCGCCTTATTTGCCAGTCGCATCGTCTCAGTAAATTGTTTCTGTTCATATGCCTGCTTTGCCATTGCCAGTGTTGACTGTGGCTCCAGTAATTCAGAGGCAGGAATTTGATATTTTGCTCCCATTTCCTGGAGATATCCATAGGCGTCAAGAAGATTTTGCTGGGCGTTCTTGGAAAGTGTTTCAAGTTCTCCTTCCTGTAGCACCTCTACCTTTGTAGTTTGTCCTTCAGAGGCCTGAAATACTGGTTTAACCCCATCCTTACCGAGTTGTGTCTGGGATACCCTGAGGTACCGTTTTATCTGAGATGTCCTGTATGTGGGGTCAATACCCTGTATGGATGTAAAGATAGATATTGCCTCAGCATAGTTTTTTGCATAGTAGGCATTCAGTGCCTTCATATACATAAGGTCAAGGTCAGTCCTTGTCTGCTGGGCGCTTAAAATTCCCGTGACAAAAACAAATATAAATACTCCTAATAAACCCACTCTTATGTTCCTTCTTTTCATCTTTTTTCCCCCTGTTAATATAATACCCCTTACACTTTATAAAATCAAGTTTTAAACCCTTATCAATCAACAGGAATTTCATATATAATTCCTTCTCTGGAAAGATAAAGTTTATCCTTTTCTTTTCTCAAGATTCTAAATCCTTCTACTACATCCCCGATTGTTACCCTGTATGTTTTATTCTTCCCTTCTATAAATAGATATTCAACACCATCTATTACCAGTCGTCCCCTGTAGATTAAGTCACACCTTTTCTCCGGCATAATGAGGGCAGATATTTCCGCTGGCTTTGCCTTCTCTACGGGCTGTACAGTAGAAGGTGCTCTATCCTTTAAAATCGGCTGGTAAGAAGGTGTTTGTGGTTTAGATATAGTACTTACCTTTTCTGGCACCATTTGTTTCTCTTCTCTAAGGATACTGACAACTTTTGAAGGCCTTGATATAGAGATTATATCTGGCTTTGAAGCAAGAACGATATTTGTAACTTCAGGTTTTTCAAAGACCTCCATAGTGAGATATCCGGGTGAGAATGGGTCGCGTTTACCTTCAATCTCAACCTTTTCTTTCTTAAGAGCAATTTTGAACTCCGCTTCAGTTACAGGAAGTTTCTCTTCCTTTGGTGCAGGGGCAGCGGCAGGTCTTTTTTTAGAAATATCTTCACCTACTATGTCTGACAGCCGTTTCTGCGGGTCCTGTAATCTTCCCATAAAGAAAGATATCTCAAATAACCATATTATTAAGAGAATAAGAAAGACAAATTTAAAGATATTTCTTCTTATAAAAGGTATCAGAAGGAAGGGTTCTTTATATTTAGCTATGGGCCTTTTCTCAGGAACAGCAGGGACTGGTTTTTTAACCTCTACCTTTTTCTTTCTTGTGAATGTGGAAATAAAATGTTTTATGTTACCTGAAGAAATTGAAACACTACCCTTTGCCTCTTTTTCTATTCTGCCGGCTTCTTTAGAAAGACCAGAAATTTTTGCAATAATGGCAGAAGGTAATACTCCTTCTGCGACTTTTACGGCTTTTTTTACTGGAACCTCAGCTTCTTTTTTCTTTTCTATAGCTATCTGCCTGAGTATCTTCTTCCTTTCGCTTTCCTGTTGATAAAGAACCTTTCTTGTTCTGAGAAATTCCAGCAGTTCTTCCTTCCTTTTAATCTGTGGAGTAATTACTGCAGAGCCAACGGATGGTATTTCTTTTCCCTCGGGTGGGATAATTTTTTTAGCAGGAACAGTTTTTTTCTCTTTTAGTAAGAGTTCTTCTTTCTTCTTTGCTTCCCTTAACTGCCTGGCTTCTTCTCTCTTCTTTAGTGATTCTAACTTCTTTCTCTGCTTCTCCTCTTTTGCCCTCTCTTCTTTTACCTTCCTTTCTGCCAGTGCTACCTGTTTTTGTAATAACCTCTGGTTATATTCAAGTTGATGTTTTTCTTTTATTCTGTTGATAAGAGCTAAAAGGTCTTCTTTCTTCTTGGCTTCCTTGAATTGTCTGGCTTCTTCCTGTTTTCTAAGTGCCTCTGCTCTCTTCTTCTCTGCTTCTTCCCTCTTTTTCGCTTCTTGTAATAACCTCGCCTCTTCCCTTTTTCTGAGTTCTTCTTCCCTTTTCTCTACCGCTTCTTTCTTCTTTGCTTCCCTTAACTGCCTGGCTTCTTCTCTCTTCTTTAGTGATTCTAACTTCTTTCTCTGCTTCTCCTCTTTTGCTCTTTTCTTTCGTTCTTCTTTTTCTTTTTTTCTCTCCTGGATGGCTAATGCACGTTTCTTTTTTATCTCGTCCCTTTTTTCTTTTATCTCCTGAAGTTTTTCTCTCCTTTTCTTTCGTCTATTACTTCCCTCAATATATGACCTTTCCGTCTCTTTTGGTACATTTTCTTTATTCACCACAGGAGATGGTTCCTTCTTATTTTCCTGGAGGGGGCCTCTTCTTTTTTCTAAAGAAATAACCCTCGTTTTCTTTCTCTCAATAAACTTCAATAACTGTTTTTTCTTTTCTTCTCTTATAAGATCAGCCGTTCTCTTTTTTTGCTCCATCTTTTTTATCCTTCAGTCCCTTTTGTTTCTGTTTTCTTTATGATTACAGCATTAAGACCTGCTGAGACCCTGAATAGCCCCTCACCTTCTTTTATAACTGAGAAGTTTTTTAACAGAAAATAGGAAGATGGATTTTCAATATATTTAAGAAACCTTACAACTTCATTGCCTGTTCCTTTTATTCCTAATTTTAAGGGCAATACCTGATAGAAAGCCACCTGTTGGGGTTCCCCCGGAGTTATACTTTCTACAACTGTTACCCCGGCATCAATAATAAGATTTATCAGATCTTTTACAACTTCAAACTGTAATGCAAGTTTTGGAATTTGTTCAGGAGGTACAAGTCCTGTTGTCTGAAAACCAAGTGAGCCCGGTAATAGAACATTTCTTTTCTCTGCTTTTTTATAAAGGCGGTCCTGCGAAAAATAAAGAAATTCTTTATATTCAACTGAAGGATAAAGGGTGAATTCCGGAACTACAGGATAGGTGGTGGAAAAATTATTCATAAAGAAGTTAAACTTTCTATCAAGATATTCTTTTTCTCTTGCAAGTTTTTTAATTAGTTCAGGAGATGGGGCTTCTTCTTTACCTGTTTCATATGCAGTAATCTGTGAGTATTTTGTCTTTATCTCTTCTTCTAATTTTTTTATCTCCACACGCATCTTTTTAGTTAAGAAATACCCTGCTACCATTATGCCTATAACTACTATTAATGAAAGTAAAAGAGAATACCTTTTTAAAATTCCTTTTATCTTTTTCATTTTAATTCTACCAGTAAAGAAAATTGAATTTTTTCTTTTGTGGGACTAACCTCACAGGAGTTTATATTAACTGACTTTATAAAATCCAGTTCAGATAATTTACTCACAAATGTCTTGAAGTCACTGAAGGCGGTTCTTATATCAGTAATTATTACCTCTCCATTAAGGGTAAATACCTTCTCTTCTTCCACTTTTATTTCAACTGCCGGCTGTTGTTGTGTCGGCTGAGGCATTGCTTCCGGTCCTGGAGGAGCACCAGAGGGAGGGCCAGGAGGCCCCCCTGGGGGAACAGCACCCGGAGGTCCAGGTGGAACTGGGGCTACAGTTCCTGCTGGCGATGCACCGGGAGTTGCCTGTGAAGGTGGAGCAGCAGAAGCGGCTGCCTGTCCAGGGATGAAAGATGTAATATATATTCTGCTGCTTGGAAGAGAACTGCCTAATGTAATTATACGCTTTAACCATATATCTTTTTCATTAATAATTTTTTCTATAATATCCACCTGTCCTTTTATCCCTGTTATATCTCCTTTAAGTTTATCTACGTCAGGTTTATACTTTTCATACTGCTTGAGAGAAAGATCTATCTCATTTAATAACCCTTTTAACATTGACTTTTCCTGGTTAAAAAAGAGTGATGGGGTAATGGCTATGAAACCTGCCATAATAGCAGAAAGATAGATGTAAGGACGGTTATATCTGAATTCCCGTACTCTTTCAACCTCTTCTGGAAGCAGGTCAATATTTACAATTGTCCTTCTGAGTTTTCTTAATGCAATCCCTAATAAGACAGTAAATTCTGTCTCAGAAGAGCGGAGTTGAGCATATTCTTCATCAATATCTATATTAGAAAATGTATTGAAATAAAATGTCTCTATCCTGGATTTTTCCTGAAGGAACTCTTTAAACCCCTTTAATAAAACACTCCTTCCACAAAGATATAGCTCTTCTACCTCAGGTCCTTTCTGAGTAAATCGCCAGTAGTCAATAGAGTTTTGTATTTCTGTATGTAAACTCTCCAAACTTGTTTTGACAGCAGGAATTTCTGTATTACCTGTAATTTTTTTACCTTCCGCTTCAGCATAAGAAATGGACTCGGATTCAGCTATGGCGCTTGTTATGATATCTCCAGAAGTAGTAAGGGAACGGATAAGCATCTTTTCACGATGCAGGATAATGAAATTAGAAGAGCTTGCCCCAACCTCCAGGATTGCCTGGCATTTATCAGAAGAAAACACAGGTGAAAACATAAACATATTAAGAATGGCAAAAGGGTCTATATCAAGAAATAAAGGGTCTATACCAAAGGTAGTTAGTCGGGAGATGAAATCGGTGATTATATCTCTCTTAACTGCTCCGAGTAATACATTATAATTCTGTTCTGTTTCACTTATAATTTGAAATTTCCACTCTACCATCTCAAGTGGAAATGGTATTTGCTGCTGGACCTCATATTTAAGTATATCCTTCAGTTTTTTTAATGGGACTTTTGGGACTGTCAAGCTTCTAACCAGTACCCCCCTTCCAGGTAGTGATACATAAAAGGACTTTGCAGGCTGTGCTTTTATAAAGTTTTTCGCTTCAGTACTTACAAATGTTTCTCTCTCGTCAGGAGAAACAGGAATAGTAAGTTCGTCATAATAAGATAGTGTGGGTGTATGTCCATAAAACTCTATATCACACACCCTGATTTTGGTACTTCCGATATCAACGGATAATGTTTTTCTACCGCCTCTTTTCACACTCTCTCCTGTTTTATCTGTTAGTTGCGGGGGGCCGATTTGAACGGCCGACCTCCAGGTTATGGGCCTGGCGAGCTACCACTGCTCCACCCCGCGATCTCTTCTATCCATAACTCCCAGAATTATAATTTTATGATACTATCTTAAATCTGTCAAGATTGTTTGGCTTTTTCTTTAATTTTTTCTTCAAGATGAAAAATCTTTGTCCGTATATCCTCTATTTTTTTGGCTTCTTTTTTTAAAACTTTTTCCATATCAATTATTTTCTCATTCAGCTCAATTACATACAGAACAAGAATGTCTATCTTATCAAGGTTTGGGTATTCTAAAGAAATGGCTTTCAGTCGTTTTACAATTTCTCTATGCATCCGTAAAACCTCTTCAGGGGAAAGTCCTGACTGTATCTGATATTTTTTACCAAGTATTTCAAGTTTCTCCATCTGCGCCTCTCAGTTGCCCCTTCATTTTAAGACAGATTGTCTCTATGATTTTTTCCGAAAAATTTACAATATCTTTATTTTCCAGTGTCCCTGTAGCAGACCTGAAGAATACAGAGAAACTTATACTGATAGTATTTTTCGGGAGATTATCGCTCTTGTAAAGGTCAAAAAATTCTATTTTTTCTACAGGAAGATTTAAAGACAATATAGTATTTTTTATATCATTCCATTCTATGTCTTCAGGGAAGAAAAAGGAAAAATCCCTGCGGGAAGAAGGATATTTAGGTGGTTCGTTAAAGAATGTTATAAAAGAGATATTTCCTATGATCCTTTCCAGATTTATTTCACTGCCATATATCTCCTGTCTTTTAAGGTCAAATCGCTCTTTAATCTCATCGGAAATGATAAAGATATTTCCTATATATAGAGTATCAAGATAAATTGCAAGGTTATTTTCTGTTGCAAAGGCGCCGGCTTCTTTCTTAAATTGCAGGTTTTTCAGATGGAGTTTATCAAATAGTTTTTCCAGTTTGCCTTTAAGAGTAAAAAAGTCTCCTGAGTTGATATGCATAAAAGAAACTCTTGTCTCTTCTTTAAAAGAACCTTTCTCTTTATAATATACCTTACCTATCTCAAAAAGGTTAAAACTTCTTGCACTATGGTAGAGATTAAATCTTACTGTCTCAAGCATCTCGGGTATTAAACTTGTACGTAGAAATTTAAAATTGGAAGAGATAGGATTTTCTATTTCTACAGGTATTATTTCTCTGTTAAAAGCCACATTCTCCCCGGAGGTAAGTCCCATATGTAACACCTCTGTGAAGCCCAACTGGACACATATATCCCTTATCTTTTCTAACGTTTCTACTTCAGGTAAAGAAGGTGTATCTTTTATAGAGGCAAATGGAATATTTGCAGGAATTGTTTCATATTGCCTGTATTTTATAATCTCTTCAATGAGGTCAACATCTTCCTTTATGTCGTTTCTATAAGAAGGTGGAGATACAACAAAAAATTTTTTGTCTTTTTTAACTTTGAAACTAAGACGGGTCAGCAAATCCATAACAAATTTTTCTTCAACTTCAACACCAGAAAGTTTATTTACTTTTGCCATATTGAGATTTACGACTGGAGGTGAAATCTTTTTCTTACTGCCAGATTCAGAGAGAGGACCTATATCACCTTTGCATATTTCTTTTATCAGAAGTGCTGCTCTTGACATTCCTGCTTTACAGGTATCAATGGATATTCCCCTTTCAAATCTCGCTGATGCTTCAGTGGCAAGCCCTATTTTTTTGCTTCCCCTCCTCACAACCACTGGATTAAAAATGGCACTTTCTATCAGGATATTTTTTGTATCAGCGGTAACTTCGGAATTCTGTCCACCCATGATTCCTGCAATAGCAATGGCTTTTTTTGAGTCCGCTATCACGAGAACATTTTCATCTATTTCCCGTTTTTTGCCATCAATTGTAACCAGACATTCACCTTTTCTTGCCCTTCTAACTTCTATATAACCATCTATCTTATCAAGGTCAAATATATGAAGTGGCTGTCCTGTTTCCGCCATTACATAGTTTGATATATCAACCACATTAAGGGATGTTCTATATCCTAGCTTTTCTATTTTTTCTTTTAGAGACAGACCTGTTTCTTCCACAGAAATTTTTTCAACGATACGGCAGGAATAATAAATACAATCATTTTCGTCTTCAATTTTAACAGGAACAATCCTTTTAGATGTTTCTTCAAATGTTAAAGGAGGGATTTTAAGAGAAGCATTGATGAAAGGCAGAATTTCTCTTGCCACACCTATTAGACACAAGAGGTCTCCTCTATTTGCCGGTGTTTCAAGTTCAAAGACAATATCATCTTTACTCTTATCTACAACCGAAGGATTCAGTCCAAGTATCTCCAGATATCTGATTATTTCCTCAGGAGAAATAAGGCCGTCAATATATTCACTTATCAATCTGTAAGAGTATCTCATTTTTTAAGTCCCGATGATTTTTATCAACTGAATTGCTTTATAACTCTCAGGTCATTTTGGAAAAAATATCTTATATCCGTTATACCAAGCTTTATAATTGCAAGTCGTTCAATGCCCATCCCAAAGGCAAATCCTGTAAATTCATCGGCGTCATATCCGACATTTCTGAATACCTGAGGATGGACCATTCCGCATCCGAGTATTTCTATATAGCCAGTATTATGGCAGGTTGGACATCCTTTCCCTTTGCAGATGTTACAGGACATACTTACCTCAGCACTCGGTTCTGTAAAAGGGAAAAAAGAAGGTGTGAATTTTACCTTCACATCTTCTCCAAACATCTCCATTATAAAATAGGTTAGAATACCCTTTAGATGAGAAAAATTTATGCCTCTGTCTACCATCAATCCTTCTATCTGATGAAAGACAGGGCTATGTGTTGCATCAATATCATCCCTTCTGAAACATTTACCTATAGCAATGACCCTGAAAGGAGGCAGGGTTTTCTCCATAACCCTTATCTGCACAGGACTTGTATGTGTTCTGAGTAATACCTTCTCTTTTTCACTGAGGTAAAAGGTATCCCAGACATCCTTTGATGGGTGTTCAGCAGGGATATTCAGCGCATCAAAATTATAATAGTCCGTTTCAATTTCAGGCCCGGTAACAACACCAAACCCCATCTTTGTAAATATTGTGGATATCTCCCGGGAGATGAGGGTTATGGGATGGAAAGAGCCGATTTCAGGTGTTTTCCCGGGAAAGGAAAGGTTGCCCTTACTCTCTTCTTTCTTTTTTGTTGTGGCTTTTTTTTCTTCATAGGCAGTGTTTAATGTATCTTTTAGATTGTTTATCAACATCCCTGCTTCTTTTCTTTCTTCAGAAGCAAGATGGGGAAGTAAGGCAAAAAGATTGTTTATCTCTCCTTTCCTTCCGAGATACTCCACCTTCCATCTTTCCAGTTTCTCTGGCTCCCCTTCTCCGATTTCCCCTAATTCTTTTTTTGCTTTCTCACCGACCTCTTTTATTTTTTTCTTTATCTCTTCTAATTCCATAAAGTTTATATCTCCTTATGTAGTTAGCTACATCATCAGGAACTAAATATTTTACACTTTTACCTTCAGCAAGACAACCTCTTATATAGGAAGAGGATATATCAATAAAGGGAGAATGAATAAACTTATACTTTAAATATGGGATTTCTGGAACTGCTTTCTTTCCTTTGTCTTTTCGTGGGGCAACAAGAAAAATAACCTCCCTTACAAGGTCTTTATATTTGTGCCATGTCTTTAACTCATAAAAAATATCCTCTCCAGTAATAAAGAAAATTTTTGCGTCAGGATTTCTATTTTTAAAAGACATCACAGTGTCATAGGTATATGAAATTTTTCCTCTTTTTATTTCAATATCATCTGCTTCAAAATACCTGTTATCTCTTATGGCAATCCTTACCATTTCAAACCGATGTAAAGGAGAAGCAAATATCTTCTTCTTGTGAGGAGGAGTCCCTGCAGGAATAAAGAGTACCTTCTCTAAAGCAAATTCTTCTCTTGCCTTTTCAGCAATGATGAGATGCCCTGTATGAACAGGGTCAAAAGTCCCCCCTATAATTCCTATCCTTTTATGTTTTTTATTGACGGGTCTGACCATTGCCATAAACGAGATACTTGTATGTAGTTAACTCTACCAGCCCCATAGGTCCCCGTGCATGAATTTTATCTGTGCTTATTCCTATCTCTGCACCCATACCAAACTCTCCGCCATCAGTAAACCTGGTAGAGGCGTTATGGAAAAGAACTGCTGCATCAACCTCTTTGAAAAATGTAGTTACTGCTTCACTGTTATTTGTAATAATTGCCTCTGAGTGCATTGTCCCATAACGATTTATATGACTTATCGCTTCCTCCAGAGAATCTACTATTTTTATGGATATTATAAGGTCAAGATACTCTGCTGACCAGTCATCTTCTGTTGCCTTTTTTATATCAGGAAGAATCTCAAGTGTTCTTTCACATCCCCTCATTTCCACATTTACCTGTCTGAACATCTTTGCCATTTCAGGAAGAAAAACAGGGGCAATATCTTTATGAACAAGTAATGTTTCCATTGCATTACAGGTTGCCGGTCTCTGAACCTTGGCGTTATAGCATATATTCAGAGCCATATGCAAATCAGCATCTTTATCCACATAGGTATGGCAGACACCTTTATAGTGTTTAATGACAGGTATGGTGCTTTCTTCTACCACGGTTCTTATAAGGGATTCTCCCCCCCTGGGAATAATTAGGTCAATATATTGATTGAGAGAAAGAAGGTATTTTACAGCCCTTCTGCCACCCGAACTTATGAGGTGTATCATATCTTCAGAAAGTCCTGCCTCTACTAAACTTTTTTTAATCAGTGCTACGAGAATTTTATTGGAATGTTTCGCTTCTTTTCCTCCCCTTAGAATTACACAGTTACCGGATTTCAGGCACAGAATACTCGCTTCAACAGTAACATCTGGCCTTGACTCATAGATAATTCCTATAACACCTATAGGTATCCTTATCTTTTCTATTTTCAAGCCATTCGGTCTTATTGTTTCTGATATTTTTTCTCCTACAGGGTCAGGAAGTCCTTTAACAACATCTATCCCTTTAAGGATTTTGGATATTCTCTCCCCTGTTAATGTTAGCCGGTCAATAAAGGCGGATGAATAGTTGTTTTTTATGGCATTTTTTACATCTTTATTATTGGCTGATAATATCTTCCTTTCATTTTGAGAAATATTTGCAGAGAGAATCTCAAGGAACCTGTTTTTCTGAAAGGTTGTATAATTTAATGCCTTGAATGAGCTATCCTTCGCTTTCTTTACATTTTTTAAGACATCTTCTTTCCATCCCATAACATCTTCCTTTTTTCTCTCTATTGGTCAACCAGGAAATGGGATGTCTGGCGAACGACTTGCGGAGGGACAGGAAGATAATCCCTAACGGGATTACTTTCATAGGGGCTCACGCCCCTCTGACGGTCGCTTCGCTCCCTGTCACCCCGCTGGGGAAACCAGATTGTTTCCCCCGCACACCCCCTAATCCGCATCGTAAAACCAGATGCTACAAAACAAGCAGAAAAGCACAAGCGTTCGGGATATCCTTCGTAGGCGGTGTCTGAACCCGTCGGAGAAACTTTTCGGAGACGGGTGAGTTCGCCGGAGCCCGATTTCTGCGTAGTTTTGTCTGTACCGTAGCACCTGTCGTGAGACAGATTTCCCATTTCTTTCATTCACCCCCACCTACATCCTCCCCCCTCAAGGGGGAGGAGATATGGGTAAGGGATACCTATATTATCTTTTACAAACGGGAAGAAATAATGTTCCTATTTTTTCTCCCTTGAATGCCTTCTTTAGACTCCACAGTTTCTTTCCATTCAATATGACACAGTATATTCCTCTGTCATTAACATACCTTGCTGCAAAGACCTTGCTCTTCATCCCCCCAGTTCCGTATCCTGATGGGCTGCTATCTTTAACCAACTTTTCTGCTATGGAGAAGTTGTCAACAACACCTATAACCCTGCTATCAGATTTTCTCTTCGGGTCACCATAACTCAGACCATCGACATCTGTTATAATAACAAGCATATCCGCGGATACAAGTTCAGCAACATAAGCAGAAAGGATATCATTATCTCCAACCTTTATCTCATCAACAGCCACACTATCATTTTCGTTTATAATGGGGATAACATTCAGTTTAAGGAGTGTTTTTATTGTCTCTATGGCATTCTTTTTTCTTTCAGCCATTGTGAATACATCTCTTGTAAGCAAGATTTGCCCCACATTTATACCTTCTTCCCTGAATAGGCGGTCATATACCCTCATTAATCTGCTCTGTCCTACACTTGCTGCTGCCTGTAGTTTAGAAATTTCTACCGGCCTTTTCTTCCATCCAAGTAGTTGCATACCTGCTCCTATTGCACCGGATGTTACTATTATTACCTTTATCTTTCTTTCCTTTATAAGATAACATACCTGTTCAACAAGGTGTTCAATGATGGACAGGTCAAGTCGGTTATTTGTAGAGGTTAAGACATTTGTTCCTATCTTTATAACTACCGTTTTAACCCCTCTGAATATTTTTCCCCTTTTCATCTATTTCGTCCCTCACTTTTTTAAAACAGGTAAGTTTTTCAGTCAATTTCTCTACATCCGACTTCCTTAAGATTTTTTCTATCTCCGAGATATTTTTTTCAAATTTAGACAGATAGTTCAGAAGATTTTTTCTGTTATAGATAAATATCTCAGCCCATAGTTCAGGAGAACTTTTGCCAATTCTTGTTGTGTCCAAAAAGCCCGGTCCTATGCAGGGTAAAAGGTGCCTTTTATCCCTGACTTTCCCCATCATAGAAAGTAGAAGATAAACTATAAGATGGGGTGCATGACTTGTCAGGGTGAGTAATCTATCATGTTCCTCAGGAGAAAGGAATACAGGTATAGAGCCGACTTTTTCCCAGAGCCCCTTTATTTTTTCTATATTTTCTTCTTTTGTATATTTACAGGGAGTTATAATAACGAATTTACCTTCAAAGAGATTTTCCTGCACTGCTTCTATTCCGCTTTTATCGGAACCGGCTATGGGATGGGAACCAACAAAGTTTGAGTCCCTGCCTAAAATTTTAATGGACTCTTTTACTATCTTCTCCTTTACACTTGCAACATCTGTAACCAGAAGTGATGGATGCGTCCTTTTTATTTTTAAAAAATAGTCCTTAATAACACTTACAGGGGTGGCTAAAACAAGAAGGTCAATCTTTTTTATTCCATCCTCAAAGTCCGTAAAATACTCATCTATCAGGCCTTCCAATTTTGCTTTTTCAAGTGTTGAATGTCTTCTGCTAAAGCCGACCACTCTTTCTGCAATATTTCTCTTTTTTATCTCCAGAGCCAGAGAGCCACCTATCAATCCAAGTCCTGTAATACCAATGGTTTTAAACTCAGTCATTTTAAAGATATCTATTTTTTACTGCTTTCAAAAAACTTCAGTATCTCAACAGGAATGGGAAAAATCACTGTTGAGTTTTTCTCAGCAGCAATCTCTGTGGCTGTCTGCAGGAATCTCAACTGAATAGCAATTGGTTCTGAAGCAAGAACTTTTGCTGCTTCCATAAGTTTCTGGGATGCTTGATACTCTCCATCAGCATTTATAATCCTTGCGCGTCTATCCCTTTCAACCTCTGCCTGTCTTGCCATAGAACGTTTCATTGTCTCAGGTAGTTCTACCTCTTTTATCTCTACAATACTAACCTTTATACCCCAGGGGTCTGTCTCTTCATCTATTATCTGTTGCAATTGCTGATTTACCTTATCCCTTTCTGAAAGAATCTGGTCGAGTTCAAACTGTCCCACAATTCCCCTTAATGTTGTCTGGGCGAGTTGCATAGTTGCAAGATGATAGTTTTCAACAGTTACCACTGCTTTTGCAGGGTCCATAACCCTGAACCATACAACCGCGTTTACCTTTATGGGCACATTGTCCTTGGTCATTACTTCCTGAGGGGTTACATCAAAAGTAACAGTTCTTAAACTCACCTTTACCATCCTCTCTACAATGGGGATGATAAAGAAAAGCCCCGGACCACGCGCACCCATAAGACGTCCTAACCGAAATATTACTCCTCTTTCATATTCATTCACTATCTTTATAGCATTCACAAGAAACAAAAATATAACAATCCCTATTATCACTCCTATTCCTCCCATCGTCCTCTCCTTTGAGACGATAACCTACTGTCTCTATATAAAACTTAACATACTGCTACTTCTCTGTCAATTTTTCAAGATATTCAGGGGAATGTTTCCCCTGAAACCCCTTACGAATATCTTAACTCTTTTCTTTTCAAAAACCTTCATCATCGGAATTTTCCAAATTCCGATGCCGCAAGATATTTTATTATACTCTGGGCCGCCTTCCTTCCCATTCCCATAGCGCTTATTACTGTGGCAGCACCTGTTGCAATATCCCCACCAGCGAATATACCTGGAATATTTGTTTCTCCTGTTTCTTCATTTACAACAATATTTCCTTTTTTCCCTGTTTTTAATTCCTTATAGGTTGATGGAATTAGAGGGCTGGGATTCTGTCCAATTGCCACAATCACACAATCTACAGGAATGACCTCTTCAGTTCCTTCAATGGGGACGGGACTTTTCCTCCCACTTTCATCCGGCTCTCCCAACCTATTATGGATTACTTTTATGCCTTTAACAAACCCATCTTCATCTCCCAGTATTTCCAGTGGCTGAACGAGAAAGACGAATTTTATTCCTTCTTCCATAGCATGTTCAACCTCTTCCCTCCTTGCAGGCATCTCTTTTTCAGTCCTTCTATATAGAACAATAACTTCTTTCGCTCCAAGTCGCAACGCTGACCTCGCAGAGTCCATCGCGACATTTCCACCGCCTACGACAGCAACCTTTTCACCGGTGGTTACAGGTGTATCATATTCAGGAAATAGATATCCTTTCATCAGATTGACCCTGGTTAAAAACTCATTTGCCGAATATACCCTGAGCAGATTTTCTCCCGGAATACCCATAAATGAAGGTAGTCCTGCACCCGAACCTATAAAGATTGCTTTATAGCCGGACCTAAAAAGGTCATCTATCGTAAGTGTCTTCCCTATAATAACATCTGTTTTTATTTCCACTCCTAACTTTTTAACTGTCTCAATCTCTTTCTTAACAATCTCTTTTGGTAGACGAAATTCAGGGATTCCGTATGTAAGGACACCTCCAGGACTGTGAAGTGCTTCAAAGATGGTTACTTTTATACCACACTTTGCGAGTTCAACTGCACAGGTAAGGCCTGCTGGTCCTGACCCAACAACTGCCACTTTATTATCAGTTATATTTTTACTGGCTGTAAAAACAGAGCAGTCAAGTGGTTGCTCTCCTCTGTCAGCGACAAATCTTTCAAGTTTTCCTATCGCAATGGGTTGTCCTTTCTTTGAAAGTGTACACATTATCTCACACTGGGTCTCCTGTGGACATACCCTTCCACATATTGCAGGTAAAAGGTTTGTCCTGTAAATAACTTCCAGTGCCTCATGGAATTTCCTTTCCTGAATATTTTTAATAAATCCAGGTATATCTATTTCTACAGGACAGCCCTTCACGCAGGGTGCCTTTTTGCACTGGAGACACCTGCTTGCTTCAGCAACTGCCTGTTCTTCCGTATATCCCAGAGCGACCTCACTAAAGTTTTTTATTCGCTCTTCAACAGGCTGTTTTCTGTCCTTTATCCTCTCTTTCCTTTTTGCTTCCTTCATACCTAATACCTTTTTTGTTTATGATTATCCGTTTTTTCCAGTGTTTATCGTCCTGTTCCGGATAGTCCTTTCTGAAGTGCGCCCCTCTGCTTTCGTTTCTCAATAAAGATGCCTTTGTGATTAATGAAGCAACTATAAGCATATTAAGTGTTTCAAACCCTGTTATATCTGAAAATTCTTTCAGGAAAGCATATCTCATCCAGTCAGTAATCCTTTCCTCTGCATTTTTAAGGGTGCTTCCTTCTCTTTCAATTCCCACATTGCGCCACATCAAACTTCTTATAGACCTTTTGAGGTCTTCTCTATCAATAAGAATATCTGCCTTCTGAGGAAAGAGATATCTTCGTTTAAATACAGAAATCTTTGAACTGCTGTTTTCAATTGCCTTTCTTCCTGCCCTGAAACCAAATACAAGCCCTTCAAGAAGAGAGTTACTTGCTAAACGATTTGCTCCATGAACACCTGTACAGGCGGCTTCTCCACAGGCATAAAGGTTGTCAATGGATGTCTTCCCCCATATATCTGTTTTTATCCCCCCCATAAAATAATGGGCGGCTGGTCTGACAGGGATGGGCTCTTTTTCAATATTAACACCATAATTTCTGCAGAAGTTGTAAATAACTGGAAATCTTTTTTTAAGGTTACATTTTATCTCTTTAAGGTCAAGATATACACAGTTTGAGCCAGTTAGCTTCATCTGGTCTATAATCGCTCTGGTGACTATATCCCTTGGGGCAAGGTTCCCCATAGGATGATAGGCAGACATAAAACTTTCTCCTTTAGAATTTCTTAATATGCCACCTTCACCCCTTATACTTTCAGAGATGAGAAAACGGGGTGCCCCTGCCTGATAAAAGGTCGTGGGATGAAACTGATAAAACTCAAGGTCTATAAGGTCTGCCCCGCAACGATAGGCGGCTGCAATACCATCTCCTGTAATAAGGGAAGGGTTTGTTGTTTCCTGAAAGATATTACCTGCACCACCTGTTGCAAGGATAAATGCCTTTGCTCTAATAATAAAGACATTCCTTTTTTTCCCATCATAGACAAGTGCGGCCTCTATTTTATTTTCATCCGGAATAAGGTCTATAAGAAAAAGTGAATGCATAACTTTTATATTTTTTTCAGCAAGCGTCTTTTTATATAAGAACTCTGCTATTCCCCTGCCAGTACCATCACCCCCTATATGTAAAATTCTACGGCAGGAGTGGCCACCTTCTCTTGTAAAATGATAACTGCTACCTTCCTTATCAAAGGTAAGTCCTGAAGAAATCAGTTCGTTTATCCTGTCTATTCCTTCTTTCACCAGGATATCAACTGATTCAACATCTGAAAGTCCACAGCCCGTCTGCAATGTATCTTCTTTGTGTTTCTCTGGAGAGTCCCACGGGGCTATTGCAGTAGCAATTCCGCCCTGAGCATTATAGGTACAGGTTTCTGAAATCCCGTTTTTGTATAGAACAACTGTCCTGAAATTTTTCAATTCAAGCGCTGCGGACAGCCCTGCTATACCTCCGCCTATAATGAGAAAATCCACTTCTTCAGAGTGCAGATTCTCCGTATTAAAAGATATAAGAAAGTCAGGTATCATATTAAATAGAATGAGAACATCAAGGAGATTTAGTTATATTTTTCAGCTTCTCCTGCCAGAACTTTTTTTCCTCATCGGTTGCGTAGTCAATAATTAACCTTCCGTTAAGATGGTCTATCTCATGCTGAAAACACCTTGCCAAAAGTCCTTCTGCCTCTATAGTAAACGGCTTTCCTTTCTCATCGTATGCTTTCAAAACAACACCTTTTGCCCGCTGGATAGAAAAATATATCTCAGGAAAACTCAGACATCCTTCCATATCTATCTCGTCATCTTCAGAAATTTTTAGTATTTCAGGATTTATAGCAGTTATAACCCTATCTCTATTTTTATCAAGTGCAATAAATATCCTTTTTGAGGCACCTACCTGCGGTGCTGCAAGACCAAGTCCCTGCGCCTTTTGTAAAGTCTGTTTCATACTTTTTATCAACCTCACAATCCTTTCATCTATATCCTTCACCTCACCCGTTTTCTTTCTTAAAACCTCTTCTCCATATACCCGTATTCTTCTCATTTTTCTATTAATTAAGTTCTCTATCAAACAGGAAATGGGATGTCTGGCGAACGACTTGTTTACCTCTCGCTCTTCCCTCTATCTCCTTCTATGCGAGAGGGATGATTTTGTATTTCTTCCCCCCACCTTCATCCTCCCCCTCAGAGGGGGGAGGGAAAGGGTGGGGGTGTTCTCCCCTCTTTTGTAAAGAGGGGTTAGGGGAGATTTTAAAAATCCCCCTGTATCCTCCTTTTCCAAAGGGGGAA
>Ga0078972_1005976_pt1 | contig 29854 bp, 20 predicted proteins | sample YelNatPaOPGAMG01_FD_67568 | JGI IMG/M metagenome (GOLD analysis project Ga0078972, IMG submission 67568) | Hot spring thermophilic microbial communities from Obsidian Pool, Yellowstone National Park, USA - OP-RAMG-01 (SPADES assembly) (version 2) | ecosystem: Environmental > Aquatic > Thermal... | reverse complement strand
CCCCTCCCCCATACAAAACCATCTTTAATCTCTCCCGCAAAGGGCGGATACCTCCAGCCATTTTCATCAGCAGGAACGGTATCTATATGCCCTGTCAGCATAAAAGGGGTTCTTCCACTCCCCTTCACCCGTGCCACCAGATTCCCCCTTTGGGGTGCAGACTCTATAACCAGTGGTTCAACACCACAACCCTTCAAATACCTTGCACAATATTCAATAGCCGGCATCTCATTCCCCGGAGGATTTGAAGTATTTATCTTTATTAGATCCGATAGTAGATTTACTACCTCATTTTGATTTGTCATTCGGGCTCCTCCCTGCATACTCGAAGTTGTCTCACCTCTCGGAAATACTTATAATAATTCCCAAAATCTGCCCTGAAGAAAATATAACAGAGTCTATATAAATGCAAATTTTAAAATTAGTAAAATCAAAAAGACATATCGAATTTAATTTATTAAAACTCCTTCAAAATACAAACTCCCCTCTGAAACTTAGAGATCTGAGTGCCAATTACAAAATCACCAAAATCTATTCTGAGACACCATCCATGCTCAGAATGGACAAAATAAAAAAAAGCGGTATTAGATACCGCCTTGAATTTATCAATACAAATTTAGAACCAATCAGGGCTCCTCAAGATACCCCGGTACCCTCCATTGATAGTGCCCGGCTATATCTATCATATCCTGCATCATTATCAACATAGCCTCAATTATGTCCAGATTTCTGTACTTGAATCCATTATAAAGGAAGAGTATATCCCACCCCTCTGCATCAAAATACTCCGGTTTGGGTCTTGTAAATGGATTGTAGCACTCAAGTACCTCATCACAGGACTTGTGATCTCTTTCTTTAGATAATCTGATGGCTCCTGATCATTCATACAGGCCTCAAAGTATATGCCAGGTGAGTATTGATATAGGGCCCATTGGAAACCAGCTGATAGGATATACTCAATCAATCACTCATCTGGGCTGCAAGATAAGTCTTGGTCCCGGAACTATTGATCAATGAAATCTATATCAAAGTACAACTGGGCATATAATGGATCGAAAGGATTGAGGTTGGACTCTCTACCACCGTTCTTTAACCGGGGCGCGTAAATAGAGTAACCAAATGAAAGATATGTATTTGGAAGCAGCGTCCCCTTCAATAAAAACTGACAAAATCTATGCAAAATTATTCCAAGTATGACATTTTTGGCAGACAACACTCGCATTCCTTTTCCTAACTCATTGAAATCATTTAATATTCTTCTGGCACAGAGAATGCATAAATTTAGTATGAGAGGTGGTGATATTTATGTTAGACGCCTTCATAATTGACAAACTAAAGAGACAGAAGAGGCGAGAGAAACGAAAAGAGATTCAGATACCCCTCTATATTGAAGAACCACCACGGGAAGACTATAGTAATTCAAACAAAAAGGATAAAGAGAAAGACAGCGATCCCGAAAAGAAATACTATGAGAGGATAGACATTGAGACAGAATAAATCTCATCCATATGAGCCCATCACGCTTATTTTCAAATTCATTATTTACCATAAAAGAAGGTTGCACTTGTGGAATTCAATCTTCCTGAAAGTAAAGATATAAGGTTTTTCTCCCAAAAAGTTGTAAGATCAGACAAGAAATAGCGGACATTGCAAGACCAATTAATAAGGAGTTCCCATAATGTCCAGGCAAATATCTATACCTAACTGCCAATTTATAGTTTTTTTATGAAACTCATTGATATTTATGTGAAAATCAGAGGAGATACTATTCCGTAATAACCAAAAATAGGCTTGTAATTTGTAATCAAAGTGGAAAATAACCAGAGATAAAAGCCCAATAACTAAATCACAGGTATCTTTATTGCTTTTTTTTGGTTTGCAAATTTAAGATGGAAAGATCCTGACATCATAATATTCGGTAAAAGCATCATTCTATGAAAAGAATTCTCCTTTACTATATGAACCTTTCGGTATCACACTAACAACAGAATCTTTATAGATAAATTGTGATGCAGAAAAAAGGCATAAAAAAAGCCTCTCCCGTGGGTGGGGGGAGCCCACGAAAGAGGCCGTACCAGGTTGCCCTGAGTACTTGAAAGGAATAATACTCAGGAAACGAAAAAAATCAATAAGGTAATAACCTTAATTATTCATATACCATCTCAAAGAGACCTGCAGCACCCATTCCACCGCCGATACACATACTTACAATCCCGTACTTCCCCTTTCTATACCTCATCTCATAAATCAATTGAGTGGCAAGTTTTGCACCGGTGCAACCAAGCGGATGGCCCAACGCAATTGCACCACCATTTACATTACACCTATCCTTCGGGACATTCAGTTCCTTAATACAATATACAGCCTGAGCCGCAAATGCCTCATTGAGTTCTATAAGATCAATCTTATCCCAATCGAATCCTGTCTTCTTAAACAACTTTCTGATTGCTGCAACAGGACCGATTCCCATTACCTCAGGAGGAACACCAGCGACAGTATAGTATCTGAAGATTGCAAGTGGCTTGAGTCCGAGTTCCTTTGCCTTTTCTCTGCTCATAAGTACCAGAAAGGCTGCACCATCATTTGTCTGAGAAGAATTACCAGCCGTTACCAATCCATCCTTTGCAAACACAGGTTTCAGTTTTGAAAGACCTTCAATAGTAGTATCAGGTCTTACTCCTTCATCTGTATCAAAAATTACCTCTTTCACCTCGGGTCTGTAATTCTCACCCTGGGATATTACCCTTACCTTCAGAGGATGAATCTGCTCCTTAAATCTCCCTTCCTTTATTGCCTTTGCTGCCTTCATATGGGACTCATAGGCAAACTGGTCCATCTCCTCTCTTGTAATCCCGTATCTTCTACATACATTCTCAGCAGTCATACCCATCGGGGTGTATACCTCCGGCCAGACCTCCATAAGAGTTGGGTTCAGTGAGGGCGTAAAACCTCCCATTGGCACCATTGACATAGATTCGACCCCACCTGCTACTCCAATATCAATGTAACCCGCCATTATCTTCTCTGCAATAATGGCAATTGCATTCAGCCCCGAAGAGCAGAACCTATTAATGGTCATAGCAGGTACATCATAGGGCAATCCTGCCCTGCACCCTATTATTCTGGCCAGATTCATACCCTGAGAGGCCTCAGGCATTGCATTGCCAATTACGAGGTCCTCAATATCAGACGGTTTCAAACCAGGCGTTCTGTTGATCGCCTCTTTTAATATCTCTGCACCAAAATCATCCGGTCTGGTGTCTTTGAGTGTCCCTCTCTTTGCCTTACCTACAGCAGACCTGACGGCCGTAACAATTACTGCCTCTCTCATATTTGACCTCCTGTCTTAATTTCTTAATGGTTTGTTATTCATAAGCATATACTGAATCCTCTCCTGAGTCTTCTGCTCTCCACAGAGAGATAAAAATGCCTCTCTCTCGAGGTCCAGTACATACTGCTCATCTACCAGTACATCCTTACTGGTTACACCACCGCACATTACCCAGGCTATCTTCTTTCCGATGTGCATATCATATTCGGATATGTAGTTACCATTCTTCATAGTTTCAAGGGTTGACCAAATTGTGGCATAGGCAGATTCACCAGGTAACCTGAACTTAAATGGTAGAGGAGGTCTATAACCAAGTTCACTCAAATGTAAGACAACCTTCTTAGCATCGGAGATAACCCTATCTCTGTTCATTGTTATACCATCACACCCTCTGAGATATTTGAACTCCTTTGCCTCAAGAGCGGAGGTAGCAACCTTAGCCATTGCTATCTGCTCAAAAGCCTTTGCAATGATATAAAAGGTGTCTACATTCGGATTGTCCATTACAGGTTCGAGGTATCTGAGCAGCGTCTCCTTCGTACCACCACCTGCTGGCAACAACCCTACACCAACCTCCACAAGACCTATATATGACTCTCCACAGGCCTGTACCCTGTCGCAGTGGAGTAGAACCTCGCAGCCGCCACCGAGAGCCATACCTGCCGCCGCACCGACAACCGGCACCTGAGCAAATTTAATTCTCATATTTGCATCCTGAAAGGCCTTCACAATATATTCTACATTCTTCCAGTTCCCCTGCATAATCTCACCGAGGAGGAGGAATATGTTTGCACCTACTGAGAAGTTCTGAGCCTCATTACCAATTACAATGCCCCTGTAGCTCTTTTCTGCCAGATCCACTGCCCTGTTCATCATAGCAATGATATCCGCATCGATGGCGTTCATCTTTGTATGGAATTCAAGCAATAGCACCTCATCACCTATATCATATATAGTTGCCCCATCGTTCTCCTCTATTACCTTCTTGTTATCCCTTAAGGTCTTAATCGAGATTACGCCCTCTTTAGGAGGTATCTCCTTATAAGAATAGGTATTAAAATCAAAGAAGTATCTCTTCCCATTCTCGGTCTTATAGAAAGACTTATATCCCATTGAGAGCATCTTTTCTATCTTCTCAGGTACCTTATAACCTTCCGCCTTCATTCTGTTTACCGTCTCCTCAAGCCCTACGGCATCCCAGCCTTCAAAAGGACCCTTGTCCCAGTTGAATCCCCACTTCATAGCATTATCTATATTGACTATGTCATCGGCGATCTCACCGATTCTGTTTGTAGCGTATATAACCGTTTTGGCAAACAGGTCCCACGCAAACTTACCTGCTCTATCATTATAGGATATGAGCCTCCGTACCCTCTCGCCCACATCCTCTATGCCCTTAATCTCAGCAAGGGATTCATAATCGTACTTTCTGAACTCCCTGTATTCGAGGGTCCTCCAGTCAATTGTATACTTTTGGTTGGTTGCTTTATCCTTTTTATAGAAACCGGCCTTTGCTTTATTACCCAGAAGCCCTTTTTCAACCATCTTCAACCAGAATTCGGGTGTCTTGAATGTCTCCCTCTCTTCATCGTGAGTCAGAGATTCATAGACATTCTTGAATACATGCACAAGTGTGTCGAGTCCCACCAGGTCAACTGTCCCAAAGGCTGCGGTCTTCGGCTTTCCCATTGGCTTTCCTACTATCGCATCCACCTCATCCACTTCGTAGTTCTCTTCCATCATCTTCTTCATAGTGTACATTATAGTAAACACACCTATCCTGTTTGCTACGAAGTTGGGGGTGTCCTTCCCGTAAACTATGCCTTTACCGAGAACCACCTCACCAAACTCACTAATAGTATCAATAACCTCCTTCGAGGTCTCGGGCCCCGGGATTATCTCCAGAAGTTTCATATATCTGACAGGATTGAAAAAGTGAGTTACCAAAAAATGCTTCTTGAACTCAGCTGATAGCCCATCCATCATCTTTGAAATCGGTATTCCTGATGTATTGGAGGAGACTATCATACCGGGCCTGAATACTTCCCTTTCAATCCTCTTGAAGAGGTCGTTCTTAATCTTCAAATCCTCCTTGACCACTTCTACAACCCAGTCGCAGTCCTTGAGCTTATCAAAGTCATCCTCGAAGTTGCCAATCTCAATCAGGTCAGCGATGTTCTTCGAGAAGAGGGCGGCGGGCTTCGAATTCAGGGCATTTTGTTTACCGAGCATAGCGAGCTTGTTTCTGAACTCCTTTGACTCCTTCGTAAGTCCTTTCTTCCTGTCATCCTCTGAGAGTTCAGGTAATACGATGTCCAACATAATGCACCTAACACCTGCATTTGCGAGGTGTGCGGCGATCCCGGAGCCCATTACACCAGAGCCCAGGACTCCAACCTTTTTAATTCTCTTCTTCATCTAATCCTCCTTCCAAAAAGATTGATTGAAAAAATCGAAATTTCATATGTTTTTGACATACTGCGTCAAATGTATCAAATTTTGACGCAATATGTCAAGCATTATTTTTAACCTCTATTTTGCTATTAGGAATAATGAAAAGCATAGTATTCAATATTTAAAACTTCTATCCCTATATTGGCAATTTTAGGCAACTTAGTGCTTGATTTTGGGAGAGTTTGTGTTTATATAAACTATGTGGCGAACTATGGGACAAAAACCTTATATTTTTGCTTTGACCAGAGATAAAGAGCTCTTTAGTAAGTTCAAGGAGATATCAAAGGATAGGTATCGTCTCAAGAGGATAAGTCAATTAGACTCTATTCCATCTCTGAAGGACTATCAAAAGAGCATACTTGTAGTAGATATATCTACATACCCCGAACTCAATTTACAGGAACTCAATGACAGAGAATCATTCAAAATACTCGTCTATGACAGGCATACTTCTGAGAATATAGGAGAATTACTCCCCTATTATGATTTTTATATAAACAAACTTTTACCCCCTGACGAGTTGAAGAGCAAATTCGACAGGATTGGCGAGCTTTTAAGTTTTAATCTCAATCGAATCACCCACCTCCCCGGCAATACAGAATTTGAAGATTATTATCTGAAAAATCAATCCCGGGGTCTGGCAGTTGCATTTATGGATGTTGATAATTTCAAGTATTTCTGTGCTGCAAAGGGGTTTTTCAGGGCAGAACTACTCTTGAGACTCATATCCAGCATAATCAAGAAGAATATCTTCACCTCCACAATAAAAGGCGAGACAATGGCATTCAATGTGTTTTTGGATCGTTTTGCAATTATCTCAAATAGAGATGAAATAATGAGGATCTGCTCCTTCATTTACGAGGATTTTGCAAGGAGCAAGAGTACGTTCTTTGATAACAACGAACTCACAAGACAGTTTTTTGTAATGCAGGATCGAACAGGAAATATCTTCGACATCCCCATCACCACGATCACAACAGCAATCATAACAAGGCAATTTAAGAGCATCATAGAACTTTACAAGAATGCAGACGATATCTTCAAATATGTAAAGAGCAAGGGCGGGAATCTCATATTCTCAGATAGAAGGCAAATTTCTGCCCAGATCCCTGAAAAGGGAACAATTCTCATATCTGTCTATGACCCCTTAAAATCCAATTATTTAAAAATCTCCCTTGAGCGTATGGGGTGGAAGGTATTCGTAACAAATGATGGGATAACTACATTAAAACTCTACAACAGGGTCAGACCTTCTATCATAATCCTTGACGAAGGGCTCCCGATGATTAACTATAAGGATATAATTAATGTACTGCGCTACGAACTATCCGACAATAAAACAATAATCATATTGCTGAGTGAAATCGATGAAATAATCAATTCACAATACAAATTTTCAAAAATCAACGGGGATCTGAACGCAGAGAGGCTGAATCAAAAATTCATTGCCCTCTTATCACAGAGATCGGAGGTAAATCCATAGGTTATGTCAAGAAGAAGAGACAATTTTGGTTTGAATATCACCTGCTCATTCTGCGGGCGAGGTCAACGAGAGGTAAGAAAGATAATAGCAGGGAATAATGTATATATTTGCGATAGTTGCGTAAAGGCCTGTTCTGATTTATTAAGGCGAGATAACATAAATCAAAATATTCATCTGAAGGATATACCAACCCCTGAGAAGATAAAGAAGTATCTCGACCAGTATGTAATTGGCCAGGAATATGCCAAGAAGGTCCTCTCTGTGGCCGTCTACAACCACTACAAAAGACTTATAATAAATGCTCACAGTGACATCACCGTCAATAAGAGCAATATTCTGATTTTTGGACCAACAGGGACAGGCAAGACACTCCTTGCCCAGACACTTGCAAAATTCCTGAATGTCCCATTTGCGGTCTCTGATGCCACCACCCTTACGGAGGCGGGGTATGTCGGAGAGGATGTGGAGTCAATGATACAGACCCTTTTGATAAATGCCAACAACGACATTGCAAAGGCAGAGACCGGGATAGTCTATATAGACGAGATTGACAAGATTGCCAGAAAGACCGGGGAGTTGCCCTCTGCTACAAGAGATGTATCCGGTGAAGGTGTCCAGCAGGCACTACTGAAACTCTTAGAGGGCACCTATGCCAGTGTCGCCCCCAAAGGGGTCAAGAAATATAACACCCAGGAGTTTGTGAAGGTCAATACCAGGAATATCCTTTTTATATGCGGCGGCTCCTTCAAGGGAATAGAAGATATAATACTCAAAAGGATTCAAGGAGGTGGCATAGGCTTTTCCGCAAAGCTCAAGGATACAAGCCGGGACTATAACATCGGGGATATACTTGAAAATGCTGAGGTAGAAGACTTTATCAAGTTTGGTATGATACCTGAGTTTATGGGCAGGGTCCCCATACTCGTACCTGTCAGAGATCTCACAGAGGATGAACTCCTCAGAGTTCTCAAAGAGCCAAAGAATGCCCTTGTAAAACAATATAGAAAATTGTTCAAACTCGAGAATGTAGAACTCAATTTCGAAGAGGAGGCATTGAGATTGATAGCTCAGGAGGCTATGAAGAGGAAATCGGGCGCCCGTTCTCTGAGGGCAATTATGGAAGATATAATGCTGGATATAATGTTTGAGGTACCCTATCTTGAGAATATAAAAAGTTGCACAATTACCAGAGATGTAGTTTTGAAAAAAGGGAAGCCAATCCTCGAATTCGAGAAGAGGCAGGAGACCGCCTGATTTATCATCTATATCCCTGCAATTTAATTTGATATTGAAGGAAATTTTCATTATACTTGGACGGCACGGAGGTGAGTTTATGAAAAGATTTATCTTTTCGTTAGTGATTTTTTTGGTAATGACATCACCTTTACTGTCTCAGGAGGCAGCAAAAGTAACCTCTGCCCAGTCTATGAATTCTGCAAGGGCATATCACGAGGGCATATATATCTCTATAGAAGGCGCCTACCTCGTATGTGGCGGAAAGAATGGAGGCTCGACTCTCGATTCCTGCGAGTTTTTCTCAAATCAGAATAAGACCTGGTCACAGGGATTCAAGATGAAGGTTGCACGCAAAAACCCTCCCCTCGCAAATATATTTGCCCTCTCAAAACAGGGATCCGAGAAAGGCTCTATATTGATCCCCGGAGGTGAGAACAGCTCAGGAAATCCCATTGTCAATGTAGATTTCTATGATATACAGAGCAAATCGGTCGATCAGTTCAATCAGCTGCCTGCTGCCCACTCACAGGGGATTGTCTTTTTCAACCCTACTCAGGAGCCTTTGATATTTGTAGTATTGATAGGACCTGGGACACATATAACCAGACTCGAGGTAGTCAACAAAGAATTAAACTGGGTCCAATCAACAAAATCCCTCCAGTACCCAAGGGATGGTCATAGATTCACAGGAATTCCAGATTATAAGATACTCGTTGTCGGAGGAGGGAGCAAGGTACTCGAGACATACGACTACAAGAATGATGTGGTGAGTACTTCAAAGGAGCTCCCCACAGACATAAAAGGGCATCAGATAGTTAATCTGAGTGATAGTAATATATTGATTGCTGGGGGTACAGATGAAAATGGAAACTTTATAAAGGAGACATTTATCTACAACCCATTGAATGATACACTCACAACAGTCGGTAGTTTGAACTTCCCGAGGAAGGATTTCAGACTGACACTCCTTCATAACAATAAAGTCCTTGCATCCGGAGGCATTGGAGAGAATGGAAAACCGGTTGCACAACTCGAAATCTTCGACCCAACAACAGGTAAATGGTCCACTACTCTCAATCTCCTTACCCCGAGGGCAAATCACACAGCCGAATTGATCGGACCCGATGGGGTACTTATCTGTGGAGGGAATTCGGGTGAGAATACACCTTCCCTCAAAAGTTGTGAAATATATACTCCAGAAAAGATATGCACACCGGGTCAATTTATGTGCGATGGAAACTGGGTAGTCAAGTGCAATTCCTATGGTGACGGTACAAACAGGACAAGTGAATGTGCCGGTGGTTGTAAGGACGGACAGTGCATAGGCGGTTGCAAGGAGGGAGAGCGAAGGTGTCGCGACATCGGGGTTGCCATAGTAGTGGAGGTATGCAACGCCAGCGGGGGGTGGGAATTGCTCGAATACTGTCAGGAGTCCTGCAAGAATGGATACTGCGATGGGCAGATTCCGCCAAAAGATGGAGGTATCACTGATACAGGAAAGGATGTATTTAGAGACGATATGAGTACAGACGATTCCTCGTCGGACGAACTGTCAGACGAATCTCTTGAAGATATCCCCATATCGCAGGAGGACGGTGGTACCCCTCTTGATATCGCCCAGATTGTAGACAGTTATAATGATCAATCTAATCAGAAGGGCTCTGATGGCTGCAGTTGCAATCTGATAGAGTTCTAAGGCCTTTATTATTAGAATTCGGTTGTTACAAGGGTCTCAGTGGCCTCTACGCCCTTTACACCCCTTATCTCTGTAACAATCTTTCTTGTCAATTCATTTATAGACTTTGCCTCAACCTTGACCACCACATCCCAGTGTCCAAAAACGAGGTCCACTTCTACAACCCCCTTTAAAACCCTCAAAGAGCTGAGAGCCTCTTTCTCAAGACCGGGGACGAGTCTTAATAGAACAAAACCTTTTACCATAATACTCCTCCAAAAAAGAGGTATATCTAATGACAAAAATATCGCAGTATGTCAACACCGAAATTTACAATCTTCAAAAAATATTGTATATGCTCTATATTGCTTACGAGGAGGATACTATGAACAAATATGTACTTTTTGTATTGGTTTGCTTAACCTTTCTATTCTCCTGTTCCTCAAATGATGGGGGAAGTAATACTGACGGCCAGAAAGATGGCTCGATATCCAAAGATGGGAGTTCAACGGGCCCCTGTACACCTGGTGAGAGGGGTGGATGTGCCACATATTTTGACTATAAGGTATGTAAACCCGATGGAACTGGATACGAAATAAAATCCTGTGATACTGGTCAGATCTGCAAAGATGGGGAGTGTATCAATGTAACCTGCTATCCAGGAAGCCTGAAATGTGCCAACAATACAACCCTTCAAAAATGTACCGATGATGGAAGAGGCTGGATAAACTATCAGACCTGTGATTCCAATAAAGGAGAGGTATGCGCTGATAACAGGTGCGTGAATGCCTGTCAGGAGGCTATGAGTACAAAATCCTACATTGGTTGTGAATATTACGCTGTCCATCTCAGAAACGCACCCCAAGAACTTATGGGAGATCCAAATATTCAAGCATCCGATACAGCAATTTGGGGAGTGGCTGTGAGTAACACCAACACCAATCTCTATGCCCATGTTACAATCAAAGAGGCAAGTACAGGGACGGTTATTGCCTCCAATACCATCGAGCCACGCAAGCTTCAGGTATTTACATTCGATCCAAAGAAGGATAATCAGAAATACAACCTCAAAGGTACCGAGATTGCCAACAACAAAGTACTCAAGATTACATCAGATGTCCCTGTAGTAGTCTATCAATTCAATCCGATGAACAATACCGTTAAGGTATACTCGAATGACGCATCTCTACTTTTACCTTCACACATTCTCACAGGAAACTATATCGTGGCATCGAGGCAGGAGATTGGATATGATCATCTCAACAACGGATATCTGACAATAATTGCCACTTCCCCGGGGACAACCACTGTGGAGATAACACCATCGGCGAATACATCTGCCGGAACCGGAGTTGCTGCAATGACAAAAGGACAGAAGAGGACATTTACTCTCAATCAGTATCAAGTATTGAATATAGAGACAGCCTCATCAGGTGATGACCTCACAGGTACTATCATCAAGGCAAATAACCCTGTTGCCGTATTTGGGGGGCATGTCTGCGAAAATATCCCTGATTCCAATGGTTACTGCGATCACCTCGAAGAGCAGATGTTCCCCGTCGACACCTGGGGTGACAAATTCACAGCTGTCCACTTTGCTCAGAGGGACTATCTAACAAACAACAACAATCAATGTGTCGAACCAAAAAAAGGACAGTGGAATCCAAACTCCTTCTATAGAATCATCTCCGGGGCATCATCAGTCAGGGTTGAGACTAAACCCAGTCAAAATGGGTTTCCAAGGACACTTAATCTTGGCCAATTCTATGAATTTCAATCTAATCAGGACTTTGTAATCGAAGCCACCGGTCCAATTATGGTGGTCCAGTATATGGCGGGGTCTACTTACCAGAACTCCTTATTTAATAATTATGATTCCTGCAGTCACATTGGAGATCCTGCAATGGTACTCCTCGTCCCACAGGAACAATACAGGAAGGATTACATCTTCCTCGTACCTGCTGATTATGCTACCAACTGGGTGAATATAGCTGCACCAGTAAATACTACAGTAAAGCTGACGCTACAGGGCACATCGAATACAATAACAATTCAGCCGAATCAGTTTACCCAGATACCGAACACACAATACGGTGTATACAGATTCAAGGCTCAATCGGGTATCTATGAACTCAACGCCACTGCCCCGGTCTCGATTATAGTCTATGGTTATCATCAGGATGTCTCATTTGCCTATCCCGGCGGACTGGATTTGAAGATAATCAACGAGAATCCACAACTATAAGTAAAGATTTATTTATCAGTGATATTTTCGCCAGGTGCAATGGATATGTGATTAGATGAGAAGTTTGTAAGTAAAATTTCACTCTCATATAGGAGTAATTGCCACCCATTACTGAACCTTTACCACTCGTATCCCGTTTTTACTTGTCATAAATATTACAGGTGATATTAACAAGTTCTGGAGGTGAGAGGTATATGAATAAAAAGATAAGCACAATAATGTCGGAGATAAAAAAGAACGACATACTATCAATAGACCTGAAATTTGTGGACTTGAATGGAGAATTCAGAAAGGTTACTATATCTCGAGACGAGTTCAATGAAGATTTATTCAAATTCGGAATTGGCTTTGATGGGTCTTCTGTAACCGGTTTCAGAAAGGTCAAGGCAGGGGATCTGGTCCTGATTCCTGAAATAGAATCTATGCACTATGACCCAATTGCAGAGAATAAGGTCCTGTCATTCATCTGCTCTATTAACGAAGCAGATACGAGAGAGCAGTTTCAGGATGACCCAAGATTTATTTGTAAAAAAGCGGCTTCGTTCTTGAGAAGACTCAAGATAGCCGATGATGCCTATTTTGCCCCCGAATACGAATTCTATATCTTCAACAGAGTATCTTTTGACATATCTAACAATCACTCATATTTCTTTGTTGAGAGCGAAGAGGGTTACTGGAATAGCGACTTCGGTGAAACCTCATATCTCCCCATACCCCACCAAAAAGGTTATCACAAGGCCCTGCCCTCTGACCGATACTTCTATATCAGGGAGAATATCATAAGAACAATGCATAAGATGGGTATAAAGTTTAAATACCATCACCACGAAGTAGGCTCTCCATCACAACACGAGATAGAGGTACCACCTACCCCGCTCCTTGAGGCGGCTGATAACACAGTATGGATAAAGTATATAGTGAAGAACATCTGTAAACAATCGGGGATGCTCGCTACATTTATGCCAAAACCACTCCCGGAGGACTCTGGTACAGGGATGCATCTACATATTCTCTTGAAGAAGAATGGGAAGAACATCTTCTACGGCAACCGATATGCGAGTCTCAGCAAAGAGGCCCTGTACTTTATAGGTGGTGTTCTATATCACGGCAGGTCCCTATCAGCCTTTACCAACCCATCTATTAACTCATACAAAAGATTGATTCCGGGCTTCGAGGCCCCAACTACTCTCGTATTTTCACTCGGCAACAGGTCTGCTGCAATAAGGATACCCAAATATGCAAATACAGAAAAATCTGCCCGTTTCGAATTCAGAACCCCCGACGCCACAGCCAACCCATACCTGGCATTCTCCGCCATACTTATGGCAGGAATAGATGGGATACAGAATAAAATCGACCCCGTAAAACTTGGATATGGGCCCTTCGACAAGAATCTGTATGAATTGACAGATGCAGAACTGAAGAAGATAAACTCCATACCACATAATTTCGAAGAAGCACTTGCCTCGTTGCAACTCGACTATCAATATCTCCTCGAAGGTGGAGTATTTACCAAAAACTTCATTGATGCCTGGACGAATACGAAATACAAAGAGGCAAAACAGTTCAGATACTCTATCGATCCACTCGAATACAAGGTATATTTCGATTGTTAAAACTACTCTATTACAGAACAGCTGCACCCGGAATCAGTCGCACTCTCTGTAACACTCGTATCGACAGGTGTATCTGCGACTATACCACTATCCCTGCCTGTTGTAGTGTCAGATACTGAGATGTCTGCAATATCACCATCTGAGATCTGACCTTCGTCCTGTATAGTATCCGAAGAGACATCCCTATTTACATAGCACTTACCCATATAGCAATACGATTCATCGGGACAGATTACATACTTGCAGTAATCTACGCACTTTCCATTTTCGCACACCGTCCCCTCAGGGCAGGTTACATCGATACAGGGATTCTGGGGGATGCAGTAACCGTTCTCACAAGTATATCCCTTTGCACATTCACCACTTACACAGGGGTTTGCACAATAACCATCAATACATTTCTGGTCCTGTCTGCATTCAATCGCCTTTCCATCACAGTTCAAATCCCCTGTAGAACAGTCCTCGAAGGCCCCTGGATTCTTGGTCTTGTCAAAGTCGTCACAGTCATTCCCGCCACATCGATAGTCCTGATACCCATCCTTATCTCTGTCCGGACAGGCACACTTCCTGACACCATTCTCCTCGACAACCATCTCATATTCATTACACACAGTGAGAGTCACCTCCTTTGTAGAGAGATGCCCTCCTATATCGGTTGAATAGACTCTCACGGTATAATCACCACCATCGAGCCTCTTACCATTAAACATCGCATCATACCTGATAGTCCTTGTAAGGCTCTGCACTGATATAAAGGCAGGACTCGTATCAAATAGAGTATTGCCATTTTTATCGAGAATCTCTAATTGCCACTGGGTAATATAGGTCTTATCAAATATATCGAGAGTTATATCCGTATAGTCGTAAAGACCATCATTATCGGGGGTTATTGGGTTATTAGAAAGAGTAATGTTTATACTGGGTGGAGTGATATCTACAATCTTCACACCATCGCTTATACTCTCTGGACCTGTTATCTTATTACCCTTTTCGATCTTATATGGCCTGACCAGGAAATAGTACATAAAATCGAATACAAGTCTCAAATCCTTTGTGATAACAGAGGTCTTATTGCCATTGTCAGTCCAGTATGTAATGTAAGTCCCATTCTGAGAGATTATCGCATATTCGTAACCATTGGCATCCTTAACCGCACCCCAGTTTGCCCCGAGTGTATTCGTAAACTCCTGACAATCTATGTCTTCTTCGGGATCCGATGGACATTTATCTGGCCTGTCATTGAAAGTAGCAATGAAGGTACCATCATTTTCATAGACAAAATCAGTTGGGGACAATTCTGCCCTATCAATCGCATAGATATATCCATCCTGAGAGCTGATAAGTATCTCTACCTTTCCATCTCCATCCAGGTCCCCTGCAATGATATTTGAGATTGGATATCTGAAGTTCATAGACCATATCAGAGAGGCGGTCTCCGCATCGACTGCATAGAGATAGCCATCCTTCGAACCCACAATAAATGCTGACCTTCCGCTCCCATCAATATCTTTAATGGCTATTGAACTCGTAAGGTCCTGTGGATTGCACTTATCATTATCAGCATCCTCCACTTTATCGTAAATCTTTCCACAACCCAGAATCTTATCGAATAAGAGTGTTCCATCTGCAATATTGTAAATATACATATGCGCCGAATCCACAGCCGTTTGAAAGAACCTCAAATTACCCGCTATGGTCTGCACCATAGAACCGTATTTGCCAGAATACTCTGTCTTTACTGTCGATTCCCAGACTCTATTCAAATTGGAGATATCATAGGCCGATGGCGAGGAGTAGTTTGCACCAGTATGACCCCCGTGATTAATAAGAAGTCCACCGAAGAATGACACAACACCTGCATAGACATTGGCGTTGGAATTGGTAGATAGCACAGACCCATCTTTTGCATTCAAAACTCTGAGCTGTCTGTACGGATTTATTACATAATCCTCGAGCCCATCAGAATTACAATCGACAACAGTCCTGAAGCCCTGCCCATCCCCCTGATATGGAAGTCCATACTCATTTGTCCATAGTTTGGTCGCATACTGAGAGACCCCATCCCATACGAGTATTCCATACTTAGCAAGGTTATTATATGGGTCGGTATAGACATAATAAATATCCGGCAGTACATCCCCATTTGCGTTACCAAAGATTATATCTCTATAAAAACCATCTGTCTCTGATCTGTTTGCGATGATTCCGGAATATATCCTGTTGAGTTTATAGTCATAGACATTCACTACCAGATTATTCCCCTCGAATTCACCGAAGACAAGATCGAACTTCCCGTCATTATTCATATCCCCTATGCTCGGTAGTCCCGATGACCTGTTCCACAATATCCTTGGGGGATTTACGAGGTCTGTGGTCATCCCATCCAGTACAGATATCGCACCGTTCGAGCGGGTAGTAAATACCTCTGGTCTGCCATCCTTCTCGAGGTCCGTAATCAGCATATCCGCCGAGAATCCACCGCTCTTCAAATCGAATATCCCATCTGAATCGAGGTCATTTAAGGCCTTGAACTTATCATCATAAATTGCAATAGTCCCGTCGTTTAAGTGCCCAACGAAATATGTCTTCTTATTATAATTAACAGGCCTATAGAAACTGAAATTAATACCCGGTATCCCCTCGATAAGCCCTACCCTTTTAGCAGTTCTATCAGATACATCATAAGCCTCTATATTCGATCCATACCTCATAATGATCTCGTTCTTTCCATCACTCTGATAGTCAAACAAAAATAGCCTGTCTGCATAGTTCTGCTTCTCTCCAGTGAACACATCATAATAGGGCACATAAGAAAGACTCTGCGGGAACTGGCTTATGAGACTCAGGGTCAGTTCACCATTATCATTAGTTAGTTCGTACAGACCATACTTCTGCGATACATAATCGTATAGAAGGAGTTGAGACTTGCCATCATCTGCAATTTTCGAAGAGCCATAGAATCTCATATTCTCAAGCTCGAGTTTACTCTCGTAGCAATTTACAAATCTATCCCATTTGGTAACCGAATTGCAGATATACGAGGCATTGAGGACATATGTCTTCCATTTTGCAGTATTCGAATCATAGAGTGAAGTAATGAATTCATAGTCTCCGTTATTATCAAAATCCCCTATAGGCTCAGGCATTAGTGAAACAGAATCCCTCTGAAAAGAGGCCTCAGGAGGGGATATCTGCCATATCGGGGTCAGAAATCCATCCATTATCTTGAAAGCGGTAATCCTTCTACTCCCCCTCGCATAGGTAGAGTTGGAATAGAGGAATATCTCACTTGCACCGTCATTGTCTACATCCATAGCCAGAATATTCGGGCTACCCCAGGGAAATGCACCGATAAATGGTGAGGCATACTTCAATCTGCCATCCTCTGTAGAATAAACATATAGATACTGGTCTCCGGGTGCAATCACCTCGTTTATGCCATCTCCATCCACATCTGCTATAAGATTATTTGCTCCACAGTAATAATCCCTTGTAGATGGCTCAAGTGTAAATAACTTATATGCCTTATCGAACCCATTCTTAAAAGAGTACGCAATACCTGTCCCATATACAGCCGAGGGTTCTCTCGTTGCTGAACCGCAGGCCGTATCCGCTGCATATATATCATCGAAGCCATCTCCGTCTATATCCATAATATAAATCGCACCTATCCAGTTGAAATCCTTATCCGAATTTATGTATTCGATACTCCCATCTCTGCTCGAAAGTATGATTATTCGTCCAAGTGAATTGTTGAGTACAATATCTTTTATCCCGTCCTGATTGATATCTTTTATTGCAATAAGTCTCTGTGCAGCAATATATGGTGTATCCCAAATAAGGATATCATTATACAGTTTTGCAAGGACCTTACCACCCGATATAAGTACATATTCGAGTTCTCCGTCATTGTTTATATCATCCACGAGCAACTGCCTTACAGATAAGGAACCACCTGCGTAGTATTTCCATTTGACTGCCGGTACATCAATACTGCCGGAGCCTGTAACCATTGCCGTCCTCTGTACATCAGAGCGAAACAGATTCCAGTAGATATCGTTGAACCCAACCAGAACAACAGAGAGTATCGACACCAAAATAATTATTCTGATTCCTCTCATATCATCACCTCTTTAATATATCCCCAATACCCTGTTATTACCCGAGTCCACCACTATCATACTCCCATCGGATTTGACATATATATCCGATGGCATACATAGACCTGTAGTTGCCCTCTCACCGTATTCATTCGAGCATTCAGTTGTACCAATAATCGTCTGCACATTCCCGAGTACATCAACTGTCCGAATCGCGTGATTATATCTATCAGCCACATAGAGAGTAACACTCTCATCGAAATTGACTAACATCGAAATGCCGGCTGGCTGATTGAACTGTGCCTCATCCTTACCACCGTCTTTGAAACTACCTTTATCATTATTCGGGTCACCGGAATACCTCTCAACCGAACCATCGGGATTTATCTTCCTTATGATATTATTACCCGTATCGGCCACATAGCACTCCAGCTTCTTTGAATTACAGACAATCCCTTCGGGAGAATTGAATGTAGCCACATTACCTGCGCCATCTGCCTTCCCCTTTGTACCACACTTCCCTGAATAGGTGGAGACAACCCCATTCTCTATAACCCGGACGCAGTGATTGCCGCTATCTACAAACACCAATCTGTTCTCATCCAGCATAGATATACCATCTGGTTTATTCAACCTCGAGCTGGAGGCATCCCCATTTGCATTACCACTCGTACCACATTTACCTGCAACGACAGAGATAACATACTCCCCAACATTACTATCAAAAGACAACTTCTTTATGCAATGATTGAATTTATCAGATAGGTATATATCCCCTTTGAACATAGCCATCTTAGCCGGGAGATAGAGATTGGTATCGAGAGAGCCAGCGGTCCCGTCTCCTGCAATATTCTTTACCTTATAATTCGAAATCTGGATCACCCTGTTCGAATAGGTATTGGAGATAAATATGTCCTTCTTATCCTCGTCGAATAAGAGCCCCATTGGGTATGCAAGCGGCGTGGAATAATCACTTTGGGGTTCAAGGGATCTCCCTTTTCCTGCCACAAATGTAAATGAACCGTTGGAGAGATTCACCTTCCTTATCATACCACTCTTACTCTCCGTAATATATGAAGAGGAGTTCTTACCAAGAGCAATGGAAACAGGTCCCTTCAAACCCGAAAGGAGGGTTGTCAGATTCAGTGTAGGTGAGACCTGCCTCAATGTCCCATTGTAATCTACGACAAATAGGTAACCATACTCATCTATCGCCAAAGATGTAATATCTGCGCCGCTAATCGATATATATGTCGAGACACCATTTACCTTCGAAATAAGCCTTACTCTGCTGTTGCCTCTATCTGCCACATATATATCCCCATTATCAGCAATTGCCAGCCCTGAGGGCATATTGAATCTCGCATCGAGAGGATTCGGGGCATTAGTATTACCAGAGATTCCACAACTCCCCGCATATGTATCAACTACATACTTCTGCTTGAATTTATCGTAAGTCAGGCGTCTAATACAATGATTGTAGGTATCCGAAACATATATAACCCCATCTGCATCAATTGCTACACCCATTGGATAGTAGAAGGTTGCGTTTTCTGCATCTCCATCGTCGTAACCAATCTTGCCACTCCCTGCAAGAGTATTTGATGTAAATGTATCGAGATCAATCGACTTTATCTTATTATTCAGAGTATCCGTGAATATTACCTTCTTATTCTTACTATCCAGAGCGATTGCTGCAGGGCCAGAATATTCAGAGACATCGCTATTCCCCGTTTTATCCCCTCTAAAACCATCACCTGAAAAGACTGAGGAGTTATAAGAGCGTGTAACATCATCATACTCCAACTTAAAAAAGACATTCGCAACATAATCCCCTACAACAATCTCGTTCTTTTCACTATCGAAAACAACCCCATAAGGCATAACAAAGTATGTCTCAGTAAGTCCCTTACCCGTTTTATATGGGGTCTTCATATTCCCGGCAAGTATTACGGAGCAATCAGGTGCCTCCTCATCTGTAAATCCATCACAATTGTTATCCTTCTTATCGCACAATTCTACCTGAGGTTTACCGGGCACTGCATCACACACCACACCACTCCCATCAGGGCTGCAGACATATTTGCCCACAGATCTGCACTCCCCAATACCAACCTCACAACTTTCCCCGAGCTCAGGGAAATCCTCATCGGTAAATCCATCACAGTTATTATCCTTGCCATCACACAACTCCTTCTGAGGCTCACCAGGAATTGCATCACAAACCACACCACTCTTGTCCGGTGAACAGATGAACTTACCTGTCACTTTACACTCACCCTTACCTACCTCACAATCCTTACCCAGCTCTGTAAAAACCTCATCAGTCTCCCCATTACAATCATTGTCGAGCCCATCGCATATCTCGGTACTCGGCAGGATCTCGGGGGCATTACACACAATACCATCCCCCTTTTCATTGCAGGTATAGACACCTGTGCTCTCACACTGCCCCTTCCCGATCTTGCACACCTGACCTATCTCAGGCCAGTCCTCATCCGTCTTGCCATCACAGTTGTTATCCTTGCCGTCACATACCTCCCTGGTTGGTTTTCCTGCAACGGCATCACACTTCACTTCGAAGGTCTTCTTATCGCATATATATTTCCCCTGCCTCTTACACTCCCCAACCCCTACCTCACAGGGCTTCCCTACCCGGTCATCATTGCAATCAGTCTGGGTAATGGTATCAGAGACTGAAGCATCCTCTGATTTATTGGATTCACCCGAACAGTAGTAAAGACAAATGCACAAAGAGAATATAAGCAATGTAAAAGATACTTTTTTCATAATAATTCCTCCTTACTAAACCGTTTATATAAACACAAAATTTAGTTATTGTAAACCCAAAATTGCCGATAGAAAGTAATAAAAGTGTTTAGGTGGAATAAAATTGGGTTTATCTATGTAATTAGCATCTATGAGGCTTCATATTCAACATAAATACCCAAATTCCTACCCCATTTTGTCATTTACAACCTCAAAAAAATCAAATTTTTAATAAGATATATACCCCTTCCTATCCCCCATTACAATATCCTCATTTTCTATGACCCAAATTTATTTTCTTTACTCAGGATGTATCCACTCCTGAAGTATCAACTACTAATTGTAATCCCTCTATCTCCTCACCTTCTTCAAGTATTCTCTATCGTAGAACTCGATGGCATTCGTTCTATTTCACACAGCCTCCTCAAAGCCCTGTCCTCTCCTATCATCTTTATCTCCTCTATGTGCACACCCCAGCCTAAAACCATTAGCACAATCGAGTGCACATACTCCCAAAACCATCATATCCTCTATCAGACCAGACAGAGGCATATATCTTTTATCAATTTTTTTATTTTATCCTCTTTAATAACTCACTAAAAAGTGCCAGAACTGTTTTTGGTGTTATATCCTCATCTGTTCTCAGTAACTTAGATTTTAATTTGAGTTTTAACTGATTTTTTTGTTAATAACACAAGTGCCTCATTTTGGATTCAATCAACAGGGAAGGGTAATATTATTCTCAAATCAAAAATTCAAGAGGAGGCATTATAATTTTTATGTCATTTCTAATGGCAAAATAGGGTGTAAATGTGGAAGATGTGCGGATGTTCAGTTATAATTACGGAGATGTCGAAGAGAAAAATTTTTTATTTTCAAGAACGACAACTGTATGGTATATAGGCTCACTGGAGTTTTTATGTACAAGACATCCAAATTTTTTATAAACAATAACGACGGCTGGGAGTTATCCCTCGAAAGGTTAATAAACAAGAATAAATTTAATAAATCACTCTCCCCAGCACTCTTTATACCTGGTTATGGTATGAATGCTTTCATCTTCAACTACCACCCCAATGGCAAATCACTTGCCCAGTATGTCGCAGATAGGGGATTTGAGGTCTGGATGATAAACTTCAGACAGATGGGCAAATCGAGGTGTTATGACCATTCCCGGGAGGAGGAGTACAGCCTTCTGGATATAGCAAGATACGACCTCAGACAGACTGTAAAGTTTATAAAGGAGAACACCTCCTCTAATAGAAAGGATATCCACTTTCTATCCTGTTCTCTGGGCGCCAGCATAGGATTCATATACTTTGCCTTTTTTGGAGAGGAGGATATCAGGTCATTTACAAATCTCGGTGGACCCCTCAGATGGATAAAGATTCACCCGGCTATAAGGGCAGCATTCTACTCCTCTACTATTATAAAGAATATCAGGTTCCACAAATCGAGGGAGCTTGCAAGGATATTACTCCCGCTTGTGGCAAAGACTCCCCTTCTCTCCATCTATCTGCATTCAGAATACATAGATATGAGCAAGGTCTCTGAATTTACAAAGACAGTAGAGGATCCCAACAGATTCATAAATGCCGAGATATCTATCTGGATGAAAAAGAAGGACCTGATATACGAAGGTAAGAATATTACTGAGGAATTCAGCAGATTCACAAGACCCCTTCTATGCCTTATTGCAAATGCCGATGGAATCGTCCCACCTGAAACAGTTCGATTCCCTCTAAGTATTGCCTCCTCCAGAATAAAAGACGAGATGATAGTCGGGAACGAAGATATAAAATTCGCCCACGCTGACCTTTACATCAGCAAATACGCCCAATCTATGTTCTTTGAACCCTTCTCTGAGTGGCTACACAAAATTGAAAGAACGGATTAGCCCTATCTCAAAGAGAGCAGTTCATTAATCATAACCTGTATGGTATTTCTCAAAGATTCATTATAACCGTAGACGAGGGCGGTGTTCTCCGCATCCTCCGGCTTCAACTTATCAAACCTCAGAGGCTCCCCAAATTGTATCATCCACTTACTCGGCAGCGGAATCAATCCAAGTGGACCAAACCAGGGGAATGTATAAGTAACAGGTATATAAGGAATGCCGAATAGATTTGCAAATCTCTTTATCTTGAATATGACCGGGAATGAATCTTCAGCCCCTACGATCGCCACCGGGATTATGGGTGTCCTGTTTTTTATAGCCAGTTTGATAACCCCTCCCCTGCCAAATCTCTGTATTTTGTATCTGTCTTTGTAAAGCTTGGAAATCCCCTGAATCCCCTCGGGGAACACAGCTATATCAATCCCCTTTTTCAATAGTCTCTCTGCATTCTCCCTGCAGGCACGTACACCCCCGATTCTATTCATAAATACCCCTGCAAAGGGCAGATGGTATATATAATCCTCTATCAAAAACCTTATGTCTCTTCCTGAAGAAACTTCATTTAAGAGCGTTATCTTTAACATTATCCCATCGAGGGGGAATGCACCACCGTGGTTGGAGACAAATATAAACTTACCCTCTGAAGGGATATTACTAATCCCCCTTATAGAGGTCTTGAAGTATTTATAGTATAGAAACTCATAGAGTCCACGTACATTATTAAAGAATCTCTGGTCATACCCAAATTCATCTATATTCACCTGTTCTATTGCAATCTCATCCTTATTCTCCTTTCTGGTGAAGTAATCCAGGGTAACGACATCCCTTGCTGCCTTCATTACCCCACCTATTATCTCTTTAGGACTCCTCTTCAATAACCTCTTGCTCGTATCCACAATCTCACCACCGAGCCCACCAATGGTCCCGATTATTTCATTAATAAAACCTTCCTCTCTATTCTTCAAATTCTCGTCCATATCATTAGTTCGCAAATCCTATCTTGCGAAGCCTCCTTGTCCCTAAGAAGTTCTTAATCGCCTCAAGGGATGTATACTTGGGCACAAAACCCATCTTACTCCTCAACTTCTCATTGTCCACATTCCAGACATACTTGATGTAGTTGAGAAATTGGGCAGGGAACCTTATTAACTGACCATTCCATAGGAATGAGACAGTACTCTTGAAGATAAAATAAGGTATAGGGATTGGCACTATATTCCCGATCTTCATAATCTCGGAGAACGGCAAAACCCCATCCGCCGCCACATTGTACTCACCTTCTATATCCCTGTCGAGAGCGAGTTTGAAGACATCTATAACATCCACTTCGTGAATAAACTGCATCAAAGGATCATAACCCATAACCACCGGAACATAGCCCCTCAAAAAGAAAGAAGTAAAAATATTATCCACCGTCGGACCGACAATCGTAGCCGTTCTCAAAATCGTATATCTGAATTCGGGGTTCCGGGATGCGTATTCCATAACACTCCTCTCAGCCTCCAGCTTGTCCTGTACAAAGGCAAACCCCTCACACCCGCGCTTCTTATGCTCCTCTGTCAGATAGTTTGGATTATCGGGATAGGCACCATAGACCATCGTGGTAGACCACATCAAGAATCTCTTTATCCCCGCAATTGAGCAGACATTCAAAAGTTTATAGGTCCCGACCGATTCGAGTTCGTGAACCCATTCAACATTTGAAACTGGATTGGATAGGAAGGCAAGGTGCAATAGGGTATCCACCTTCTCCTTTATAAGGATCTTCGAGAGCTCCCCCTCTAAGGATGGGGATGTCAGGTCGATATTGTAATAGGTAAGCTTCTTTGCCGTAAAGGGTGGTGACTTGATATCTATAGCCACAATCTTCGAATATCTATCATCGCTATCAATTAGGGGTATAAGGTGTGAGCCGATAAATCCAAATGCACCTGTTATTGCTATCCTTCTCTTCTTCTTCCTGAGCACTCTCATAACTATTTGATTTATGCATAAAAAATGCTTAATATCTTTCACTACAGTAGTTTTACCTGTTTGTCAAGGAAAGGATAGATTTATGAACAGAATTAGAAGGCTTGACAACGAGACAATCTCCAAAATATCAGCAGGAGAGGTAATACTGAGACCATCCAATGTAGTCAAGGAGTTGATAGAGAACTCAATAGATGCCGGCTCCACATTTATTGAGGTGGAGGTAGAAAAGGGAGGGAAGGAATTGATAAGGGTCTCTGATAATGGATGCGGTATATCAAGAGAAGACCTCCCCCTCTCAATAGAGAGGTACACCACCTCAAAGATAGACAGAATCGACGACCTCAACAATATATACTCCCTCGGTTTCAGGGGGGAGGCACTGGCATCAATCGCCGCCGTTTCAAGAATGACCATAATAAGCTCCGATGGCGAATCAGCTAATAAGATGGAGGTTGAAAACTCAAATATAATATCCATCAAAGAGACAGCCGCACCGAAAGGTACTACAATAATAGCAAAGGACCTCTTTCATAATATGCCTGTGAGAAAGAAGTTTTTAAAGACAGACAGGACTGAGATGGCATCTATCATAGATGTCTTTATGAGGTATGTGATTGCATTCAACCAGATTCACTTCAGGCTCATATCCTCAGGCAGAGTAGTTCAGGAGTATTTTCCTCAAAATAACCACCTTATGCGAATCCACTCAGTCTTTATGGAATTCAAGGAAGGGGAACTTATTGAGGTGTACAGGACAAACAATCACATAGAGCTCCTCTTCTTTGGGAGTAACTTCAATGTCTTAAGACCAGACAACAGACTGATTTACACCTATGTCAACAGGAGATTTGTAAATGATAGATTGCTCAAAAGGGCTATCACAGATGCCTATGCAAACATCCTCCCACCCCAGAAATATCCAGCAGGTATACTGTTTTTGAAAATTGATCCATCTGAGGTAGACATAAATATACACCCCCAGAAGACAGAGATAAGATTTAAGGACCCAAATCGCATCTTCTCTGAGGCATATCATCTGCTTAATGAGTTTGTCTCAAGCCTCTCACCAAATGTCTCAAAAACAGAACCCGTTTCAATAGTAGAGAAGGTCCCGAAAGCACCCATTTACGAAATAGGGGAGTCCCAGCATACATACAATAGAGGTGGTAACCTCAGCCCGAATCCCTCAATTAGCCGCAATAAAGCACAGGATATATTTGAGCCTTCGGGCTATTTCTCCTCTGCAAATATACTCGGGACATTGGAGGACAGATTTATCATACTCTCAATACAGCACTCCCTCCTCATAGTAGACCAGCACGCAGCGCAGGAGAGGATTTTGTACAATGACATAATCAAGTCTTACAGGTCGGGCAAGAGCATAACTCAGAGGCTTCTTATACCCTTAAATGTAGAGATGAATCCACTTTTGATAAAAAGGGTTGAAATATTCAAGGATAGACTGGAGTCCATTGGCTTTGATATAGAGATATTTGGGGGTAATTCCGTTGTAATCAAAGGCATTCCCGTATCTCTCACCTGCGGTTTTTCTGAACAGGAGTTTATAAATATAGTCAGCGAACTGGACGAGGATATGGGAAGACTTGAGGAGGAGGATATTATCAGGGAGATAGCGGCGAGGACCGCCTGCCATACAGCCGTGAGGGGACACAGAAGACTCAATGATATAGAGATTAAGAGATTGCTCATAGATATGGATAAAACGGATTTCTCCATAGCCTGTCCTCACGGAAGACCCGTCTTTTTTGAAATCACCCTCGAAGAGATAGAGAAAAGATTGGGTAGAAGGCAATGAGATATATCGTCGTAATAGCAGGACCAACGGCCAGCAATAAGAGCAGGATAGCCATTGAGGTGGCTCTAAGATTAAATGGAGAGATAGTAAATGCCGATTCCAGACAGTTCTTCAAATATATGAGAATAGGAACGGCCTCTCCTACAGACGAGGAAAAGAGGATAGTCCCTCACCATCTCTACAATATATTCGATCCCAGTTACAAGGTCAATGCAGGTCTTTTTGTTAGAATGGCAGACGAGACAATAGAGGAAATATGTCAGAGAGGGAGTCTACCAATCATAGTTGGAGGAACGGGTCTATATCTGAAAGCCCTACTGTACGGAATTGCTGAAATACCCGATATACCATCAGAGGTGAGGAAAAAGGTAAGAGATACTATTGATACAAAGGGACTCGAATACTGCTATGGGATTCTAAGCTCAATAGACCCTCAATACTCACAAAAGATAAGTCCATCTGATAGACAGAGGATAGAAAGGGCACTCGAGGTATACTATGCCACCGGTGAGAGATTCAGTGAGTTTCACAAACGACACAGATTCAGAGAAAAAAGGTATAACGATATCTCCATAAAGATTATGCCCCCCAGAGAGTCACTCTATAAAAGAATAAATGAAAGGACTCGCCTGATATTCAATTCGGGTATAATAGAGGAGGCCAGATATCTCATCGAAAATGGATATATTGACTCCTTTGCCTTAGATGCCATAGGCTACGAGGAGGCATATAAATACATTACAAATAAAATTTCTTTGACTGAGGCAATTGAGGAGACTGCAAAGAGAACCAGAAACTATGCGAAGAGGCAGATGACCTGGTTCAAGAGGTTTGAAGGAGTAGAGTTTAAGTCAATTGACGATATAGAAAATATCATTCAGATTGTCAAAAATAGTATCACAAAGGTATGCTTAGAATAAAGTTTGCAATCTCTGAATTTATATTTGAATCCTGCATTACAGAGAGAGGTATATATTCCCTGCATATAATAGATAGACTGGATGAATACAGAGAGTTTATGCTCTTAAACTCCTCAGGGACGAGCAATCTCGAGATCTCAAGGCACCAGCAGAGGCTAATTAACGGAATTTGCACATATCTGAAGCATAACAGGGATATTAAAGAGGTAATACCTGATTTCTCAGGATATACAGACAAAGAGATAAGCATTTTTAAGGCTCTTATGAATGTACCAATCGGATATGTAGTAACTTATAGTTCCCTCGCTTCATATGCTCTCAAAAACAAGGCGAATAGATATATCGGCCGCACCCTATCTCGCAACAGATTGCAATTACTGGTTCCCTGCCACAGGGTGGTTATGAAAAATAGAAAAATTGGGGGTTTCACGAGCCCTATGGGCTTAAAACTCAAAATTTATCTACTTTCAAAAGAGGGGCATATTATAAGAGATAGTAAAATTGAGGATTGTAAGTTCTATGATTTTGCAAAATATTGATTTTAGATACATCCCATTGTACATATCAAATCCCAACCTCATATTTACTTATATTTGCAAGACATATCACTCGCAAAAGCTCATAAATACTGAATCAGAATGACATAATCTCCTCAAAAGCCCAGAAATTAATATGCCTGCGAAGGCATATCCATAAATTGACATAGTTTCAATTAGATAGCCCGTTTTTTTAAGTAACTCTTAAAATCCTCAAACTCATTACTAACTATTTGAAATCACGCAACTACTCTATACCCCTGTATAAAAAAATTGCAAATTTTTTCCAATAATATCAATTAGTTAAAAAATTAATGACAAATTTTACACAACTTTTAAACACATTATCGATTTTTGCAAGGTTGGAAATTTTCAAAATTAAAAATACAGTTAGGTAGCCTCCAAATTTGAATCTTTATTGATGGTAAAAATAACCATACTGAAAACGGTCGAGATATATACAATCAAAAATTAGCACAAACAAAATCAAAAAATACTTGACGAGTGGGGTTCTTTGAATTATATAGACCGCCTGCTGCTCCTCGGTAGCTCAATGGTGGAGCAAGCGGCTGTTAACCGCAAGGTTGCAGGTTCGAGTCCTGCCCGGGGAGCCATTCTCTTTCAGAGAGCATTTCTCAGATTCAAATATATCACATAAAAACAGATCCTATTAAGCAAACATTTTTATGCTGCATAATGCAAGGATGGATTTATGGAGGATGAAGCAAAGAGATTGCTTTGCGATTTTTTTGTTGGATTCATTTTACTCTCAATTACATACTTTTTGTTACTTAGCCCTTTAATCTTGTTTTATGCAATAAATTAAATTTTATTGGCAGTTATTTTGAAGTTAGATTAAAGAGCAAAGAATCTTTTCCAAATTACTAATATAGAGTAAAACAAGATAAAATTTCGCTTGACATTTTGAGTCTGTACCCTTATGAATATACCAGTATGTATAAACTGAGATACCATCTGATTGAAGTTAGATTAAAAAATTCATGTAAGGAGAATACTCTGAAAATTCAGAAGCAAAACAACAACACCTCCATTTGGTTCAATAATCGGGAATTATTTGAAAAAGATTATAACGATTTGAGTCAGCTCAAGTTATCAAAGGTAAAAAAACTATAAGATGTAACAATGCAACTTGAATATACAGAAATTGTTCCCTCTAAACCTGTTCAGAAGTTTCTGTTGAGATTTTATTTGTCTGATTTTCCTATACAGAGTCTCATAATCATTAGTCCTTTTGTTGGCACTCTTGAGGGGAGCCGAGTGACTTTGGAAAGTGTCTGCAAGAAAGCACTTGAAAATGGTATTTTTACCTATGTTATTACCAGGCCTCCGGAAGAAGAATATCATCAACGGGCAATTGACACTCTTATGAATTATGACCATGTCGAATTACGCTTTAACGAATCTCTGCACGCCAAACTTTATATTTGCCTATGTCAGGATGAATCTCATAGCTTCGCACTCCTCGGCTCAGCAAACCTGACTCGGAACTCAATAGAGAAAAGTATTGAAATCGCTATGATGATTTATGGACGAGGATATGGTAGGGAGATTTTGAGAGAGCTTTCTCGATGGGGGCTTGAAAGACTTAGAACGCTCAATGATACTAAACTTGTAAAAAAGATAAAATTTCAAAGGAGGTAATGTCATGGACTTTAAAGAATGGTTCTGTTTGAATGGGCGGGAGAGTTTCACGATTGATCCTAAGGTGAATCCCGATGATGCAAGATTTTATTTTGGCAGGGAGGAGATTAAGAATCGGATAAAGGCACAATTGAGGCGCT
>Ga0078972_1005975_pt1 | contig 29854 bp, 25 predicted proteins | sample YelNatPaOPGAMG01_FD_67568 | JGI IMG/M metagenome (GOLD analysis project Ga0078972, IMG submission 67568) | Hot spring thermophilic microbial communities from Obsidian Pool, Yellowstone National Park, USA - OP-RAMG-01 (SPADES assembly) (version 2) | ecosystem: Environmental > Aquatic > Thermal... | reverse complement strand
CAGACAACGTCAAAGAGCTTGAAAGCTTCTTTTTAGAGGCTATAGAAGAAGGCTGCGAAGGCTTAATGTGCAAATCTATAGCCGAGGACTCTGTATATCAAGCTGGAGCACGGGGCTGGCTCTGGATAAAGTATAAACGCGACTATAAGAGTGAAATGACCGACACCGTAGACCTAGTAATTGTCGGCGCATTCCACGGGAGGGGAAAACGCGCAGGAACCTACGGCGCTCTGCTTTTGGCGGCCTACAACCCAGACAACGACACCTTCGAAACAGTGACAAAATGTGGAACAGGCTTCACAGATGAGGACTTGGCAAAGCTGCCTGAAATGATGAAAAAGCATGTTATACAGCATAAGCATCCAAGGGTTAACTCCATGATTGAAGCCGACGTATGGTTTGAGCCGAAGGTTGTCATCGAAGTTTTGGGCGCAGAAATAACCCTAAGCCCCATCCACACATGTGCCATGGACACCATACGCAAAGGAAGCGGGCTGGCCATACGCTTTCCACGATTTACAGGCAACTATAGGCTGGATAAGTCTGCGGAGGATGCTACAACCATAAGCGAAATCATCGAAATGTACCAGAAACAGCTGAAAAAGATTGTTGAAAGTTAACCGTTTAAAAACAACCCTACGCTGTATAACGAAATTGCAAGTGTCTCCTGTTTTGGTCTTTTACGTTTCCTTTCTCTTCCGCTTTAGCATCTTATCCAGTTCTTCACAGCGTTTGCACCATAAGATTTCATAATCCTTTTCGGGAACAACCCTATTTTTGAGGTCGGCTATTGTACGGACATTCTCCTTCTCACACCATTCAACGCATACAGCATACGCGTCCCAGTCAAGCTCTTCGCTCTCCCAATAAACGGGAATTTGGGAAAAGCCACGTAGGAATGCGGCAAAAGCCCTAGTGTGCCCATCTACAAGGATAATTTTGTCTCCAAGTTTCTTCACCGGTAAGGGCTCCATTAATTCCGGAGTTTCTGGAAAGGGTTTTCACCACTTCAACCAGCTTTTCTAGACAAATGTAGAGCTGGCTTGGCTGTATCACGTCAAACCTCATCATAAATGTCTTGGCCATGGTTTCATGTCCATGCCTATATGTCCATGCCTATTTATAAAATTCGAGATATATTAACAGCTTGCATTTTAAAGGAGAAATGGAAAAACCGCAGTTAATTCCATAGACTGGGGGATGCCAAAAGCCGGGGGTGGGAGCTGAACCCACCGTGGCGTGGCGAAATCTCCCGCAAATCCCCCTTTTTTCTGTTTTTGGGCTTTGGATAGTAAATGCATTTTTCCTTTGGGAAGGCTATGTGGCTGCTAATTTGCTGAGTTTTGATTTTTGTTCGCGGTAAGATGTCGCCTGAGTAGTTGGAGCAGAGCGTTAATGCGCGTATTAGCCAAAAGCCCGAACGGGGCTGCAGATTTGGGCTTGAGGGCGAGGAATGTGAAAACTCTTGTTAGCGCGCGCATTGTTTTGGGCTTGTTTTGGCTTTTAGGGGCTTTTTTCTTGCCTTTTTAGTATGTGAAGGCTGCTATGTTGTTTGCCAGTTCCGCTCTTCCTATCTTGTGGGCTGCTATGGCAACGGCTAGTATGCATGAGAAGCATATTGCTACATGCATCTTTATTTTGGCTACGCCCCTCCACTTAGGCTTCTCCATTGACAGCTCAAGCTTTGAAGCTTTAAACGTTCTTTCAACGGCCATCCTCCTCTTGTAAAGTTCTACAAGCTTTTTCTCGCCTTTAACCCTGAAACGCTTAGTCACGTCAGGTCTATTAGTAGCTGCTTAACCTTTGAGGAGTGGGGTATGACTGGCTCGACTCCATAACGCCTTAATGCCTTAAATACTTCTGCGCGCGCAATTTCACGAAGCTATGGAATTTTCCATATCTTTTGTTCGTGAACTTCACGAATTAACCTTAATGGAAACGTAGGCCAAAATTTAAGATGGAAATCGTTGTGAATTCTGTTGTCGAGTTTGCGTGAGAGGTGTGAAAGAGTTTGCTGATAGGAGTCTGTTATTCATTTTAAACTTTATAGTAGCTTAAAGAATAGTGCATGTTCCTCAGAATTTCCGGAAAGGGACGAAGTTTGATATTGAACCTAAATTTCATGTAAGGGCAAGTCTGCTGATTAAGAGGTAATGCTCTAAGGATGTTCTGATCCTGAACATGCGTAGCTGGATTCCGTGTCCCTAGGGCAGATGGAAGCCTACGTCACATACCTAAAAATTGGTTAATTAGACTCTAAATAGGAAATCGACAACCTTTGATAGGGTGATGGAGCTTTTCTCTACACCCCTAACACGGTAAAACGCTTAAAAGCACTGCAAGAACTCACTTGACATCACTTCGATGTCCCAATAAGGCCCGTAGTGCATGGCCGTTAGAAAATAGCCTACAGAAGATGTCAAAAAGGTTCATCTGCAAGACTATTGAGAAGTGCATCCAAATTTAGATGCTTTCCATTTGTTGAAATTATCTGAAAAACTTAAGGTAAGTTCATTCATCTATCAAAACACTTAATTGTATAAGTTTTCTAATTAAAGAAACAAGGAAAAACGATGACTCAGTATTATTGTGGGAAATGCAGTGTTAAAATGAATGTTTCCGCAGATGTTGGTAGGTTCAAATGTTTAATAAAATGTCCTAAATGTGGAATTACAATTGTAGCAGATCATAGAGAGGATCTCGGTTGATGAAGCCACAAGCTGCTGGCGAACCGATGCCAATGCTTATCTTAACAGTATGCATACAACATAAAATATAATATGATGTGATATGTGATGGTGGGATGATTTATCTGAAAAAGAACCTCAAAGTTAATGTCAAAGAACAAACCAACAAAATTATGTGACAAAAACTTTTCAAAAAGCCGGATTCGAACATTATAGAGATCGAGAGATCGTAAAGAAAAGTTTAATAACGTCCTGTTTTAAATTCAGAGCTCTAAGGAGGGATTTTGATGACTAAAGTTATAGATTTGAGTTTGCCCATAGATACAGCGACAATGTCACCGCCATCACAAGCTAAGAAAGTTGAAATAAGTTATTCCTATCGTACGCCTGGATGGTGGCAAGCCAGTTTAATCACGTTAAGTTCACATACCGCCACTCATGTGGATTCACCATTGCATGTAGTTAAAGGAGCCCCGAAAATAGGTGAGATCGGCCTTGAAAAGCTAATTGGCGATGCCATTATACTCGATCTAACACATAAAGAACCTAACACAGCTATAACCTCAAAAGACCTAGAAAAGTTTGATAAAAAAGTACGTCCTAACGACATCATTATCCTTCGAACGGACTGGACCGACAAAAAGTGGGGTACAGATGAGTATTGGAATGAGTCACCTTACTTGTCGGAGGACGGCGCAAAATGGCTGGTAACGAGGAAACCTAAAGCCGTAGGCTTTGACTTTTTTGAAGAGTACTCAGCGAGATTAAAAGATTTTAAGCCTGACGACTTCGTGGTGCATAAAATTATTCTTGGTGCTGGAATAATAATAATTGAACACTTAACAAATTTAAATAAGGTTTCCAAAGAGAGGGTGAAACTTTACGTTTTACCACTTAAGCTTATGATTTCAGAGGCAGCTCCAGCGCGCGCAATAGCAATAGAAGAATGAATATGCTAAAGTTTCCTAAATCTTTATTATGGCTCTCAATACTGTGCCGGGAGATTTATCAAGCAATTCAAAACCTTCACTTATTTTTTCCAGGGAAAAAATATGCGTTATAAGCGGTTTAAGATCAATTGCCCCGATAGCAACAAGCTCTATTGAAGGTTCAAATTCCTCTCCTGTTGAAGCTCTAGATCCAACTATTGAAATTTCCTTAAAGTATATGGGGAAGAAGTTGATTTTTGAAACGTGTTCTGTAAGGACTCCGAAGGATAAAATGGTGCCTCCTGGTCTAACGGCTTCTATAGCTTGTTTTAAAGTTTCAGCGGCCCCTGCTGCTTCAATGATTACGTCTGCGCCTCGTCCATTTGTGTGGTTTAAAATGCTTTTTACCGGGTCTTCCTTTTTCGAGTTAACGACTATGTCTGCGCCATATTTTTTGGCTAGTTCCAATTTCCAACTGCTGCGGGAAACAGCTATAATTGGGTTGGCTCCTGACAGTTTGGCTAGTCTTGTGTGGAGAAGGCCTGCTGCTCCTATGCCTAATACGGCGACGCTGTCACTGGGCATGATTCTTATTCGTTTTTGACCATGGTAAACGGTGGTTAACAATTGTATAGCCGTTGCTTCCTCATATGATATTTTCTCGGGGAATTTGAAAACCATGTGTTCAGGAATCACCGTGTATTCGGCGTACGCACCACTTCCCACGTCTCTGCCTAAAAGACCGCCGTTAATGCAAAGGTTTTTTTTCCCCATTAAACAGAGATAGCATTTCCCGCAATGAAAAATTGGATCTATAACAACTCTATCTCCAACCCTAACCTTTTTTACGTTTTCTCCGACTTCTGCGACTTCTCCGGCGGCTTCATGACCCATTATTAAAGGGTACTTGACATGGTATTTGCCATGATAAGTTTCAACATCTGTTCCACAGATTCCTGTTGCCTTTACCTTTACTAGAACTTCTCCCGCTTTTGCCTTGGGCTTTTCCACTTCTTCGACGATAAGATTATGTGGACCGTGAAGCACAGCTGCTTTCATGGTTTCCTTCATGTAAAGGCCTCCTTATTAACCAAGTTTTTAGGCATTTTCCCTTGTAAAATGCGAATTGCTTCCTCCACCGCGGACATTTCAAGTCGCCAAATTGCTTCTTTCGTGTAATAAGCAATATGGGGGGTTAATATTACATTTTCAAGCTTAAACAAGGGGTTATCTGGGTCTGGAGGTTCCTTCTCATAGACATCTAGTCCTGCACCTGCAATCCATCCGTTTTTCAATGCTTTGTAAAGCGCTTTTTCCTGTATTATAGGGCCTCTGGCAGTGTTGATTATGTAGGCCGTTCTCTTCATCATACGAAGCTCTTTTTTACCTATAATTCCGCGTGTTTCGGGAGTTAATGGTGCATGGATTGAAATGAAGTCTGCGTTTTTCAAAAGCGTTTCAAGATCTACAAGTTCTACGCCAAGTTTTTCTGCTATTTCTTTTGGAATATATGGATCAAAGGCCACAACTTTCATGCCAAAACCTTTTGCTCTTGCTGCCACTGCAGATCCTATTTTTCCAATACCAACAAGCCCAAGAACTTTTCCTTCTAGATCCACTCCCATAAGCTTTGGAGACGGTGATGTCCAAACGCCATACTCGCCTGATCTGAGAATACTATCTGCCAATAACAGTTTCCTATTTAAAGCCAGTATAAGCGCAAAGGCGTGGTCAGCAACGGTCCCTATACAGTAATCAGGTACGTTTGCTACTGGAATTCTCCTTTTTGACGCCGCCTTCAAATCTATATTGTCCACACCTATTCCGTATCTTACTATTCCCCTTAACTTCGCTGCTGAGTTAATTATTTTCTCTGTGATTTTCGCGTAAACTACCATGATAACATCTGCATCTTTGGCTTCTTCTGCCAATTCATCTTCATTCAAACTCTTTGCTAGCTTTACATCGGCATGTTTGGAGAGGATTTTTTTCTCTTCCTCAATTAACGGCATAGCCTCGGTTATTAAAATTTTAGGCTTGGATTTTTTACTCAAAGTAACCCCACGGTTAAGTAGTAATAAATATTAGGATATTGCACTATTTTAAGTTTGGATTTACGTGAATTTCTTGACGATTTCAATGAATTCATGGTCGGTCAAAACTCGCTTTTTCTGTTCTGAATATGTTTTGACGGCTTCAAGTATCTGTTCGACTTTGTCTTCTGGAGCTTTTAACCCCAGTTCGTTCAGTTTATAGATAATAGAGTCCTTACCGCTTTTCTTGCCTAGAACCACGCGAACCTTGTCATGTCCAACAAAACTTGGCACGAAGGGGAACATTTCCAGAGGCATATTCAGTTTCTCTAAGCGGGCCCACCACCCAGCTATAATTCCAGACTCGGTTGTATATACGTTATCGCCCACTATCGGCTTGTTCGGCGGCATTTTCACGCCTGAAAGTTCCTCTACAAGCTTAGATAAGGCGCGAAGCTTTTCAAACTTTATCCCTGTTTTGACTCCGTAAAGGAGCTCTAAAGCCATGGCAACTTCATCTAATGAGGCGTTTCCAACTCTTTCGCCTATAGCGTTTACTGTGGTGTGAACTATTTCAACACCGGCTGTCACGGCTGACAAGGTGTTAGCAACAGCCAGCCCGAAATCGTTGTGGCAATGAATTTCAAGAGGTTTATCCACTTTTTCTTTAATTTTGCTTACAAAATAGTGTATTGCGTGTGGTGAACATACGCCGAAGGTGTCAACAACGACGAGAGAATCCATATGTCCCTCTGTTGCAACGGCATTTATCAATCTCCAACAAGTTTCAAACTTGGCTCTTGTCGAATCTATTGTAAAGAATGCAACATGCAATCCATGTTCCCCGGCGTATTTTGTTGCTTCAACAGCAAGGTTAATCGCTTTTTCTTCAGGCCATCCGTAGGCATAAGACAGTATATGGTCGCTTGAGGGAATCTCCATTACAACTCCATCGACGTCGCATTTTAAAGCTAAATCGACGTCGTTTTTCATGCATCTTGCAAACGAAAATATCTTCGCATTTAACCCTTCATGAGCTATAGCCTTGACTGCCTCCATCTCCTGTCTGGAAACTGCCGGCATGCCTGCTTCGATTCTCGGCACACCAGCTTCGTCCAGCATTCTTGCAATTTTTACTTTCTCCTCTTTCCTAAATATGATGTTGGCTTGTTGTTCCCCATCTCTGAGCGTTATGTCGTGAATTAAAACTTTTTTCGGAAGTTTCAAATTCTTTCGAACTTCTTCAACAAAGTTGTAATGGCTAACAAACCATTTATCTGTCTTCCAAGGCTCTTTCAAACAATCGCCTCCAACAATTCTCGTTAATAACGTGTTTGAGATTTCCAAAAAAAGGTAAGTGGGGAATATATAAAGTTTCTGTAGATTTTTGTGATGGTCTACCCTACAACAATTATTTCTTCAGATGGGAATTTCGTTGCAACTTCATAACCGGTGTCGGTTACCAGCACTTCCTCCTCGATCCTTACTCCCCACTCAAACATTTTTCCTTGCTGTGTTTCCACCGCAAAGAACATGTTCTTCTTTATTGGATATGGATAATCCAACGAGAATATTCTTGATATTACTGGAAGGTCATAGTGGGACAAACCGAGGCCGTGACCCCACAAGTTCGCTGCGGCTTCATCTTCGGACTCGTAACCCCAAAGTTCCTTAGCTGTAGGCCATTTCATGGCAATATCTCTAGTTGTTATTCCAGGTCTTATAGCCTTAATTGCGTCGTACAACCAATTGTAAGCTTGTTGGTACGCTTCTTTCTGCTCTTTGGTTGGTTGTCCTCCCACACGGTATGTTCTATAATGGCACGTGAAATAGCCGTTCCAGACCAAAACCAAGTCTATTAGGACTAGGTCGCCGTAACGGATCATCCTGTCCGTGAAAGTACGCCAGTTCGGCCATGAGTTTGGGCCTGAAACGCATATGAAGTTCTCTATGTGCTCCACTCCAGGTATTGACATTACATACTTCATGAGATGCGCAACAACCTCGTTTTCCTTAATTCCAGGTCTTAGAATACGGGTGGCTTCATAATGGGCGGCGTCCGCTATTGCAGCCGCAATCTTTAAAGCTTCTATTTCATCATCCGTTTTAACGGCTCTGGCTTCAAGCAGAGGTTTCAAGCCGTCTGTCCAGTTGACATTTAGCTCCTTAAAAGCTTTTAACATGTTTATGTCTGCAAAGTCAACGCCCAACGGGGAATCGGCGACACCGTGCTCCTTCATATACGACAAAACACTGCTGATGAGCTTTTTCGCTTGATGTTCATTCGCAGGTCCCGCAGCACCTTTTGTCCACGTGTATGCGTATCGAACGTTTTCTTTTTTAATCCATGGACAATGTTTCATTATGTGATACCTGTTGTCGCCTTGTTCGTAAAGGATAACTTCTCCGTCTTCAAGGATCAAGGCGCACCTTAAACCTGGTATGGTCTTTGTCCATTCCGGGCCATGTGTGGAGGATATGTACCTAATGTTTTCCTCGTACATCGTTAGGATTGCTCCGAGCCCTGCTTCTTTCATGCTTTTTAACGCTTTTTGTTTTTTCTCTTCTCGCAGACGTGGCCAGTTTATGCGTTCCATAACGTCTGTTCCAACAATTCCGAAACTCATGTTAACCACGACTAGCGACTCCCACCACGAAAAATAAAAAGTTTTCTACAGGTAAAACAACAAAAATTTTTAAAGGTATTCCTTGAACGCGATACTTTTTATCTTTTTTCTGTCCGCCTCTTCATGAGTAATTTTTCCCTCTTTCATCACGTAAATCTTGTCTGCAAGCTTTGAGGCTAATGGCAAGTTTTGTTCCACAATTATCATGCCGGTTTTTGCCTTGAAACTTTCAAGCACGTTTTGAATAAAATCAACAAACGCTGGGGCAAGTCCCTCGGTTGGCTCATCTATCAATAACAGTTTTGATTCACCTATTAGGGCTCTTGCCAGAAGAAGCATTTGTCGCTCGCCGCCGCTTAAACCTCTGGCCTTATTGTCTAGCAGCTTTTTTAATCGAGGGAAAAACTCCAAAATTTTGTCAATACCATCCCAGTCACCAGTTGAGTATGCTGCTAATTCCAGATTTTCCCTAACTGTTAAGTCTGAGAAAACTCGTTTTTCTTGCATAACATACCTGATGCCTAAGCGCGCAATTTTGTAAGGTGGAAGTTTAGTTAGTTCTATATCATTAAAAATTATGTTTCCTCTTACCGGCTTAATAAATCCGGCTATTGTCCGAAGAAGCGTTGTCTTACCTGCACCGTTGCGCCCCACCACCACTACAGTTTCTTTGTCTCCAACACTCAAAGAGGCGTCTATGACGGCTAAGGCTGCTCCATAAGCTATGTCGACATTTTTAACTTCAAGCATTTCCTTCACCAGCTACTCCTTGTACCTCCAATATAATTCTTGAACTTTTGGGTCTTTCATTACTTCTTCTGGTTTTCCATCCGCTATAATCTTGCCATCACACATCACGCTTATTCTATCGACAATTTTCTGGAGCTTAGTAATTTTATGCTCCACCATAACCATTGTTCGTCCTTTACAGAGATTTTCGATAAGCTCAGTTAGTTCTTGTATTTCCGGTTCGCTTAAGCCAGCAAAAGGCTCATCAAACAAAATTATTTTGGGATTTTGGGCGATGGCCATGAGAATTTCTATCTTGCGCCTATTGCCATACGGTAAGGAGCCAACGGGGCAATCAGCCACACAGTCCAGCTTCACTAGTTCTAACAGTTTGAAGGCTTCCTCTTTGACATAAGGCTCCAACAGCGGTGAAAAGAACCTTTTTCCCAATTTTTTATAGTTGTTAGAAAATCGGGCAACGGCTAAAGCCACATTTTCCAGGGCGCTCATGTTCAAGAACACGGAGGCCAGCTGGAAAGTTCTTATAATGCCTAATTCAACCCTTTTGAAAGGTTTAAGTTTCGTAACATCTCTGCCACAGTATAACACGCGGCCTTTTGTCGGTTTGAGAAAACCCGAAATTAGATTTATCAAGGTTGTTTTTCCTGCCCCGTTGGGACCGATTATCCCACATTTTTCGCCTTCGGCAATCTTATAGTTTACATTGTCAACCGCCACTAGACCGCCGAATTGTTTTGTTAATTCGCATGTTTCTAACATTATCTTATCGCTCATGTTCACCACTGTCAATTTTATGCTTTATAGACTTTGCATAATGTACCTCTAACGGGAATGGAGCCACATATTCGCTCTCTGACGTTTCCAGATAAAGTGACATTAATGTTGGAGTCGAAGCACCCGTGGTCTGGCGGCGGCTTTTCTGGGAACCACCAACCGTGTCTTGCATGTATAATTTTAGGATGAACGTTATCAGTTATTTTAACTTTGAACTTAGCTCTTTCTCCTTTTACTTGAGGAGTTTCTATCCAAACCCAATCTCCATTTTTTATTCTTAATTCTTTTGCTGCCGTTGGGTGTATTTCGACTTCTGGATCTGGCACAAGTTTCCTAAGTGTTGGGATTTGTCTACCCTCCGAGTGGAAGTATTCTATATGCCTACCTCCGGTTATCAATATGTATGGGTATTCTTTCAATAGTTCAGGTGTGCTTACAGGACTTTCAGGAGGCTCAGTATATGTGGGTAGCGGATTGTAACCGAACTTTTCAAAAATTGTTGAATAGAGCTCTACTTTTCCAGTTGGTGTTTTGAAGCCTTCATCCTTATACTTCTGATACCTTAATGGAGCTATTATTGTTCCTTTTTCCTTGAATTCTTCGAAAGTTATTCCCATATCTTTCACTCTCCAATTGTTAAATTCTTCTACGCTGTCCCACGGGAGGAATTTTCTGTTTGCCCAAGGGATTCTCTTGACAAGTTCAATAGCCAATTTCATGTCGTCCCAACATTCATAGAGAGGTTCTATAACCTTTTGACGAGCAGATATATAGTTGGTGTACATCATGTCACAGCACTCGTCTCTTTCAGGCCAAGTTGTTGCCGGGAGAACATAATCTGCAAGCTCGGCTGTTGGAGTCATAAAGAAGTCCATGACCACCAGCAAGTCTAGTTTCTTCAAAGCTTCCCAAACTTTTTTGGTATTTGGCAGGTTTACAACAGGGTTTCCTCCCGCGCATATTAGTGCTTTTACGGGGTAAGGTTTCCCTGTCAATAAGGTGTCGATGAATAAGGGACCGTGTACAAACGGGGAGACAACGCTTTCATGTCCAGATATGAGAGGATATTCTTTGTAGCCTATACGCTTTTTCTCAACCTCTATTCCTGGTCTAAACTCGCCGAGGCCTTGGAGCAGTGCAGAGTATTTGAATCCTTTTATGAACGTTGGAAGAAGATTTCCTCCTTTTACATCGATGTTTCCAGTTATTGCAATCATAATGGCTAGGGCGCGGATTGCTTGAACTGAACTCACATTATGCTCTATAGCGACACGATGGTGAAGAGTAGCAGGTTTATTTGAAGCATACATTATGGCAGCTTTCCTTATATCTTCGGCTGGCACCCAAGTTATTTCCTCAACCTTTTCTGGAGTAAAACTCTCCACATGCTTTTTCAGCTTGTCAAATCCATAGCACCATTTATCCACAAACTCTTTATCGTAGAGATCTTCTTTAATAATTACATTTAACATTCCTAAGGCCAAAGCACAGTCGGTTCCAGGCCTTACCTGCAACCACAAATCCGCCATTGCTGCTAGTGGAATACGACGGGGGTCAACAACGATAAGTTTTGCATTCCTTTTGTTTTTCGCTTCGACTATTTCTTTCCCTCTTGGTGGATGAGAAGCCAGCGGATTTGCACCCCACACCAAAATGCAGTTAGCATTTGGATAGTCTGGGCCTATTTCCTGTGTTATTGATGCACCGTATGTGCATATTTCTGCAACCAGTGATGGAACATAGCAGATGTGGAGATCTACATCAACTCTATTGGGGCTGTTAAGCGCGTAAACAAGTAGTGGAAGAGACTGCTTAGTTGGTCTTGGACCCGTGCCATGGATTGTAGCTATGGCTTCTGGACCAAATTTATCCTTAATTTCCGTAAGTTTTTGGGCGATCTCGTTTAGGGCTTGCTCCCAAGATATTTTTTGCCATTTACCTTCTCCTCTTGAACCCACACGCTTTAACGGATACTTTAAACGGTCAGGATGGTAGGTGAATTCATAGTAAACTCTCCCCTTAATGCACGTGAAGCCTCTGTTCATCGGATGATTTGGATCACCCTCAATTTTTGTTACCTTCCCATCTTTAACAGTGACGAGAACACCGCACTCGCAATGGCATCCTTGGCAAACTGTCCTAACAGCTTTGTTTTTCGACATGGTAGAGTCTTAAAATAATCATTCTTATAAAAGTTTTTAATGCCGATTTAGTCATGCTAAACGTTAAAGGTTATTCGCCGAAGATGCCGCTCGGCTTAATTGCCAAAACAACAAGCATCGCAATATATGGCATTGCTTGAACTATCGGCCCATATATAAACGCCCCAATAGAAGTGCTCAAGCCAAGTATGATTCCACCTATAAGTGAACCTTTCAAACTGCCAATGCCACCCGTCACCACAGTTGCAAAAGTTAATGGAATTATCTCGTGGCCCATATACGGGTAGACCATAATTATCGGAGCATAAAGGGCACCACCCAAACCTGCTAAAAGGCTACCTAGAAAGAAAATTACGATAAAGGATCTTGAAGGATCTATTCCCAATGCTTGCAAGCTCTCCCTATCTTCGAGTCCAGCGCGGATTATTTTTCCTATCATGGTTCTCTTTAGAAAAATGTTTAATCCTAAATAAACAGCCACTGTTACTATTATGATGAGAAGTCGGTATACGGGAACGCTCGCTCCGAAAACGGGAAATGAAATGGCTATTGGATCTGCAACGGGTTTCGGTTCAAGACCCCATGCCATTTTAATTAAGTCAGTCACGATGTATACTACTGCATAGGTTACAAGTATGGAAAAATCTATGTCCTTACCATAAAGCCTCCTAATCAAAGTTTTCTCCTCAATAAATCCTATAACAGCGGTGAAACCGATTGCAGCTAAAACTCCGTATAAGAAGTTTCCTTGAAAGTAAAAGATAATGGTATACAACATATAGGCGCCTAAAGCGTAGAGTATTGCATGGCCTATATTGAGCACTTTCATAAGTCCATAAGTTAAAGATAGTCCTACACTTATTATTGCGAGAATACATCCAAAGGAAAGCCCATATATCAACACTAAGATGGTTCTTCCGATGAGCTCTTCAAACAACAAGCTTCACCTCCTTAGACTCTCCACCTTGAACCTTTAGCGTTGTCGTGGACCCATACCGTTTGAAGAGCTGTTCAACGTAACCCCAAATTCCTCTTTTTAACACAAGCATAACAATTATTATGAAAATACCTAGATACATCTCCCAACTTCCTAAATATATACTCAAATAGTCCTTAAGCGCCACGAAAACCGAAGACCCTATAAAGGCGCCGTAGAAGGTTCCCGCTCCACCAATAAGGGTGGCGCATATTACTTCAAGCGCTCTTGTAGGCATCATGATGTCTGGCGATACATACCAGTAATGAAGGACGAAAAGTGCTCCTGATAGAGATGCCAGTGTCACCGAAATCGTGAAAGCACAAAGTTTTGCGTAAAAGTCATTGTAGCCTAAAAATCTAACTCTATCTTCATTTTCCTTTATTGCCAATAGAAGTTTACCAAAGGGGGAACGAAGCAAATGTCTACAAATTATGGTTACAACAAAAATTATTATTAATAACAGAATGAGAAAATCTGACCTGCTGAGAACGTTTAATGGACTTGTTGCTTGTATTTTAACCCATGTGCCATCTCTTCCACCCGTGAAATCCTTTAAAGGTATTATAATGAGGAAGTAGCCGAACCAGTTTAAAGCTGCATTAACCAAAGCAAAGTAGGCGCCTCGCCTTCTTAAAACAAGAGGGCCAACCACTATGCCTATTAACGCTCCAGAGGCTAAAGCGGTTAGGAGGCTTAAGAATGGGTTTGAGTTTACATATTTCAAGAACATTCCTGCCGTATAGGCGCCTACGCCCAGATACAACGTGTATCCTATCGCTAACCATCCCATATATCCGTAAATTATGTCAAAGGACAGCACGTAAATGGAAAAGATTCCTATGTCTATAACCATCGATAATGGGAGAAAAAAGTGGAGGATAAAAAGAACAACTGCTATTACGGCGGCGGCCAACAAGTCTCTGAATATCAGTTTTGCTGATAGACTTTGCGGCTTCATATAGACTCACTAATATCCTAGGTCTGATAGTGGTGGTAAGTATTCTTCTCCGGTGTAATATCCAATTACTTTAAGCAGGTCCCAATATCCCGTCCTCTCGTTTTTAGGTTTACCTTGAACCACAAAGGCTGCATAAGTGTAAATTGGTTCATGATCAACTCTCCACCTTGCCGGGCCTTTCGGCGTGTTAAAGTTTGGATTGTCCATTAATGCTTTTGCAACAGCGGAGGCGTCGCTCATTTTGTCTTTTCCAGCTAACTCCACAGCTCTCAGCAGTTCTTTTGTAGCAATATATGCAACAATGGCGTAAGAGTCTGGAGGATAGCCCCATCTATCCCAGTATGCCCTAACAAAACTGTCAGTTGTGCTTTGAACCTCGCTTGGCACTCCAGCAACTCCAGTTAAGTTCCAGTAATGGAAATGTAGGGCGTATACGTTTGCATGAAGCGCTTCCGCGGGAATTGATGCTGCGACAACGTTTGTTATCCAGCATACAAAAATCTTTATTGTACTTGTGCCGACGCCTATCCCCATGGCCAAGCATTGTTTCAGCACGTTTACTTGGTCTGCGCCGAACTGGGCGAACATGAAGACGTCTGGATTTTTGGCAATCACATCCATAAGAATTGTGGTGAAGTCTGGAGCGCCAAGTGGGGCCTCATTGTACCCGACAATTTCTGCTCCTTGAGCAGCAAATTTTTGCACTGCCGCTTGCACACCCCTATACATGTCCCAGCCCCAAGAGTCTGAGCGGGCTAGGAAGTAGATCTTCTTTAAACCCAAGTTTTGTATGGCGTAAGAGGCTGAAGCATAACCAATAGAATAGGCGGACATCATGGCCACAAAGGTACAGTTAGCTATCGTATCCTTTTTCAACATGTCTAGGGAGACAACACACACCGGGAAGTATGGAAGCGGGTTTCTTTTAACCTGCTCGTTTATGGCCATGGCCATGGGAACCCATGTTTGCCCTATAATTCCATGGATTTTTTCAACGGTAACCAGCTCGTTGAATCTTCTCACACCAACGTCAAGGTTTGCTTCATCATCCCTCACTATTCCACGGACTGGAACGCTACCCCATAACCCGCCTTTAGCGTTAATCTCCTCAATAGCCAACAGTGCTCCTTCCCGCTGTGTTTTAGCAACATCTGCAAAAGTTCCAGTTAACGGCAGCAGAATTCCCAAACGGTATTCTTCAGGTCCTGAGGGCTTCTGGAAGAAGTATATGTAGGCAACAGAAGCGATCACTATTATTGCAATAATCACCACAACTATTACCGCCATAGTCTTCTTATTCATAAACCATCCCTGCCGGGTTTCTCTCCCCTTTATTTTTCACAGAGATACGTATGCTATTATTGCATTGGTATATAAAATTTTTTGGTAAAAATTATTCAAGACTTGTTAGTTTAAATTTCGTAAAAACTGGAAGATTAAAATGTGGAAAGAGAAAGAAAATAAGTCATGGTTTCATCACAACTCTTGCTGCTTTGCCGCTTCGAAGCAGATCCAATCCCTTATTTATTTCATCCAGCGAAACTATATGCGTTACCAAAGGTTTCAGGTTAAATTTTCCCGATTGAACCAGCTTCACAACTTCTATGGCTTCCCATTTCGAGCTTGCTCGTGAACCGAGAATTTTCAACTGGTTATAGACTATTTTTACTGGGCTAACTATAAGATTATCCTCGGAATATCCAACAAATACAAGTCTACCGCCTCTCCTTAAACTGTTTATTGACATATTTATGGTTTCAGAGCGCCCCACAAGTTCGACTGCTACATCAACACCTTCATGATTGGTTATTTCATCCACCTCTTTCAACACGTCTTGCTCTCTCGCATTAATGGTTGCATCTGCGCCAAGTTTCTTAGCTAGTTTTATTTTTTCTGGGAAAACGTCCACACCTATCACTCTGGCGCCACTCAGTTTGGCAAATTGTACGGCGCAAAGCCCGAGCCCGCCGAGTCCCATTATAAGCACCGTCTCGCCAACCCTTACCTGACCCACAGTTTTAATGGCGTGATAGGTGGATGCTCCAGCGTCGATAAGTATGGCTGCTTCATCCGGAACATTCGGTGGCAGTTTTATAAGGTTACGGGCTGGAGCCTTTGCATATTCCGCAAAGCCTCCGTCTATTGTGAAGCCGAAATGCCGAAATTTAGGGCTTATGCAAAGGTTCTCCATTCCTCTTTGACAGTAATAACATTCACCGCAGCCAAAATAGAAATGCACCAGCACCCTGTCGCCGACGTTAATTCCTTCGGCAGCATCCCCAACCTTTACAACTTCGCCGGCGGTTTCATGGCCTAGTATTTGCGGTATCTTTCCTGGTTTGAGTAATCCTTCGTCGATAAAATGTAAGTCAGTTCGACATATACCGCAAGCTCTAACTTTGATAAGCGCCTCGTTGGGACCTATCTCTGGAACGGGAACTTTCTCAATCTTTAGAGGCTCTCCCACCTTATAGAAGAGGGCTGCTTTCATTTCCTTCGGTATGCTATACATGGGGGCCACCGTCCCATCCTATTTCGCTTGTTACATACGCATAGTGGCGGGCGGCGAATTTATAACTAAATAAATGGTTCTTTTTTCGCTTGGATTGTAAGGTTGATGTTTTTCGCCGGGAGGAATATATGCCGCCATGCCCCTTTTTAGCTCTACTTCCTCGCCATTTCCGCCCCTAATCCTTAGAACTCCTTCTATCACATAGAATACGTGCTCTGCTTCGGGGTGGTAATGCATCTCTGAAGTTCCGCCAGCTTCAGCTATTCCAAGCATTACCTCAATGTTTTTTGCACCTACATTTGCTCCTATAAGTTTCTTGTTAAACGAGTTTATGTGGCCTGGCAATTTGATTAGTTCTATTTTTTCCTGATCCACAACTTTCATTCAAAGCCACCGCACTAACTTCATTTTGTACAAATAAAAGGGTTTTGCGGTCTGAAACTTGTAATATTTGAAAGATTTTAGCGAAACGCGTCAATAGGCTTGCTTAAATATCAATGGATAATGCCCATAATGGGTTGCCCGCTGCAAGCAGCATATTTCCACTATTTCTTGACGTAGGTAAGTGCGGAGCGGCCAATGTGGGGAAGCGCTCGGCAGAACTTGACGCATTGAGGGTCACCTTGACATAGGTCACACTTTAGTGCTACGTTGCGTTCTTGGTCGAAAAACATTTCTCCAAAAGGGCAAGCTTCCACGCAAGCTTTGCATCCTATGCATCTATCCTCTATAATAACTGGAATTTTCAGTATTTTGTCAAATTCTATCGCTCCTTGTGGACAGGCTTTCATACAAGGCGGATTGATGCATTGATGGCAAACTTTTGGATTGTCAACACCCTTTGGAAGATCGCTTATAACCTTAATTCTGGCTTTTCTCGGATTAACCTTTTTCTCGTGGAACAGGGAGCATATAATTTCGCAGTACCGGCAGCCAGTGCAAAAACGCGCGTCCGCAACGATTCGTCCACCCATTTATACACTCTCCTTTTAAAAACAGCCGTGTCTTTCAAGCTCGCTTCGCACGTCGTCCAAACCAAGCTTAGTAAGGGTTTCAGGTAAGGGAACCCCCGTCGATATGTCCCATCCCCTAAGTTGATAATATTGGTCTAGCATAACGTTAAGTATTTCCTCTGAAATAAACTGGCCTTTATTTGGTCCTGACGGTAGCGGCTCATGCATAGTTCTCCAAGCTAGTGTATCATCAGCTCTACGGATCCCTTCGCGAACATTGAAAGCTCTAATTAAGGAAGCCACTCGCTCTGCAAGAAGAGAAAGCTCCTCAACCGTTATATCCCATCCAGTTACGGCTGAGAGGAGCTGCGCTATGTCGCCTTGATCTATCCCCGCAACGTTATAAGGCATGTCGCAAACGCCGATGCAATGGAGAAGCGTGCGGTTATCATATAATTCCTTAACAAGTTGCGCCCTTCCCTCAACTGTTCCCGGCTTATATTTTCTGCTTTCTATTATAACAGGCCAGCCTCGTCTGTGGCAAGCGCCCCTGTCAGTTATTGCGTATAACAAGGCGAAGGCTGGTGAACCTCTTGGTTCATAAGCGGGGTATTCTAGTCCCTTAACTTGCATTGCGAATTTCTCAGAGCCTTTGTTAATCTTTTTTGCAGCTTGATTGAGACCCTCTGCGAAAATGTCTCCGATACTTTCTCTATATGCTATTTTATGCATAAGTTTGAAGGCTGCCTCCATGTTCCCAAAATTTAATTCGAGGCCGTCGCACTCTTTTTTTGTAAGTATTCCTTTTTCGTAGCATTCCATGGCGAATCCTATAACGTTTCCAGCGGATATTGTGTCTATTCCAAGCCTGTCACATATTTCGTTGGCCTTTATGATCAAGTCAAGTTTACTGTTTCCAACGTTGGAACCAAGCATAGCGTTCGTCTCGTATTCTGGACCTACAAGGCTTAGTCCTTTGTAAACTCCCTCTTTCACTACGCTGAACTTCGTGCATGATGTGTTGCACGAGTAACATGATTTGTCAGCTACAACAGCCTTTTCTCTGAAAGCGTAACCATCTATCTCATTATACTCATCAAATTGTCCAGATTGAAAGTTTCTTGTAGGCAAAATTCCGATGGTTTGTGTAAAGTCCATGGTTAATGGGGTACCGTATTTAATTCTGTCCTTAACCATTTCCGCGTTTGGACCTTTTGTGAATTTCCATTCAATTTTATCAAGAAGAAACTGCACCAACTTTTCAGGATGCGCTATATGCAGGCTTTTGGTCCCCCTTACAACTACTCCTTTCAGGTTTTTAGCGCCCATTACAGCGCCTGCTCCTCCTCTTCCAAACTGGTGAAAGTAGTCAGTGCTTACACACGCGAATTTCACAAGGTTCTCCCCTGCTGGACCTATGACGGCAACTCTGGCCTCGTTGTCACCAATCTCCTTTTTTATCATTGTTTCCGTTTCCCAGCAGTCTTTACCCCACAGATGGGTAGCGTCTTTAAATGAAACATTTTCATCCAGAATTTGAATGTAAGTGGGCTTTTTTGCCTTTCCCTCAATCACCATCACATCATAGCCTGCAAACTTAATTTCGGGGCCGAGGTGACCCCCAGCATAGGTGTCTAAAAATATACCCGTTTGAGGAGATTTTGTAACAATCACTGTTCTGTTTGCGCCTGGAGCTGGACACCCTGTAAGCACGCCAGTTGCGAATATTAAAGGGTTCTCTGGACTAAGGGGGTCTACTTTAGGAGGCAGCTGGTTAAACAATATCTTGGCTGCTAAGCCTCTGCCGCCCATAAATTTTCGCGCCATGCCAAAGTCTAGCTTTGTTTCCTTTGATTTCTTCGACGTTAGATCTATCCACAAAATCTTTCCGGCATATCCGCCTATCATTGTCTTTCACCGAGAAGGCTTTTAGAGTACTAATTGTTCGATATAAACACTACGAAAGATGAAGCTTAGATCAAGGAAACTGTCGTAAGCATCTGCAAAGTTTAAATAAAGTTCTATATTCATTGAACTATTCTTATGATGGGATGAAAATTCAGATGATAATTGACATCCACACCCATATTATCATTAAAGAAACATTCAAGGATATTAAGCGAGCGTTTCCACAGTTGCCAACGCCAAAAATTGTCCAAATCGCTAAGGGAGAAGAATATCTGATCATTAATGGAGAGGTTACGGGGCCGATTACAAGGCAGTTGTATGATGCAGATGCTCGCATTAAAGACATGAAAGTTGAAGGCGTCAACATTCAAGTGCTGTCTGTTGTACCATTCACCTTCTTCTATAACCTTGACGCGAAGACGGCTTCTGCTGTATCCCGCGCCCAAAACGCTGCCATTTCAAAACTTGCTGACAAATATCCGGAAAGGTTTGTCGGATTAGCCACCGTTCCACTCCAAGACGTCGACATGGCGATAGAGGAGCTTGAATACGCTGTCAAAGATCTGGGACTGAAAGGAGTAGAGATTGGAACCAACTACATGGGTAAAAACTTAGACTCTTTGGAGCTGTGGCCCCTATATGAGAAAATCCAAGAGCTTGACGTCCCAATTTTGGTGCATCCGATAAACCCTGCTGGTGCCGAGAGGTTGCGAAAATATTATCTAACAAATTTTGTTGGTTTCCCGTTTGAAACTGCTATCACCATAGCGAGCTTAATATTTGGTGGTGTTCTCGAAAGGTTTCCAAAACTTAAATTCTGCTTTGTCCACGCTGGAGGCTTCATGCCCTACCAAATAGGACGATTAGACCATGGATATAAAGTGAGGCCAGAGCCTAAAGGTAACATCTCAAAACTTCCAAGCGAATACTTTAAGATGATGTACTTTGACACCACAACCCATTATGAGCCGGCCCTTAAATACTTAATAACAGTAGTTGGCTGTAGCAATGTTTTGATGGGAAGCGATTACCCCTATGACATGGCTGATCCTCACCCCGTAGCAACAGTGAGGAAATTGACATGGCTGTCCGAAGAAGATAAATCAAAAATTCTAGGCAAAAACGCAGCGGAAAATTTCAAAATTAAGGCTTAATACACGTTTAAATGTTGTAAAGGAAGAGTGAATAAGTTGTCAACAAAGTTTGTTGATAGGAGTTTGATGATCGCGAAATTGAAGGAGCATCTTACCATAAACCCAAAGACCACTGCGATAATTGCAATAGACCTTCACCGTGGACACTTAGATCCAAATGTTGCCACAATGCCTGTTCCCGTTGAAGAAGGCAGAAGGGTTCTGGAGAACACTAAAAAACTATTTGCATTGGCAAAAAAACATGGCATCCCAATTATTCACGCAATATTGCAGATACGTCAAATCTCTGATTATTTAACAGAAGCGTCCATAAACCCCTTTTGGAACGCCGTTGAAAACGTGAATGAAACTTTAACGCTGCACAAGCAAAGTCAAATATTTAAACACAACATTTTAGGGAGCATTCAGACTGAAATCATGCCTGAAGTAGCGCCGCAAAAGGGCGACTACGTAATAAATAACAAGAAGAGGTTAAGCGCTTTTTATGGCACTGACCTGGAGATTCTCTTGAGAACTTTAAAAGTGGACACGCTTATCCTTGTTGGTGTCAACACTAACACTTGCGTGCAATGCACGGCTTTCGAGGCTTTTAACCGAGACTTTAAAGTGATTGTGGTTTCAGATTGTGTTGCAAGCATGTACGGAGAAGACCTTCACGAGTTCGCTCTCCAAAACATTTCGAGATGCATAGGCTGGGTTCTAAACCTTCAAGAGCTTGAAAACAAAATAAAGGAAGCCCGATAAATTCGCTTTTACACTATCTTACTTTTTATTTTAGAAAGATCATCCAATAATTCATTCAACCCGTCCTTTTTAACGATATAGTCAAGAATGTTTGGCGGAGCTTTGACGCCCGTTAAAGCTTTAGCGAAGGTATGGGCAGCTATCTCACTCAGAGCCAAAATTCTAATCTTAAAGCGTATAGGACCCAAACGGAAGACTTCTATGCAGTGTTTCTCGCTTAAAACTCCGATACGCGTTTTTTCCAGATGATGAAAAATTTCGTGAGCCACATGGATATTAAAAACATTTTCTAAAGGAAACAACTCTTCAAGCCCCATGTTGGCTATAGCCAGTTTTAGCTGTTCTATAGATTTCTCGTAAATTTTAATCGTTTTTGGATGAATATATTCGGAACGTATTAAAAGGTTACAAATAAGATTCTCTTGACTAACTAAAACTATGCTTAGGCCTAATTGCGCTGCAATTTGACATGGATCTACATTTTCTGTCTTGTCAACAATTTTTTCAGCACTTTCACAACCAACGTTCACAGCCATATCCACCATTTTCCACCGTAGCTCACCGGGTATTTTATAGAAGAAGGGGTCTTTCATCAACTCCAGGTAACCTACCGTGAGATCATCAAGTTCTTTTAGAATTTTCTTCAAGTCTTCATTTGAACTGGAAAGTGGCAAATGTCTACTCTCCGCTATAATAGGTAGATTTATCTCCTTCTTTAAATGTAATGGTAAACTCGGTGACATTGAAGATTGAATGATGAACTTCCATCGCCATACATCGTTTACTTATATGGACACATGTTTGCTCGGGAATCAAAGTTTGGTCATAAACATTTAGTTTCTGGTAGAAGACTTAACCCTGTTGAACTGAGGAAAAACATAAAATTGGCTTTGCTAGTTGATCTGTACCTTTCAGGTGTTGTTAAATTTGAAATTGTAGAAACGAGGGGGTTACTGGGCAAACGCAAAGACCTTGTGGTTCAAGCGGCAAAAGACATCAATAGATCATTAAACTACTTGGTTGAGGAAGAATTTCTAGCTCTATTAAGAGAGAAGGGAAAAATCGCGCTTAAATTCAGCCTTAATAAAACAACGGGTTTAGAGGATAAATTCTGGATGGACTCTTTTGCAGAACGCATCAACAAGGAATTGGCTGAAAAAGGATACTTGACAAAAGTAAACAATCATTTCACACCAATTATGGAAAAGGTAAGTTCTCTGAGGGAGGGAGCCGAGGTAATAAAGCAGAGGATTAACAATTTTCAAACTAAAAACCCTGGGCTCGCCAAGATAATTTACGAATCCCTCTAAGCTTTAAAGATAATAGGGGCAAAACAGTTTGTTATCTTTTGAATTATAAAATGGCAAAAGAATACTTATATAGATGGATTATTTCTCAGACAACTTCAAACGCGCATATTACATGGTGAGATATAGGCTATGGAGAAGCGTAAGGTTCGCATTGGCATTGATGTGGGCGGCACTTTTACTAAGGCTGTTGCCATAGACAATGAAACATATGAGATTGTTGGCAAGGCTGCTGTTTTAACCACGCACGATGCCCCAGAAGGAGTTGCAAAAGGCGTAATTCAGGTTTTCAACAAAATTTTGGAGGATTTGAGGCTTAATCCTGAAGACGTTGTTTTTATTGCACATAGTACCACACAGGCTACTAACGCGTTGCTTGAAGGCGATGTTGCGCCTGTCGGCGTAATAGGCATGGGTGCGGGTTTTGACGGGTGGCGAGCAAAGAAAGTGACATGTATCGAGGATATTGAGCTTGCGCCTGGCCGCGTGTTGAAAACGTGCCATGAATTCTTGGATTCTGAAAAAGTTGAAGGGGTTTTGAGGAAGTGTGCTTTAGATAATTGCGGCAAATGCGAGGATTCATGCAGTTGTAAGGAAACCATCGAGAGGCTTGTTTCTAGCGGGGCGAAGGTTATTGTTACAAGCGAAGCCTTTGGTGTGGATGACCCTACAAGGGAGAATTTGATCGTTAGGATAGCAACAAACATGGGCATACCCGCTGTTGGTGCCCATGAAATTTCCAAACTTTACGGCTTGGAAGTTAGAACACGGACGGCTGTAATAAACGCAAGTATACTGCCGAAAATGATGGAAACCGCCAACATGACAGAGTCCAGCGTTAGAAAGACAGGCATAAAAGCGCCATTAATGATCATGCGCGGCGACGGCGGCCTAATGGACATAAACGAAATGCGAAGAAGACCTATCCTAACGATGCTTTCCGGACCCTCTGCAAGCGTAGCCGGCGCATTAATGTATCTGAAAGTTACAGACGGTATATTCTTTGAAGTAGGTGGAACAAGTACAAACATAGGCGTAATACGAGCTGGAAAACCTGTTATAAAACATGTGGAAATAGGGGGCCATCAGACTTTTCTACCTTCCCTAGACGTCAGAGTTTTAGGTGTCGCTGGCGGGAGCATGCCGAAACTTAGGGGAAAGGAGATAATAGATGTAGGTCCAAGAAGCGCACACATCGCCGGGCTTCCATATTCAGCCTTTGCAAAAAATGAAGAAATAGTTGATCCGGAGCTTGTCTTCATACGGCCAAAAGAGCACGACCCAAATGACTATGTGGCCATAAAGACAAAGAACGGGAGGATGTTCGCGATCACCAACACTTGCGCGGCAAACGTGCTTGGAATGGCGAAGCCGGGTGACTACGCGTATGGAAACCCAGAAGCAGCAAGGAAAGCCATGGAACCGCTAGCCAAGAAGCTTGGAGTTAGCGTTGAAGAAGCCGCGCGGAAAATACTTGAAGTTTCTTCAAACAAGATTATTCAACTGATTGAGCAGCTTATCAACGAGTATAAGCTTGACCGTGACAGCGTTGTGCTTGTAGGAGGTGGAGGCGGAGCAGCAGCACTGATACCATTCACGGCAAAGCGCATGAACTTGAACTACAAGATATCGGAAAATGCAGAGGTTATCTCCTCCATAGGCGTAGCCCTAGCAATGGTCAGAGAAGTTGTTGAAAGGACAGTTGTGGAACCAACCCCTGAAGATATACTTCGCATAAGAAGAGAAGCTGAAAATGCAGCAATTAGGGCTGGAGCCGCACCGGGCACCATTGAAGTTTTCATAGAAATTGATTCCCAAAGAAAGAGGGTCAGGGCCATCGCCTTGGGAGCCACAGAATTAAGAACAAAAGATCTTGCAAGGAAAGAGGTTCCATTCGAGGAACGGAAATCTCTGGCAGCTCAGTCAATGCGAGTAAGTCCCAACGAAGTCAAAGTTGAAGCTGAAACCGAGTTTTTCACAGTTTTTTCAGCACGCGTAAAAGACAAGGGAGCCCTTAGGTTTTTACGAGCGCCACGCAACATGCTCAGGGTTGTAGATAGAGAAGGTGTTATTCGGCTTTCAATCAGAAACGGTGTTGTGATCCAGAGTACTGCAAGCAAGATTTTGGGTGATTTAAAAACCTACATTACCAAGCACACCGAGTATAGTGAAGGTGGGCCGATACTTCCAGGGGTCTACGTGTTACATGGAGGGAAAATCTCCGACTTTTCCGGTTTGACAACTCCAGAGCATATAGTGTCTATGGCTGAAATGGATCTTAAGGGTCTTAAACCAGACGAACCAGTGATTGTGGTTCTTTCGACACAGTAAAACCCATATTTGATTTCCTATAATTTTTTCAGCTGCGTAAAATGATAAAAATAGGGAGCTTATCTTTTTTCTTTCATAAGCTTGATAAGCCAGGCAACTTTTTCGGTTTCAGTATCCTTTTTTTTTTCGGTGGAACTATTGGCAGAAGAATTCGTGAAGCATGTTTTCCCCCTCCGTAAATCGTAACTTTGCCGCCGTAGATTTCGGCAGGTCTATCTTCGTGAAGGAATGGCCCAGTGCCCTTCATTAGGAAGGCACCTGTTTTAACTGGTGGTCCTCCATAGTCGAAATCTTTTCCTCTTATGGTTAATGCAAGACGGTATCCGGCCGGTAAAACTACGCATGTTGGCCACATTTCCACGTCTACTTCGTATATTTCTCCTGGCTTTAATGGTTCAATTTTATCGTGGGAGTGGTATGGTCGCCATTCTCTGCTTAGTTTGGGATCTAGTTTACGGTGAGAGCAACGTAGCCAACCATGTGATAGAGGAGTGTGGGGATCTAAATAATCGTAGAAATATACTTCCCTCATGTCTGGGGAAAACGCCCTTAGAGTGAGGAAGAGATCAGCATCTGTTGTGGAAGATGAAACAAACAGTTTAACGGCTATGGGCCCTGTTATCTCTGTTTCTTCTTGTAATGGTTCAGTTATGAATGTCATGCCGTCGCCGAAAGCGTCGTATACGATTTTTTGCTCGGTTTTTCTTGGTCGCCGACATAGGCTACAGTCCTCTGGGTTAAGGTACAATTTTGTCCAACGGGTTCTCTTTAAGGGCCATTCATTTTCTGCTCGTAGTTTATAGGTTCCGTCAACATGGCGGATCCATAAGAGGACACGTGGGGTGTCTTTCCAGCCGTTGTCGATTCCTTTTAGGTAATAGTCGAAGAAGCGTTTCTGTAATGCAACTCCGTAGTCGGTGTAGAACTCAGCCCAATGTTCTCTTCCATGGATCTCCAACCATTTTTCTTTGGAAGCAGCACATAAGAAGCCTTCAGTATTGCCTCTAAGGTGGAGTCCATGACCACCCCAGTTTCCGCAGGATAACAAGGGCACCTTTACCTTTGACCACTCTGGAGATCGTGCCTTATGAAAATCGTCGTCTAATGGGTGAGCTTTTATAGCCTCCACCATGTTGACTCGGTTTTTGGCCAATTCCTCTTCAGACAATGTTTCTGGTCCAGCGACTAACTCTCCAGTTTCATTGTCAACGTAGCCTCTTTTTCCGACTCCATGTTGAACCATTTTCACTTGCCCTTCATACCATACCCTCCAAAATGTTAGAGCCGGTATTCCGCCATGATAAGTCATGTCGCGGTAGAAGTCAGCCGCTCCTTCCCACGGGCATATGGCTGCTAAATGCGGAGGCCGCATGGCGGCAACCACCCACTGGTTCATGGCGTAGTAGGAAATTCCTGCGAGACCAACTTTTCCGTTGCTCCAGGGCTGTTGGGCAGCCCACTCTATGCAGAGGTACAGGTCTTTCGTCTCCCTTGGTGAAAGCAGGTCAAGCACTCCTGGAGAACGTCCAGCTCCTCGCGAGTCAACTCTTACAACCACGTAGCCGTCTGGAACCCATTTTTCAGGATCTACGGTTTCCCAGTTAAGGTATTTTCCGCTTGTGCCTTGAAGGGCTTCTGGATATTTTTCTACGAGTGATTTCCATTGATCTGGATATCCCTTACTGAAGTGCAAGTTTTTCCCGTATGGTCCATAGGATAATATTACTGGGTATTTACCTTCATTTGCTGGTCGAAAAACGTCCGCCTTTAATGTTACGCCATCATCCATTGGTATGGGCACGTCTCTTTCAACAATAATTTTGTTATTTTCGGACATTTTCCTCACCGGAGTCGCTAAATCAAAATCTAGAAAATATAAAGCTTTTGCACCGTTCAATATTTGATTGTTGAGGAGTTTATTCGTAACCTTGTAAGTTTAACTTGAAAATGGCCTTACATTTCTACAGAAAACAAAAAAAATATATACAATTTTGAAAATAAACCTAGCTCTTAAAGTGACTGAAAAAGCGAAAAGTTGGGAGGAGAATGGAACCAATTCTCGTGGTAACATCAATATTCATTGTCTATATAGTGTTCGTATACCTGATGTATAGACGCATTCTGCCGATGGTTTGGGCGCTTCCAATACTCGCCATGTTAATGGGGCTGATTGGCGGAATACCAAACAGCGGCTACATAGACATAGTAACTAAGGGAACGCTATATTTCGCAGACTTCAACTTCACATTCACGCTTGGAACAATATTTGCAGCAGCTCTAATCGAGACAGGGATCGTTGACAGCATGGTTCGACGGGCAATAGAGCTAGGTGGAGGAAGACCACTAGTAACGGCAATAATAATATTCCTAGTGTGGTCCTACATCAGCGCAGGCGTATCCATCGGCGGAGCTGTCATGGTTGGAGCAATAACCCTTCCAGTACAAGTGGCGCTTGGAATACCCCCGGTGGTAGTGGCAACCTTTCACACGCTTGGTCAAGCAGCTGGACAGCCGTTTTGGATGTCCCACTGGGTTTACTTTAAAAACCTTACCGGCGAGTATTTCGGTGATTACTTTGTAATGGCTTTAACGATGACTATCATCGTCTTAATCATGGGCATAATCTACATTATATACCAATTTAAGAAAGAGAAACTTCCAATGCGTTGGGCCGCGCAGTCAACAGAAACAAGCCAGGAAAAAGCCAGGAAAGTACCAGTCTACTCCTACATCTGCCCCGTGATACCAATACTTTTCGCGTTCATATTAAAGTGGGACCCCAAAGTGGCGTTCATGGCCTCAATGCCCTTCCCGTTCATATTATCCCATCAAGGTAGCGGCCGAAAGCCAAAAGACTATTATGGGCTAATGGAAAGAGCGGCTTACAAGGGGGTAACCATGTTAGCAGAACTCTTCGCAATAATGATTTTCGTCGGTTGGGTGGTTCAAGCAGCCACTTTCAATGAGATAAGACAACCATTTATTGATGTTTTCAAGCCAATACTTCCCACTAACCCAATATTGTTCGTGTTGTTCTTCGCAGCTTTGATGCCGTTCTGTCTCTTCCGTGGTCCCGCTGCTCCATGGGGGTTAGGCGCTGTTTTAGCAATAACCTTCTCTAAGGCGGGCGTTCTGCCGCCAGTAGCTATATTGGGAGCTATCTACGCCTACAATATATTTATGGGCGCATGTGAGCCAACATGGGGAGTTAACATTTGGACAACAACATTCCTAAAAGTAAACGCTTTAGACTTCACCAAGAGAGTCTTACTGTGGGCTTATCTCATCGGTGTAATATTGCTATGCGTTGTAGCTATCCAATGGGTACCATGGTAATACCTACAACACACCCTTTTATTTTTACTCATCAAATTTTTGCGCAAAAGCGCATATAAAAGGTCGAAAGATTAATAGGTAACCGCATGCGTGTTCATCCGATAAAGGGTGATGATGAAATGAAGCTAAAAAATAAAGTCGCATTAATCACGGGGGCAGGGTCCGGAATTGGACGTGCAACGGCAATCTTGTTTGCAAAAGAAGGCGCGAAAGTCGTTGTCGCTGACATTGTAAAAGAAGCTGCAGAGGAAACTGTAAAACTTATAAAAGAAGCTGGTGGAGACGCAATTTTTGCAATAGCAGATGTTACAAAAGCTAGTGACGTGCAAAAGATGATAGAAACCGCTATGAACTACTATGGAAGACTTGATATACTCTTTAACAATGCCGGCGTAAATATTATGGCCCCGATATTTGAAACTTCGGAAGAACTTTGGGACAAAATAATAAACATAAACTTGAAAGGTGTCTTTCTCGGCTGCAAATATGCAGCCCCAGTAATGATAAAACAGGGAGGAGGCGTGATCATAAACACCGCTTCAACGTTCGCTTTTGTAGGAGCGCTTAACTTTAGCGCCTATTGCGCCTCGAAAGGAGGAGTTGCAGCTTTCACGAGGGCTTTAGCATTAGAGTTGGCACCATACAAGATTCGTGTAAACTGCATATGCCCAGGAACAATTGAAACGCCGTTGGTTAAACAGATATGGGAAAAATCTGGAAAACCAGAGGAGATGCGCGAGTCTCGCTTAAAACTGCATCCAATAGGAAGATTAGGCAAGCCTGAAGATGTTGCTAACGCAGCACTTTTCTTGGCATCTGACGATTCATCGTTTATCACTGGAACAGCATTGTTTGTGGATGGAGGATACACCGCTCAATAAACCCGCTTATAGATTACCCCTCAAACAGGATATAGCATAGGAATATACCCCTTAGCTGATAAAAAAGTCTTAAATTTTTGTCGGAAAAGCCATTTTTGTCAATTCTGAAACTATAAAGATAGATGAACCGCAACCTATTGTTATTCATGTGAAAAGGCTGAACTGGGCGAAGCTGCATGAGGAAGATGCATATATATTGCTTCAGCTGGCAAGAGAGTTTTTGAAAGTGGCAGAATTGAATTCCCAGCTAAAAACGAGGTATTTTCTGAAGTGTGTGGGAAAATATTACACTATTGGTGGCATAGCGATGAACGTTACTACACGCTTGTGGCATGCTGGATTATCGGCACTTACTTTCATAGGCTTTTCGTGTTTTATCCAGCTTTGAACCCTCAGGGCCAAAGGCAGACGGGAAAGACAACCCTTCTTGACATTATAACGCAATGCGCCTGGAACCCGACAGGGCGAGAGACCGCCGTCCGCGAAGCCGACCTGTTCCGAACCATTGAAGGAACACGGGGCACCTATGTTTTGGATATAACCATGCTTGACAAGAGTAAGGATACGAGGGACGTGATAGACGTTATTGAAACTGGAACTGAGGCTGGCGGACGTGTTAGACGCATCCATCCTAAGACTGGTAAGCCAATGGAGTTTGAAACCTACGGGCCCAAGGCTATTGCCACACGCTATGAGTTGCCTTTTGTGGCTAAATGCATAAGGATAATCACGGAGCAGGCGCCAAGTCCTGAATACGCGAAAAGACGAGCTTTAATCCCTTTTGACAAGGATTGGCTACGCATTAAGGAGCTTCTGGTTAAAGCAGCCG
>Ga0078972_1005974_pt1 | contig 29854 bp, 28 predicted proteins | sample YelNatPaOPGAMG01_FD_67568 | JGI IMG/M metagenome (GOLD analysis project Ga0078972, IMG submission 67568) | Hot spring thermophilic microbial communities from Obsidian Pool, Yellowstone National Park, USA - OP-RAMG-01 (SPADES assembly) (version 2) | ecosystem: Environmental > Aquatic > Thermal... | reverse complement strand
CCAAGGGTGGGGGTCCCTCCCTCTGGCTTTGCCAGCGGAGGGGGAGGGAATGGCCCTCCCTCTTCATCCATAACTTCTTTTCTTTGGGCGTGGCACAACCGTCGCCGAAGGCACCCCACTTCCATCGCGGAATTTCGGTTTCTAGGGAGTGGGAAGGGAGGAGTGAGGAGAAAAGAAAGCGAAAAGTGAGAAGCGCAACCCTCTCACCTACTCCCCCACTCCCCTCCACTTCCCGCCCTCATGGCTGCCCAAAGCATTTCCAGCACACCCCAAAGCGCCTTGCCTTCCGGAGCGAAGCGGAGGAAGGCGCGTTCGGGCGCGCCCGTCGAAGGCCCCAGCGCCGCGCCCAAGGCGCGGCCTAGACCCACCCGTGGGTTGGAGCCGACAGGGCAGTTTATTTTGGACAGGCATATCGCGCCATCATTCGTATCTCAGGGTCTCGGCTGGATCGATGCCGGCGGCCCGCCGCGCGGGGAAATAGCCGGCCAGCAATCCGATCAGGCCCAAGATGGCCGCGGTGGAGATGCCAATGGGCCAGGAGAGGGTGGGCTTTCCGAGGAAGGCCAGCGCCTGGTTCCCGCCCGTTGGGATCAGGCTCAGCAGGATGACGATGGTGACGGCGATGACGAGGCCGCAGGCCCCGCCCAGGAGGGTGTAAATCAGGCCCTGCAGGACGAAGGGGCCAGTGATCCACGAGCGGCGGGCGCCCATGGCCATCTGGATGCCGATCTCCCGGGTCTTCTCCTTCACGACGGCGTACATGATGTTGGCGACGCCTATGCCGCCGATGAGCAGGGTCAGCGCTCCGATGATGCCCAGAAAGAGCTCGATGCCCAACATCATCTTACCCATGATCTCCGAGCCCTTGACCGTGTCCCAGATCCCGAAGACCTTGGGGTCCTCCGGGTCGAAGCCGTATTTGGCCGAGAGGACCTCCTTGAAGCGCTTTAAGGCGCCTGGCATCTGCTCGGGACGGTGTACCTGGATGACGAGATTGTTCAGTTGCTGCGTGCCGTACTGGGCCATGTAGGTGGTGATCGGAATGACGGCGTGCGAATCCTCTGGTCCGGCGTAGTTGCCCATCTGGAGCTTGGGCTTCATGACCCCGATGACGAGGTAGGGGGAGCTGTTGAGCTGGAGCGTCTTGCCCACCGGGTTCTCCTTACCGAAGATGTCCGTGGCCAGCTTGTTGCCCAGGAAGACCACCCGGCGCTTCTCGGCCTCGTCGATGGGGTTGAAAAAGCGGCCGCCCGGCTGCGGGATGTGGTTTCGCATCTCCCCGTAGATCCAGTTCGTGCCGATGACGTGGCCGGTGACGGTCTTCCTGCCGTAGGTCAGGGTGGTGCCCCAGCTGTGGATCTCGCCCAAGACGCCCTTGAGGTCGGGCATCCTCTGCCGGAGGTACTCCACGTCGTCGGCGATGGGGCGCACGGGCCTTCCGGCAGGAAGGCCCTTCCACGGCTGTGAGGTCTCGCCGGGCCAGATGACCGCGATGTTCAGGCCCATGGCGCGCCGGCTCTTCATGAGCTGGTCCTTTAGGCCCTGCCCGAAGGCGAGCAGGAGCAGGATGGCGACCGTGCCCCACGCGATGGCGGCCACCGTGAGGATGGCCCGTTTCTTCTGCAGCATCGAAGAGCGCAGAAACAGCTGAAGGATCAGCTTCGGGCGCATGAGGAAACTCCTAAAAGATGCTGGCCCCGGAGACACAAAGACACCCAGAAAGATCTCTCGCCCCTTGCATACTTTCGCCTTGGTGCCTCGGTGCCTTGGTGGTTCATCCGTTTTTCCTCACAGCTTCATGGCGATGACGGGATCGAGGTTGGCCGCGTCGCGCGCCGGGAAGTAGCCCGCCAGCAAGCCAACGAACCCAAGGACTCCGGCCGTGAGGGCCGCCACGGATGGCGAGATAAGCGGTACGCCCACGTATTCGGTGAGCCCGAACTTCGGGAAGACGGCGCAGATCCCGGCCGAGAGGAGCAGCCCCAGCGCCCCGCCGATCCCGGTGAGGGTCATGGTTTCGAGGAGGAACTGCCGGAGGACGTACCCCCGCTTGGCTCCCAGCGCCATCTTGATGCCGATCTCCCGGGTGCGCTCCTCCACGACCACGTTCATGATGTTGGAAACGCCGATGCCGCCCACCACGAGGGTCAGGGAGCCGACGATGCCCAAAAAGAGCTGGAAGCCCAGCATGAAGGCATCCATGAAGGCGAACATGTCGGTGGTGTCCCACACCATGAGCGCCTGGTCGTCCTTGGGATCGAAGTGGAGGCGCTTGGCCAAAATGCCCCGGATGTCGAGGGTGAGAGCCTTGTTGCCTTCCGGCGTCTCGGCCTTGTAGATGAAGTCGTCCATGGTCTTTTCGCCGGTGATGGCGCGGAAGGTGGTGGAGGGGATGAACATCTTGTCCTTGTCTCGCCCGCTGTAGCTGGAGTCCTGCTCCTTGGGCTTGAGGACGCCCACGACCAGGAAAGGTGAGTCGGCGAGCATAAAGGTTTTGCCCACGGGGTTGGCCTCGCCGAAGAAGTCCTTCGCGAAGGCGTCCCCGATGAAGGCCACCCTCCGCCGGTGGCTCATGTCGAGCGGGTCGAAGAATCGGCCTCCCTCCTGGGGAATCAGGTTGCGCATGGTGCCGAAGACGGGGGAGACGCCCGAGACGTCCACCATCATGGTCTTGCTGCCGTTGTGAACCTTGAAGCTCTTGGCGTACTCGCTGGAGATGCCCGCCAGCCCCACGGCCTGCAGTTTGACGGCCTCGATGTCGTCCTCCGTCATGAGGAGGCGGCGTCCCTTCCCAATGCCCTCCCAGGGGAGCGAGGTGCGCATGGGCCAGCCGATGACGATGCGGTCGCCGAGGCCCGCGGCGCTCTGGATCATGGACTTGTGAAGCCCTTGGCCGAAGGCCAACAGGAGGCTCACGGCCACGGTGCCCCACACGATGCCGAAGGTGGTCAGGAAGGTGCGGAGCTTCTGGCTGCGTAGGTTCCGATAGAGCTGGCGGAAGACCTCGAGCGGGCCCGATATGGACATGACTCCCTCCCTGGAATCGGGCGGCGATGGGTCATGCGCCGCGCGGCCGGTCCAGACCTAGCTGATCTCCTTCGGCGGGCGCTGGACCACCTTTTCGCCGGCCTTCAGCCCCGAGACGACCTCGATGTTCAGGCCGTCGGAGAGGCCGAGCGTCACCGGCACCTTCTTGGGTGGCTCATCGGGCTTGGCCGAGGGCACCTCGACGTAGGCCTTCTTGCCGCCGTCCTCGAAGGAGACCAGCCTCTCGGGGATGATGGGGATCTCCTTCTTCTCCCGGATGATCACGTCTGCGTTGGCCGAGTAGCCCGCGCGCAGGGTGATCTTCGCGTCGGGATGCAGCTCGATCTCCACGTCGAAGAGGGTGGAGCCCTCCTTCTTCTCGGCCTGGGGCGCGATGCGGGAGACGCGCCCGGTCACCACGTCCGAGGGCAGGGCTCCCACCTTGATCCTGACGGGCAGGCCCACCTTCATCTTGCCCACGTCGATCTCGTCCACCGTGCCCTTGAAGATGAGGTCGCTCATGTCGGCGATGCTCGCCAGCTCGGTGCCCGCCTGGTAGGAGGTGAGAGGAACCACGGGATCGCCCGGGTCCACGGTGCGGGTCAGCACCGTGCCGGCGGCGGGGGCCCGGATGATGGTCTCCATGGCCGCCCCGCCTCCCGTGACGCGACCCTTCATGGTTAGCTCGCGGTTGTCTCGGGCCCGCGCCAGGGCCACCTGGGCCTTCTCGTAGGCCTCGCGCTTGGCGTCCAGCTCCTCCCTCGCCACCACGCCCTGGGAGGCGAGCTCTTGGTAACGCAGGAAGTCCGCCTTGGCCCGGTCAAACCCGGCCTGGGCGTTCTGGAGGTCGCGGTCCACCTGAATGAGATCCTGCGGCGTGGGATCGGGTGCGATCTCGAAGAGGGGGTCGCCCGCCTTCACCGTGTCACCCACCTGCACCACGCACCGCTTCACGATGCCGCTGATCTTGGATTTGACTTGAAATTTCTGTCTCGGCTCGATCTGCCCGACGGCCAGGGCCTTCTCCGTGATGGAGCCCCGTTCGACCGGAACGAGCTTGAAGTCGTCCTTCTTGGAGCCGGCGTGCCTGACCCACGCGTACACCCCCGCCGCCACCACCCCCACGGCGACCAGGATGAGAAGAATCTTCACCAGCCTCGCCATCGTCCTCTCCTTAGCTCTCTTCGACGGATGCCCTGAAGTTCACCACGCTCGGTTATACGGAGGGAGGGGTGAAAGGTTCGGCCGGGCCGTGAGAAGGGCCGCGGGAAGCCTAGGGGGGAATCGCGGAAGCGGGGAGCAGGGAGGCCTGCTCGTTGGGCGGCCGCTCCCCGAATGGACGGCCCGGCCTTCCCAAGAGCAGCCTTACTCCAATTGGAAGAATGCCGCCCTAAGCCGGAACCTTGCCCGTCTTGTTGCGGCGGTAGCGGAGGCCGAGCGCGGCGAGCGCCACGGCCAGGAAGCCGAAATCCCGGAGGATGGAGAGGAGAATTTCCCCGCGGGCGCCGGAGTGGCCGAAGCATCCGCAGTTGATGTCCAGGCCGCGAAACCAAGCCTGGCCCATGGCGGCTAAAAAGGTCACCAGCAGGAGGTTGGCCAGGACAATTCCCCCCTCCGCCGAGAAACCGGAGAGGAGGGCCAATCCCATGACGGCCTCGATCCAGGGAAGGATCACGGCCAGCGGATTGACCAGCCCGTCGGGGAGCATTGCGTAGTGGGAAATGTCGGCCGCAAAACCCGAGGGATTTAGGATCTTGGGAACGGCGGCGGCCAAGAAAATGCCCGCCACGGCCCAGCGGGCGAACCGCTCCGCCCAAATCACCCAGCCGCCTGGTTTCACGGTTTGTAGGTCCCCCGTTCGATGGGCAGGTTGGCCCTCATCCAGCCCGGCAGGCCGTCATGGAAGACCGCCACGCGGTTGTCCGAGTATCCCTTGGCGATGAGCTCCTTGGCCAACTCCTCGGAGGTGCCGCACGAGCCGCCCGAGCAGTAGACGATGATGAGCTTGGCCTTCTGGAGCTCGGGGGCCACCTTGGCGTAGTAGGGGGCAAAGTTGTCCGCCGGCACGTTGAGCGCGTGGGGAATATGGCCCAACTCGAACTCCTCCGACGAGCGGGCATCCACGATGACCGTGCCCGGCTGTTGCAGATAGTACCGCACCTCCTGCAGGGACATCATGCGCGCCCCCTCCTGGGCCAGGCGCGCGGCGGTCCCTCCCCGCAGGGGAAGTCCACCGGGCGAAAGAGCGTTGTAGGTCAGTCCCACCAGGGAACCGATGGCGACCAAGGCGGCCATTTGAAGGAGACTGCGGCGCATGGTTCCTCCTCGTTGAAGAACACAATCTTATAACCAAGGGGCAAGGGGGAGCAAGCGGCTCCCGTCGCCCAAATTCCGCGATCGAATGGTTCTTCCTCCGGTGGTGCGGGGGTGCAAGGGGGGAAGGCTTGGTCTTTGGAACGGGAAGGCCTTCTCTTCCCCCACTGGCAGAACCAGCCGGAGCCCTCGGTTTGCCCTGCGCGACGCTCCCCGCTCCGCGGCTCTTCGCGGTGCCCCGGTTTTAGATGGGGAAACAGGGGGCGTTCGTGGTTTCATCCCTGATACCGAGAGCTCCCGAACGGAGGCCCAGAGGTTTTCGGCCGGTCGTGCGAGCGCCGCCTTGAGTCCCAGCAAAGGGCCGTCCAGCATCGGGATCGGGATCTTACGGAAAGAGGGAGGCCATCTGGCATTGTGCTTGCTGGTGTATACCTTTGGAGGCGCTGGAAAGGCATGCTCAAAAAATCTTTCGAGTGGCGCGAATGGGGGAGGTCGGCTTTGGAGGAGGCCGTTCGGTCGCACAAGCCGCTCTTCCTGCTCGTCTCCGCCTTCGGTCCGGAGCAAACCGTTGGTGTGGCCGAAAGCATCGCGGGAGACAGGAGACTCTCCTCGCTCCTGACCCGTTCCTTCATTCCCGTTTTGGCCGACGGGGAACGCCATCCGGAATTGGGGCGCCTCTATTTCGCAACGCCTCCGCCCGCCGCGGCCGTGCTGCATCCGGACGGGACGCTCCTGGCCCACTGCCCCCTGGAATCACGTGATGCCCTCGTGAGCCTCCTCCGATCGGCCCTCCTTGCGGCCTCCCATTATGCCCCTCCCCCTGCGCCGGCCCTCGGAGGTTACCTGGTGCCCTTCATCGAGCACCATCCGCGCAGCTTGGAGCGCGGCCTAGAGTGGGTGGAGACCATCTACCAGAAGGTCCTGGACCACCTGATCGTGGGAGGGCGGGCCTTCGGGAATGGGGCGGGAGCGCCCTGCATCGAACCGATCCGCTTTCTCCTGCGGTACGGAACTTTCATGGGCAGTCGCGAGGCCCTCGAAAGGGCCGTTCAGGTATTCCAGTCGTTGGCCTACTCTCCCTTGTACGACTCCGTGGAGGGCGGGTTCTTTCACGCCCGCGACGGCTCGCGGCTGGATACCCGGAAGTTCCTTCAGGACAACGCCCATTGGCTCATCCTCTCGCTCCGCGTGGCCGCGATGCCGGAGGGCGGATTTGCTCTCCCGCTGGCGAGGGGCATCCTCCATTACCTACAACAGAAGCTGCTCCAGAAGGGAGGCCTCTTCGCGGCCGCGCAAGGGGAAGACGATTCCTATTACGCGCTGAACGGCGAAGAGCGGCTCCGCGTGCCGCCCCCGCAACTCAATGCCACGGCCTTCGCGCTGCCCAACGCCCTGGCCGTGAGGGCCCTGTGCAACGCTTGGCAATGCTTAGGGGAAAGGGCCTATTTGAGCCTTGCCCAACGCGTCCATCGTCGGATCGAGAGGGAGCTGGTGGAACCCGATGGGGCCGTGGCCCATTGCAGGGCGGGGGAGGGGTTCGGTGCGGCGTACCTCGGTGCCCAGGTGGAACTGGGCTACGCCCGGCTGGCCCTGTACCGGTCCACGCTCGATCCCCGCTATTTGGCCGGCTTGGAGAGGGTGGCCAGGCTCCTTCTGTCGGACTACTCCAATCCGGCGGGGGTGGGATTTCTGGACGTGCGTACCCGCGACTGGGGCCGGCTGCCCATCTTCCGCCCCATGCTTGATCCGGCGATGAACGCGCGGTCGGCTGGATTCCTGATCCTCGCCTCAGCCCAATTGGACGATGAAAAGCTGGCCCTGCCCGCTCGAAGGGTGCTGGGCGCCCTCGTGGATGCCCGGATTGAGGATCTTGGCGCCCTGTGCCAGTTGGGCAACGCGCTTCTGGTGACGCTCATGCCTCTGGCCGTGTACGTTGCAGTGACCGACGGCTCCAGGGGGCAGCGCAATCGCGTCCTGGAGAAGCTCCGGAACCTTGGCGCCTCCTTCGCTCTGGTGATGCACCGCGGGCCCTCCCGTTGCGAGAAGATGCAGCCCGTGCCGAGGCTCATCGCCTGCTGCGGTAACCAGCAGCGCCAGATCCCCCTCTGATTCATCGAGGATGGAAGGCGGCGGAATTCCCCAATCCCGCGATGGGAACCGAACAGGCGGTGTAAGTTTTTACGAATCTTACAGATTCCATGAATCGCTCCATCACCTGCCAAGGGATTGGGGGCATTCGACCCCGGACTGGATCCGGGGGAAGAATGCGCCAAGGGTGGGGTGAGGCTCCGCGGGCCAAGCCCTTGGAGCGGGGAGGGACCCGAAAGGCAAACCGAGCGTTCCGTCTGGCTTCGCCAGCGGAACGCGAAAGAGAAGCCCCTCCCCGTTCAGGAGACAAAGCCCTTCCCCCATGTGCCACCTGCGCCGCCGAAGGAAGGACCCTTCGATCGCGGAATTTCGGCGTTCAGGAGACAAGGCCCTCCTCCGTGAGCCACCCGCACCGCCGAAGGCGGGATTATTCCATCGCGGGATTGGGGACGAAGGCCGGCCTTGACTTCTCGGGGCGCAACCACCTACCCTCGAGCCAAGGAGGAGAACGGTTGGACCTCGCCGAGCGTGTCGCCGCTGTCCGGAAGGCCCTAGATGCGGCCGCCGAACGGGCCGGCCGGCCGGCCGGCTCGGTTCGTTTGATGGCCGCAGTCAAGACGCGCCTTCCCTCGGAGATCGAGGCCCTTGCCTCGGTGGGTGTGCTGCTCATCGGCGAGAATCGCGTGCAGGAGGGGGTGAGACACCTGGAGGCCCTCCCCCTGGAGGTGCGAAACAAGCTGGAGGCGCATTTCATCGGGCGCCTTCAGGCCAACAAAGCGCGCAAGGCGCTGCTGGCGTTTCAGGCCATCGACAGCCTGGATAGCATTCCGTTAGCCGAGCGGCTCTCCCGCATAGCCCGCGAAGAGGGCCTCCTGCGTGACGTGATGATTGAGGTCAACCTGGGGGAGGAGTCTCAGAAGGGCGGCGTCGCCGCCGGAGATCTCCTTCCTCTGGCGAGGGCCGTACAGCACCTGCCTGGACTCAAGCTGACCGGTCTCATGGGGGTTCCACCCTACGATGAGAATCCGGAAGCGAGCCGGCCCTATTTTCGGCGCTTGCGGGAGCTGTTCGGCGAGGTGCGCCGGGCCATCCCGGAGGCGGGAGACTTCGCTCAGCTCTCCATGGGGATGAGCCATGATTTCGTAGTGGCCGTGGAGGAAGGTGCCACGGTGGTCCGGATCGGTACCGCACTCTTTGGTCCTAGGAGGGCACCATGACAATGCGAAAGCCCCTCTCCCCCCTTGATATTCAATTGGCCGAATTTCATCGAAGGCTTCGAGGCTTCGACCCCGAGGAGGTACACCTTTTTCTTCAAACCGTGGCCGAGTCGTACCAGGCCCTGACGGTCGAGAACCACCAGCAGAGGCAGGAGCTTGAGCACCTGAAAGCGGCGCTGGAGGAATTCAAGCACCGCGAGGACCTCCTTCGCGAGGCGCTCTACACGGCGCAGAAGCTAGCCGACGAGGTTAAGGCCCAGGCCGCCCGCGAGGCCCAGAGTATCGTACAAGAGGCCCAGGTGCGGAGCGAGGCCCTCCTCCAGCAGGCGCAGTTGAGGGCCCACCAAGTGGACCGCAGTATCTTGGACCTGAAGATGGAGCGCGAATACCACGTGAGCGCACTCCGCGACCTCCTCCACCGCACCCAAGCGATCCTGGAGGCCATCGAGGAGAACAAGGCCAAGGAGAACGTGGCCTCTTTCGGCCGGGATCAGGGCTGATGGACTCTTTCGACCTCCTCGTGGGCCCCATTGGCTGCCTGGTCCCCTGCGACGGTCCCGCCCCCAGGGTCGGTTTGGCCTTGCGGGATCTGCCCACGAGCTCGCGGGCCGCCGTGGGTGTGCGCGAGGGGAAAATCGCCTACGTAGGCCCCTGGAACGAGGTGGCCGACGCTCCAGCCGCCGCGCGCCTGGATGCGGCCAATCGAACGGTTCTGCCGGGGCTGATCGACCCGCACACCCACGTGCCCTTCCTGGGAGACCGGTCGGCGGAGCTGCGTTTGCGCCTGGAAGGGAAGAGCTATATGGAGATCGGACGGGCAGGAGGAGGCATCCTCAGCACCATGCGGAGCGTGCGGGAGGCGGGCGAGGAGACCCTCTTCGCCGCCGCCGTCCATACCGCGGGCGGCTTCCTCCGCCACGGGGTGACGACCTTCGAGGCCAAGAGCGGCTACGGGCTGGAGCCAAGCACCGAGATGAAACAGTTGCGCGTCTTGCACCGCCTCGACCGGCGGGGGCCTCAACGGGTCCTTCCCACCTTTCTCGGCGCCCATTTCGTTCCCCCCGAGTTCAAGGGAGAAGCGGACCGTTACGTGGATCTCATCGTAGAGGAGATGATCCCCGCCGTCGCCGCCGGTGGGTTGGCTAGATTTTGCGACGTCTTTTGCGAGGAGGGGGCCTTCACGGTGGAGCAGAGCCGCAGGATTCTCATGGCCGGCCGTTCGGTTGGACTCCTGCCGCGACTCCACGCCGACGAGATCGAGGATACCGGGGGCGCTGCGCTCGCGGCGGAGGTGGGGGCCGTCAGCGCGGACCACCTGATGGCGGCCTCGGCGGAGGGCATTGCGGCCATGGCACGGGCAGGCGTATGCGCCACGCTGCTGCCGGGTACCTCCTTTTACCTGCGAAAGAGTTACGCCCCAGCCCGCGACTTCGTCGAGGCGGGCTGCCCCATCGCCCTCTCCACCGACTGCAATCCCGGTTCGTCATACACGACCAATCTCCTGAACGTGGCCGCCCTAGCCATCTTTGGCATGGGGCTGATGCCGGAGGAGGCCCTCTGGGCCGTGACCTTGAATGCGGCCTATGCGCTTCGTATTCATGAGGAGTGCGGATCCCTCGCCGTGGGTAAGCGGGCGGACCTGACCGTATGGGACGTTCCCTCCTACCTTCATCTGTTCTACCCTTACGGAGAGACGCCCCTGCGAGCCGTCGTCTGCGAGGGCCGCCTCTCCTGGCCGCCTTTTCCGCTGCACGGGCCGGAGGAGGGGTCTTGAAGGGTCACCACCCCGCCGGGCGCTGCTGAAGGCATCCGGTTCAAGGAGGAATCATGAGACGCGCCATCATCGTGCTGGCCGCCGGGCAGGGCACGCGCATGAAGTCGCCCAGGCCAAAGGTCCTGCATCCTTTTATGGGAAGGACGATCCTCGAACATTTACTGCAATCTCTGCGTACGATCCACGACGGGCCGCTTCTGGTGGTCGTGGGGCACCAGGCCGACCGGGTGGCCCCCTTGCTGCCCCCCTTCGATGCCCTCCCCATTCTCCAGGAACCCCAGCAGGGAACGGGCCACGCCCTCATGGCGTGCAGGCCGGTGCTGGCGGAGATCGGCCCCTGCGAGGTACTGCTGGTTCCTGGCGACGCCCCCCTCCTGCCCGCCGCCGAACTGGGGACCTTCTGGAAGACCTTCTCCGCTCAGGGGTACCCGCTCGCCCTAGTGACCGTGGAGCTCGCCAATCCCGCCGGCTACGGCCGAATCCTGCGCGGCGCGGGCGGAGCGGTGGAGGGCGTCGTGGAAGAGAGGGATGCAACCCAGGCCCAACGATCCATCCGGGAAGTCAACGCCGGCGTCTATTTTTTCCGGAGCCCGGACACCTTGGGGCTCCTGGACCGCCTGCGGACCAACAACGTCCAGGGTGAGTACTACCTGACCGATGTGGTAGCCGAGCTGGGGCGAAGCGGCCGGCCAGCGGCGGCTTTTGCGGCCTCCGCCCCGGATCTCTACATGGGGATCAATTCTCAGGAGGAGCTTGCCCTCGCCATTGGACGGTTGCGGCAGAACGTTGCGAAGGGCTGGATGGCCGAGGGGGTCACCATCCTGGATCCTTCCAGCGTCTGGATCGAGCCGGGGGTCCAACTCGAGCCCGGCGTCCTCCTCCATTCGGGCGTACACCTCTGCGGTGATACCCGCCTCGAACGGAATGTGGAAGTGAGGCCCTATTCGGTGCTTCGGTCCTGTTCCATCGGCGAGGGGACCCTCGTGCGCGAACACTGCGTGCTCGAGGGCACGCGGTGCGGGCCGGGTTGCATCATCGGCCCCTTCTGCAGAACGCGGGAGGGTACTGTGGCGGGAGCCGGAGTTCACCTCGGGAACTTCGTCGAAACCAAGAAGGCGCTGCTCGGTGACCGGGTCAAGGCCAACCACCTCAGCTACCTGGGCGATGCCACCGTGGGCGAGGGCTCCAACATCGGCGCGGGAACCATCACCTGCAACTACGACGGGGTGAACAAGTACCCCACGGTTCTGGGGGAGCGGGTCTTCGTGGGGAGCGACACCCAACTGGTGGCCCCGGTGAAGGTGGGCGACGGCGCCTACATCGGCGCGGGAACCACCGTGACCAAGGATGTGCCCGCCTCGGCCCTCGCCATATCCAGGAGTCCGCAGAGGATCGTGGAGGGATGGGCCGAAAGAAAGCGCGCCCGCTCCAAAGAGGGGAAGCCTGACCGGTCGTAGCCGCTCGTTTCGGTGGGCCCGGTATATAATCGGTTCCGGAGGCGCGCATGTGCGGAATCGTCGGATACATCGGAGCCAAAGACCCCGTGCCCATCCTCATGGAGGGGCTCAAGCGCCTGGAATACCGGGGCTATGATTCGGCGGGCATCGCCGTGGTCAAGGACGGCGTGTTGTTCACCGAGCGCGCCGCGGGCAAGATCGTCAACCTGGAAGAGAAGCTTCGGCTGAAGCCGATCACCGGGGAGTACGGTCTCGGCCACACCCGCTGGGCCACCCACGGACGCCCGACGGAGGAGAACGCTCACCCGCACACCGACTGCCGCGGCCAGATCGTGGTCGTCCACAACGGTATCATCGAAAACTACCTCTCCCTCAAGGACGAGTTGAAGGAACGGGGCCACCGATTCCGAACCGAGACCGACACGGAGATCGTGGCCCACATGCTGGAGGAGGAGAAGGGCGACCTTGAAACGGCCATGCGGTCGGTCTGCCGCCGTCTCGCGGGGATTTTCGCCTTGGCCGCCCTGGACACGCGGGATCCCGGAAGGATCGTCGTAGCCCGCATGGGTCCGCCTCTCGTGGTGGGCCTCGGGCGCGGTGAGAACTTCATCGCTAGCGACATCCCCGCCATTCTCCACCACACCCGCGACATGATCTTCTTGGACGACGGGGAGATCGCCGTCGTCTCGCGCGACAGCGTGCAGTTCAGCGACTTCCAGGGGAACTTGAAGACCAAGGCCGCCAGCCGGATTACGTGGGATCCCATCCAGGCCGAAAAGTCCGGCTTCAAGCACTTCATGCAAAAGGAGATCTTCGAGCAACCGAGGGCCATCCAGGACACCCTGGTGGGCCGGTACTCCCTCGACCGAAGCCAGGTGTTCATCGACGAACTCAACCTTCCCGTCAAAGTCGTTCGGAGTCTCAGCCGGGTGGTGGTGGTGGCCTGCGGGACCTCCTGGCACGCCGCGCTTTGCGGGCGGTACATGATCGAAAGGCTGGCGCGCCTTCACGCGGAGGTGGATTACAGCTCCGAGTTCAGGTACCGGGATCCCATGGTGGACGAACGAACCCTCTGCGTCTTCATCACGCAGTCGGGCGAGACGGCCGACACCCTGGCGGCCTTGAGGGAGGCCAAGGGAAAGGGCGCCCACACGGCGGCCATCTGCAACGTGGTGGGCAGCATGATCACCCGTGAAGCCGAAGGTACCCTCTACACCCACGCCGGACCCGAGATCAGCGTCGCCTCCACAAAGGCCTTCACCACCCAGCTCGTGGCCTTGAACCTCCTGGCCCTCTATCTGGGACAGGCCCGCGGCACCCTTCCTGAGGGGACGGCCTCGGACCACCTGCTCGCCCTGGCTCAGCTCTCCGGCCTTGTGGAGCAGGTGTTGGCGCTGGAGCCGCAGATCGAAGAGGTGGCCCGCCGGTACCACCGGTTTAGGGACTTCCTCTACCTGGGCCGTGGAATCCAGTACCCCATTGCGCTGGAGGGTGCGCTCAAGCTCAAGGAGATCTCGTACATCCACGCGGAAGGATATCCCTCCGGAGAGATGAAGCACGGCCCCATCGCGCTGATCGACGAAAACCTGCCGGTGGTGGCGGTGGCACCGCGGGACGAAGTGTACGAGAAGCTGGTGTCCAACCTCGAGGAGGTCAAGGCGCGAGACGGCAAGGTGATCGCCCTATGCAACGAGGCAGACCAGAAGATCTGTGAAGTGGCGGACGAGGTCTTCCTGCTCCCCAGTGCGCCTGCTCTCTTGATGCCCGTGCTGACCGTCGTCCCCCTCCAACTTCTGGCCTACCACATCGCCGTCACGAGGGGTTGCGACGTGGACCAGCCCAGGAACCTGGCGAAGAGCGTGACCGTGGAGTGAGGGGAAGCGGGAGCTAGAGAGGGAAGCCCCCCCTTGGGGCCTGAAGAAGCCCTTCAATATCAGGTACATCCATTGGGATGTCGGTCATGATGGCGGAGCCGGTCTCGGTGATGAGCAGATCGTTTTCGATCCTTATGCCCAGGTTCTCTGCGGCAATATAGATTCCCGGTTCGATCGTGATGACCACCCCCGGTTCGAGGGGCTTTTGGTAGCTGCCGGGATCGTGCGCCTCGATCCCCAGATAGTGGCTGGTTCCGTGGAAGAAGTAGGGTGCATACCCGGCGCGGGCGATGTGATCCAGGGCCGCCGCGTGCACATCCCGCACGTACGCACCGGGCTTGGCGGCCTTTACGGCGGCCCGATGGGCCCCCAGGACCACCTCATAGACCTCCCGCTGCCGGGGCGTAAAGCGTCCGGAAACGGGATAGGTTCTCGTCACATCGGCGCAGTAATAGTCTTTCCGGCAACCGATGTCGCAAACCACCAGGTCACCCGGCTGCATTTGGCGCCGGTTTCGCTCGTAGTGGAGTGTGCAGGAATAGGGACCCGACCCGATGATGCTGGGGAACGCCGGGGACTGGGCTCCCGAAGCGGTGAAGACGTACTCCACCAGCGCCTGGATCTCGTACTCGAATTGGCCAGGCCGAAGATGGCCCAGGATCGCCGCGTGGGCCTTCGCCGTGATCTCCATGGCCCGCCGCATGAGGGCCAGCTCGTGTTCGTCCTTGACCCTCCGGAGCTCCGCCACCAGCCGCCCCACGTGCCGGACCTGAAGATGCGGGTAATGGGTTCGTAAGCGCTGGGCCAGAAGCTGAGAAGCCCCCAAGGGGGCCAGAAGGGCCTCCTCGGGACAGTCCACGTAGAGAAACTCAGCATCCTTGAGGGGGCGCAACAGGACCTCGTCCAGCTCGTGGTAGGCCCCAATGTTGGGATGACCGGTCAACCGGCTGGACTCCAACCGTTCCGGATCGGGTTGGGCGGAGGGCGTGAGCCCGCCCGCGGTCAGGGCCCTGCCGGTCCAGCGCTCCTTGGCGGGGTCGGAGGGGGGGAGCAGAAGGATATCAGCGGGCTTGGGCTGGCCTGCGGTTATGAGCAGGGCCGCGCGTGAGACCTCCACGCCCGTGAGATAGAAGAAGTTGGGATCGGGTTCGAATTTCTTCAGTCCGTGTTCTTCGCCGGCGAGAAGGAGCGCGACCGAGGGTCGCCCCCCCGAATCCTCCGCCAAGATGGCGGCGAACCGGCTTCGTCTTTGCGAATATCGATCCTGGGTTTCGTTCACGCTTGGGGGCCTCCAGCCGCTCTGCCCGATCCTGTCCCGCCTCGCCGCTGGCGGTGTGCTTAGGCTTTGCTGCCGCCGATCTGCTTCACGGGAGCCGATTGGACCTCAGCTTTGCCCGCCATTTTCAAGGTTCCTTCGATGACCCCGCCTTCGAGGACCGTGAGCGCTGGCGTGGTCATCTCCAGTTCGCCCGCGATGAAGGCCTTCGGATGGACCTCCACTGCGCCCTTCACCCGGATGGTTCCCTCCACGCGTCCATAAACCACCAGCGCGTTCACCTCCACCTCGCCGGAGACCTTCCCCTTCTCGCCGATCACGAGACGGTCTGAACGCAGGATTTTACCCTTGAACTCTCCGTCCACCCGGAAGGTCTGGGTGAAGGACATGACCCCTTCGACGGTGACGCCCTCGCCCAGCATGCCACCAACCTGGACCACCTCCGCAGGCCTCTTTGAGATCATCCGGTCCTCCTGAGATCGGCGTGGAACCAGTCGAAGAGGGTTTGGAGTTCTCCCTCGTCCTTGAACTTGATCGCCACCTCGCCTCCCTCGCCTCGCCGGCGGATTTCCACCGCAAAACCGAGAAGACGCGTGAGCTTGGCGGCGGCCTCCACTGTATCCGCGTCGGGTTGCGGCCGTGTTTTGGCCGGCCGCTTTGCTCCTTTCCGGTAGCCCTCCGCCTCCCTCACGGAGAGCCCCTTGCTCACGATGAGCGAAAGGAGCGCCTCCTGGTCTTCCCGGCGTCTCTGGGCTAAAAGGGCCTTGGCGTGGCCAACAGAAATGGCCCCGCCTTCGAGCGCTTGAAGGGCGGTCTCGCCCAGGCTTAGAAGCCGCAGGGCGTTGGCCACGGTGGTTCTATCCTTACCCACCTTTCGAGCCACCTCCTCCTGCTTGAGGCCCAACTCCTCGATCAACAGCTTGTAGGCCCTCGCCTCCTCCACCGGGTTGAGATCGGCCCTTTGAAGGTTCTCCACGAGGGCCAACTCCACCATCTCGGCGTCGATGGCCTCTTTGACGAGCACGGGGACGCGCTGCAAGCCCGCCTTCTGGGCGGCCCTCCAGCGCCGTTCTCCGGCGATGATTTCATATTCGCCGCCCGCCGGCCGCACGAGGATGGGTTGGAGGAGCCCATTCGTTTCGATGGAGCGCGCCAGCTCTTCCAGCGCCCCCTCTTCGAAGTGCGCCCTGGGCTGGCGGGGATTGGGTCGCAGGCGATGGACCTCCACCTCCAGCACCCGTCGCGGTTCCGGCCCGGAGGGTCCGATAAGGGCGTCCAGGCCTCGCCCCAGGGCATTCTTAGGATTCATGGGCGAGAAACTCCTTGGCCACCTGAAGGTAGCTCTGCGCCCCTCGCGAGGCAATGTCGTACAAGATCACCGGCTTGCCAAAGGAGGGGGACTCGGCGAGGCGGACGTTCCGCGGGATGTAGCTCTGATAGACCTTGCGGCCGAAGTGGCGCTGGACCTCGCTGGAAACCTGCCGCCCCAGATTCGTGCGCTCATCCACCATGGTCAGGAGAACGCCGCGCACCCCCAGGGTCGGGTTCAGGGAGTTCTGGACCCGCTCGATGGTCTGGAGAAGCTGGGTCACCCCCTCCAGGGCGTAGTACTCGGCCTGGATGGGTATCAACACCTGGTCGGCTGCCACCAGCGCGTTCAGGGTGAGAAGACCGAGGGAAGGGGGGCAGTCCACGAGAAGGTAGTCGTATTCGCCGCGAAGAGGTTCGATGAGCCTCCGCAAGACGAACTCTCGATCCTTCAGGGAGGCCAGTTCCACCTCCGCCCCGGCCAGGGCGATCGCCCCGGGAAGGAGCCAGAGGTTCGGGAGACCGCAGACGACGACGGCTTCGGCCAGCCGGTGGTGACCCGAGAGCACGGTGTATGCGTTGGCCACGCTCCCGTCCCTGGAGAAGCCAAGGCCCGACGTACAGTTGGCCTGCGGGTCGAAATCCACCAGCAGCACCCGCTTCTCGGCGGCGGCCAACGATGCGCCCAGATTGATGACGGTTGTGGTCTTGCCCACTCCGCCCTTTTGGTTGGCTACGGCGATGATCTGACCCACGGGGTATCCTCCCATCCGTTTGTACCACATCGCGGGGGCGGGCTCAACGCCTTGGCGCTCGTCACCCGCCTCTGGGCGCCCACCGGCGGGTTGTCACGGCATGGCCGACGCTTCGCGTGTTCCACGTGGAACATCGCCGTATAGAAGCACCAGCCCCTGCTGGACCGTGGGGGCGGTCTTGACGCCCAGGCCGAACTCCTCGATCCATAGCTGGTACTCGCTCGCCCTGTCACCAGCGCTCCACACCAGGATGCGTCCACCCGGCGTCAGGGTCCGGACCAGCCGTCTGAGGGGGCCTTTCCGTAGCCGCAGACCTCGGACCGTCGCGGCCTCCCACTGCCGCTGTTCCTCAGCCAACAGCGCCTCCAAGGTCGCCTCAACGACCTCGGCCTCCAGCGCCAGTTGCCTCGCCGCCTCCCGCAGAAAGGCGGCCTTGGCCGGGTTGGGTTCCACCAGCGTCCAGCGCAGGTCGGGGCGCTTCAACGCCAGCGGGATGGCGGGGAAACCTCCTCCGCTCCCCGCGTCGACTACCCTCCATCCCGCTCCGAGGTGCGGCTCCGCCGCCAGAGAGGGCAGTACTCCCTTGGCCAGCGCCTCCTCCCGGCTCGCGTAGGCGGTCAGCCCCGCCGCCCGGTTCCACTTCAGTAAGAGAGTCACATACTCATCGAGCCGATCGCTCACGCTTCTCCCTTCGCGCCGCCTCCACCGTCAGGCGCACGATCGTCAGAGCCGCCGGCGTGACCCCTGGAATCCGAGCGGCCTGCTCCAGGGTCCGCGGCCCTGCGGCTCGCAAGCGGTCGACCATCTCCGCGCTGAGCCCAGGCACCCCGTCGTATTGAAAATCCTCCGGAATCTTCATGCCGTAGGCAGCCTGCGTTTTTTTGACCAATATCTGTTCCCGCTCCCGGTACCCCTCTCCCTTGACCTCCGACTCCAGGTAAAGACCGATCGATCTGGGGAGCGGTTGGGCCCCCTCAAGGAAGGGAGGCAGATCGCGATAGCTCGTTTCAGGTCTCGCCAGGAGCCGCTTCAGGCTGACGGCCTCACCGCTCATCACCACGGTGTGCCGCGACAGGCGCTCCAAGAGCGACTCCATCGTGCGTTCGCGGGCTCGAATGCGCTCCTCCTCCTCGGGATCGCGGAGGTGATCGCCCGCCGTCAGGGGGCTCAACCTACGATAGGCGCTGTGGCGATCCAGCAGGAGCCTGCATTCGGCTCTCGAGGTGAAGATCCGATAGGGCTCCAGTACTCCCCTCGTCACCAAATCGTCCACGAGCACCGCGGCGTAGGCCTGATCGCGGCTCGGCAGAAAGGGGGGCTCGCGGCGCAGGCTCCTGGCCCCGTTCAGCCCGGCCCAGAAGCCTTGGACCGCCGCCTCTTCATAGCCCGTCGTCCCGTTGACCTGCCCCGCGAGGTAGAGGCCGTTCACCCTCTTGGATTCCAGCGTCGGCCGCAATCCCATCGGATCCATAAAATCGTACTCGACGGCGTACCCGTACTTCAGGAATTCGGCCTCCTCCAGGCCTGGGATCGCGTGGACGATGGCCTCCTGGACGTCCCTGGGCAGCGAGGTGGATATGCCGTTCGGGTAAACCTCCTCCGAATGCACTCCGTCGGGCTCAAGAAAGACGAGATGGCTGTCGTGGTGGGGAAATTTCACGATCTTGTCCTCGATGGAGGGACAGTAGCGCGGCCCCGTACCCTTAATCCTTCCGGAGTAGAGGGGAGAGCGGTCGAGGTTGGCCCGAATGATCTGCGCCACCTTCTCCGTGGTGCGGGTCACGTGGCATACCGCCTGCGGCAGGACGGGGAAGGGATCGCTATGAATGGAGAAGGCTTCGGGTTCCGCATCCCCGGGCTGGGTGTCGAGAGCCTCCCAGCGTATGGAGCTCCTGGCCAGTCGCGGCGGCGTGCCGGTCTTGAAGCGCCGCATGGCCAGCCCGCTTCTCGCCAGAGCCGACCCCAGGGCATCCGCGGAGAATTCCCCGAGCCGTCCCCCAGCGGTGCGTTCCTGGCCCACATACATCACGGCGTTCAAGAAGGTTCCTGCGCAGAGCACGACGATAGTGCAGTCCAACCACCGTCCGTCCGAGAGCCCGACCCCTGTCACACGGCCCTGCCCGACTCCCAGTTCGACGGCGCGCCCCTCAACGAGAGTCAGATTGCGCGTTCCCTCAAGAATGCGTCTTACCTGCCGGTGGTAGGCCAGCCGGTCGTTCTGGCTCCTGAGCCCCTGAACGGCCGGACCCTTGCTGGCATTGAGGAGTCTGAAATGGATCCCCGTGGCGTCGGCCGCTTTCGCCATGATTCCGCCCAGAGCGTCCAGTTCGCGGACGAGGTGTCCCTTCCCCACTCCCCCTATGGAGGGGTTGCAGGACATCCGGCCGATGGAGTCCAGCGAATCCGTCACCAGAGCCGCGGCCACGCCCTTTCTGGCCAGGACCGACGCGGCCTCCACGCCCGCGTGGCCTCCGCCGACCACCACCGCTTCGAATACCAGAGTTCCAGCCACGGCCCTATCCCCTCGCCTACTTGCCGATACAAAATCGAGCAAATATCAGGTCGTACAGCCGCTCATCCCCTCCGCCGCCCAACAGATCATCCAGCGCGCGCTGCGCACTCCTGAGCCCCTGCAACGCTACCTCTTCCGAATAGCCAGCCTCCAATGCCTCCATAGCCTCGCGGCACCCAGCGGCGGCCCTCCGGGCGGCCTCCACCTGACGCTCGCACACCAGCGTCGGGATACCTCGGGGCAGCGATCTCTCCATCCAGCCTTCCAGAAGATCCACGACCTCCGTCAACCCCTCCCCCGTTTTTGCACTGACCCAGAGGGCTCCCTCCCGGCGCGGGCCACTCTCCGGAAGGTCCTTTTTGTTCGCGAGAATCCCGACCGGCGGTCTCTCCAGCCCGACCAGAAGGCCTTCATCCTCGGGGCCCCACCCTACCGAGGCGTCGTAGACGAGGAGTGTCCCGTCGGCCTGCCTCGCCGTCTCGCGGCCTAGGGCCACGCCGGCGGCTTCGACCGGATCCCGTGCGGAGCGGACCCCCGCCGTGTCCTGGAGGATCACCGGGTACCCCCCCACTTCCATCGCCTCCTCGATCACATCTCGCGTCGTGCCCGGGTGCGGCGTTACCAAAGCCCGTTCCCTTTTGAGGAGCGCATTGAAGAGCGACGACTTTCCCGTGTTGACCCTGCCCACGAGCGCGATCCGCCACCCCTCCTTCAAGACTTTCAGCGCCCGCCCCTCTCGCTCCAGGCCGCACAGCTTCTCCAGCAATTGCGCTAAGCGATTTCGCGGGACCTCCCCCTCTCCCGCCTCCTCCGGAAAGTCTATTCTCGCCTCCCACTCGGCGCGCAAAGACAGCAACTCCGATCGGAGCTTCTCCAGATCCTCGAAGAGCCGGCCGTGCAGCATCCCTCCGAGCCGAGCGGCCTGCCCCGCGGTCTCCGCCTCCACCAGCGCGTTGACGGTTTCCGCCTCCAGGAGGGAGATCTTTCCATTCAAGTAAGCGCGATACGAAAACTCTCCCGGCAAGGCAACGCGCGCCCCAAGCCTTTCCAGGTTCTCCAGCCCGCCTCGCACGATCCCCCTGCCACCATGCACGTGGATCTCCACCACATCCTCTCCGGTCAGGGAACGCGGTGAGGGAAACCACACGGCGAGGGCGCGGTCCAACGGCTCCCCCGAGGAGCCGAGGAGCGTTCCCAGGCACAGGCGCCTGGGATGCTCAACTGGCTTCGCCCCCGAAGCCACGAAGGCCGCCCCGAGGAGGGCGGCCGCCGTGGAACCGCTGATTCGGATCACCCGAACAGAGCCCCGTCCGGGAGGAGTGGCCTCGGCCACGATGGTATCGGTCAGATCAGGCATGGGACGGCTTCGACGGCCCCTTGGGGGTGGACCTCCTGGCCTTCGCCACGGCCTCCTTCCTCTGGGCCACCTGCCTGTTGATGATGGCCTGCTGCCCCATGGTCAAGAGGTTGTTCGTGAGCCAGTAGAGCGTCAATCCGGCGGGAGCCCAGAGGCAGAACCACGTGAACATGACCGGCAGGAACCACAGCATGAGCTTCTGCGGCCCCTCCATGCCCTGGCTGGCCGTCATCCTCGTCGACACAACCATGGATAGGCCCATGATGATGGGTGTGATGTAGTAGGGATCCGGGGACGACAGATCATGAATCCAGAAGAAGAAGGGCGCACCCCTCAGCTCGATGGCCCTTGGCAGCAGTTCGAAGAGGGCGAAGAAGACGGGCATCTGCAGCAGCATGGGCAAACATCCCCCCATGCCCGCGAGAGGGTTGATGCCCTCCCGTTGGTAGAGGGCCATCATCTCCTCGTTCATCTTCGTGCGATTGGCCATGTCCTTCGGCAGCTTCTTGTACTTGCTCTTGATCCGGTCGATTTGCGGCTTGAGCCGCTTCATGCCCTCGCCCATCTCCTTCATCTTGACCATGGAGCGCTGGGTGAGAGGGTAAAAAGCCACCTTGATCACGAGCGTCAGCAGCAGGATGGCGATCCCATAGTTTCCGCTCAAAGCGTAAAGCTTTTTGAGGCCCCATAATAGAACCGCGCAGAAGGGACCCAGAATTCCCCAGTCGGTGAGCTTGTAGAAGTGGTCGCCCATGCCGGACAGCAGGTGCCACTCTTTGGGGATCAGGTACAACTTACCGCTCCCCGGAAATCCAACCACGAGGCTGATGTCCGAGTCCGTCGGGTGGACCTTCCGCTCCTCCGGAGTCAGCCATTGGGTCTCCACTTTGGCCCACGGCATCGGCGAGTCCGGAGCGAAGATCGCTCCGAAGTAGTTGTCCGTGATGGCGGCCCAGGCGATGGGACCCTTTCCGCCCAGCTCCTTGACCGCCGTACCCTTTTCAGCGCTGACCTTTCCCCGCTCGATCTTTTCGAAGCTCCCGCCTTCGGACAACCCCACGTATTCCTGCTGGTAATAGCGGTTCTTGGCTTCGCTCGCGAGCAGCCGCCCGAAACCCGGGCCCCAGACTAGGGGAACGGGATCCAGCGGGCGCCCGGCCTTGAAGGCCTTGATGGCGAAATGGACGGCATACCCCGACGCGGGCAGTTCCAGGTTCTTTTCAACCGCATCTCCCTTGCCGTCGGACCAGCTCATGTCCAACGACGTTCCTCCGCCCTTGCTCTCTATCTGTTCCACGTGGAACAGGGCGGAATTGACGAGATCGTCGTAGGCCTTGTCCCCCGTTTGAATGGCGAGCGGCAGCCTGCCCGTGGCGGCCGACAGGGGCGACACCAAATCACTGGCCTCGCCACCTTTTTCCTTGTACTTCAGGAGCAACACCTTTCCCAGCAGCGCGCCTCGGTTGGCCACTTGCAATTCCAGGTCGCCGTTGCTCACCGTATAGGTGCGCGCAACATTGTCCGCCAAGGCCTTTCCACCGCCAGGCAGCAGCGGCGATGGCGCCGCACCCGGCACCTTCTCCTCCGTCTGGGCCGCCACCGCCGCTTTCTCCGCCGGCTTCGCCTCCACGGGCACCTTCGCTGGAGGCACGGACATGAAGTAGGCCCACACGATAAAGATCGCGCCCATGATCAGCGTCGCCCAGAGGAGGTTCCTTCCGCTGTGCGGGTCGTCCTGTCCCAGCTGCTCCATCTATTCGCTCCGTTTTCCGGCCGATGCCGGCACAGGGTCATATCCGCCTTCGCAGAAGGGGTTGCACCTCAACACGCGCCGAATCCCCATCCACCCGCCCTTGATCGCGCCGTATTCGGATACGGCCCGGTAAGCGTACTCCGAACACGAGGGGTAAAATCGGCAGGAGCCGCCCAGCCAGGGGCTCAAGGTCCACTGGTAGAGTCGGATCAAAAGCAGGATCACGGCTCGCACGGGGGATATCCCTCCTCGGCCAGCCGCGTGCTGATCTTCTGGAAGGCTTCCAGGATCTCTTGATGCTCCATCTCCGCGGCGGACCGCTTCGCGTTCACGATCAGTACGCACCCCTCCGGCAGCGCTTCGCGCGTTTTCCGGAAGGCCTCCCTGAAGAGGCGCTTCAGGCGGTTCCGCGTCACCGCCTTTCCGACCTTTTTCGGCACCGTACACCCAAACCGGCGTCGCCCCCCCTCGTCAGGCCGGGCGTAAAACACCAGATGCGCGGTGTGCATGGGCTTGCACCGCCGATAGCTCTCCAGGAATTCGTGCCGCTTTCGAACCCTGTCTTCTTTTCGAAAGGATCCGGTCCGGGGCGTTACGCAGGCGTGAGACGCCATCTCCCTTTCGCCCGCCTACGGGCCAGGACTTCTCGTCCGCCCTTTGTAGCCATGCGCGCACGGAAGCCGTGCGTCTTGGCCCGGCGATGCCTGTTGGGCTGGTAGGTTCTCTTCATAAGCCGTTCTCACTCTCAGGGGGGGTCACGAAGGGGTCCGCGCTGCCTTCGCGGCCACTTGCAACCGAATCAAGGCCTGTTCCAGGGCAATCTGCGCCTGGAGAAACTCTGCATCCGGGTTTTTCAGCCGCTTCTCCGCGGAGGCTTTCGCCTCACGGGCTCTCTCCACGTCGATCTCCTCGGCGGGTTCGGCGATGTCGGCGAGCACCGTCACTCGGTCCGGAAGAATCTCAACGAATCCCCAGGACACGCAGAGATACCTCCACTGGCTCCCAACCCTATATTTTATTTCACCAATCTTGAGCGAAGTCAAGAGCGGCGTGTGGCCCGGCAACGCCCCGAGATAGCCCAAAGTGCCCGGCAACACGACCTCGTCCACCACTTCGCAGACGACGTTTCTCTCCGGAGTGACGATGTTCAGCGTAATCTTGGTGGGCAACGTGAATTGTGCCATCGCCCCTTACCCCTGCTTGGCCAATCGTTCGGCCTTTTCCATGGCCTCCTCGATGGTCCCGACCATGTAGAAGGCCTGCTCCGGCATGTCGTCGTGCTTCCCATCCAGAATTTCCTGGAATCCCCGAATGGACTCCTGGACCTTCACGTACTTGCCCTTCATGCCCGTGAACTGTTCGGCAACGTGGAAGGGCTGAGAGAGGAACCGCTGGATCTTCCGCGCACGCGCCACGATGATCTTGTCATCCTCGGACAGCTCGTCGATGCCCAGGATGGCGATGATGTCCTGAAGATCCTTGTACTTCTGAAGTACGCCCTGCACTCCCCTGGCAACGGCGTAGTGCTCCTCGCCCACGAGCCTCGGATCGAGGACGCGCGAGGTGGAGGCGAGCGGATCCACCGCCGGATAGATGCCCAGCTCCGTGAGCTGCCGCGAGAGAACCGTCGTGGCATCCAAGTGGGCGAAGGCGGTGGCCGGAGCCGGATCGGTCAGGTCGTCGGCCGGCACGTAGATGGCCTGCACCGAGGTGACCGAGCCCTTCTTCGTGGAGGTGATGCGCTCCTGCAACTCCCCCATCTCGGTGGCCAGGTTGGGCTGGTAGCCCACCGCCGAGGGCATGCGCCCGAGTAGCGCGGAGACCTCCGAGCCCGCTTGCGTAAAGCGGAAAATGTTGTCGATGAAGAGCAGTACGTCCTGCCCCTCCACGTCACGGAAGTACTCCGCCGCGGTCAGACCACTGAGGCCAACCCGAAGCCTGGCCCCAGGGGGCTCGGTCATCTGTCCGTAGATGAGCGCCGCCTTGGACTTCTGCCAGTCACCCGGGGTGATGACCCCGGATTCCGTCATTTCCAGCCAGAGGTCATTCCCTTCGCGCGTCCTCTCGCCCACGCCGGAAAAGACCGAGACGCCGCCGTGGTGCATGGCGACGTTGTTGATCAGTTCCATAATCAGCACCGTCTTACCCACCCCGGCGCCTCCGAACAACCCCGTCTTTCCGCCTTTCAGGTAGGGCTCGAGAAGGTCCACCACCTTGATCCCCGTCTCAAACATCTCGGCGGAGGTGGCCTGATCTTCGAAAGAGGGGGCCGGCCGGTGAATCGGAAAATGTTCCTTCGTCTCGACGGGGCCCAGATCGTCCACGGGCTTTCCCAAGACGTTGAGAATTCGCCCGAGCGTCTCCTTGCCCACGGGGATCGTGATGGGCCCGCCCAAGTCCAGGGCCTTCATACCCCGCACCATACCGTCCGTGGGCTCCATGGCCACACAGCGCACCCGTCCCTCGCCCAAGTGCTGGGCCACCTCCGCCGTGACGTCAATGGGGACCGAGGCGTCGAACCCTTCCGCGTTGATGCGCACGGCGTGATAAATCTCCGGGACGTGCTCCGCGGGGAACTGGATGTCCACCACGGGGCCGATGATCGCAACGACTCTTCCTTCAACTGGCATGTCCGCCTCTCCCCATCAACCGAGGGCCTGGGCCCCGCTCACGACCTCGATGATCTCTTTCGTGATCGCCGCCTGCCGAACTCGGTTCGCGTACAGCGTAAGCCGGTCGATCATGTCCCGCGCGTTGTTGGTGGCGCTCTCCATGGCCGTCATGCGCGCCCCATGCTCCGCCGCGGCCGACTCGAGAACGGAGCGATACACCTGGAACGCTACGTGCCTCGGCAGGAGCGTCTCGAACAGCTCCCGCTCGCTGGGCTCATACAGATAGTCTTCCATTACCGTGGGCTCATCGAAGGTGAGCCGCGGGATAGGCAACAGCTTCTCGGTCACGATCCGCTGCGCGATGACGCTCTTGAATTCGTTGTATATCAGATAGATGGCGTCGGCCCTCTTTTCCGTATAGAGCCCACTCAAATACTCCGCCATCTCGCTGGCGTCCTCGTACCGGATCTTGTTGAAAATTCCCACCCAGCTCTGGGCAATCGTGAATTCCCGGCGGCGGAAGAACTCCCTGCCCTTCCTGCCGATGCACGCCAGCGTGACCTCTTTTCCATCCTGAGCGAGGTCCCTCAGAAACCGGCTGGCATGGCGCTGAATATTGGTGTTGAAGGCGCCGCAGAGGCCCCTGTCCGCCGTCACCACCACCACCAGCACGCGCTCCTCCGGCCGTACCTCGAGCAACGGGTGGACGCTCTGTTGCGCCCGGCTGGCCAGCGAGTTCAGAACCTCGAGCATCTTGTTCGCGTAGGGCCTTGCCGCAAACATCCGCTCCTGGGAGCGACGCAGCTTCGCAGCCGCGACCATCTTCATGGCCTTGGTGATCTGCTGCGTGTTCTGCACCGAGCGGATGCGGCGCCTAATGTCGCGCAGGTTGGGCATGGCTCACTTCGCTTCCCGTTCTTTCATGTACTGGTGCTTGTAAGATTTCAGCAGTTCGTCCAACTGACCCGCTAGCGTCTCGTCGAGCACCTTCTTCTCTCGCAGGGCGTCCATCCAGGCCTGGCCATTCAGGTCCAGGTGTTTGTACAGCCCAGCCTCGAATGTCCGGCACTCGTTCACCGGCAGGTCATCCAGCCAGGCGTGCGTCCCAGCGTAGATGATGGCGATCTGCTTGATCACGTCCAGCGGCTGGTACTGGTCCTGCTTTAAGATCTCCACCAGGCGGGCACCGCGGTTGAGCTGCGCCTGCGTCCCCTTATCCAGGTCCGACCCGAATTGGGCGAAGGCTGCCAGCTCGCGGTACTGGGCCAGCTCGAGGCGAAGCGTCCCTGCCACGGATTTCATGGCCTTGATCTGCGCGTTTCCTCCCACGCGGCTCACCGAGATGCCCACGTTCAAAGCCGGGCGGACGCCCTGATAGAAGAGGTCGCTCTCCAGGTAGATCTGCCCGTCGGTGATGGAGATGACGTTCGTGGGGATGTAGGCCGACACGTCCCCGGCCTGCGTCTCGATGATGGGCAGGGCCGTTAGCGATCCGCCGCCCTGCTTCTCGCTTAGCTTCGCCGCTCGCTCCAGCAGACGGGAGTGTAGATAGAACACATCGCCCGGGTAGGCCTCGCGACCGGGCGGACGCCGAAGGAGCAACGAGATCTCGCGGTAGGCCGCGGCGTGCTTCGAGAGGTCATCGTACACGCAGAGCACGTGGCCGCCCTTGTGCATAAAGTACTCGCCGATGGCGCACCCCGCGTACGGGGCGATGTACTGCAGCGAAGCCGGCTCGGAGGCCGAGGCCGACACCACGATGGTGTGCTCCATGGCCCCGTAATCCTCCAGCGTCTTCACCACCTGCGCGACCGTCGAGCGCTTCTGGCCGATAGCCACGTAGATGCAGATCACCCCTTTTCCCTTTTGGTTGATGATGGTGTCCAGCGCCACGGCGGTCTTGCCCGTCTGCCGGTCGCCGATGATGAGCTCGCGCTGGCCCCTGCCGATGGGGATCATGGCGTCGATCGCCTTCAGCCCCGTCTGCAGAGGCACCTTGACGGGCTCGCGCTGGACGATGCCAGGGGCGATCCGCTCAATCGGGTAGCGCTCCGTGGACTCGATGGGCCCCCGCCCGTCCTGCACCTGCCCGATGGGATCGATGACCCGTCCGATCATTCCCTCGGTCACCGGCACCGACATGATCTGCTTGGTGCGGCGGACCTCGTCGCCTTCGCGGATCTTGTCCGTCTCGCCCATAAGCACGGCGCCCACGCTGTCTTCTTCCAGGTTGAGGGCCATGCCGAACATGTCGCCAGGAAAGGCGAGCAATTCGCCGGCCATGACCTTCTCCAGACCGTAGATCCGGGCAATACCGTCGCCCACGGAGGTCACGTAGCCCACCTCCGCCACGTCCAGCTTCGTTTCGTATCCTTCGAGCTGGGCCTTCAAAATCCTGCTGATCTCGTCCGTCTTGATCATGCTCGCTTACCCCTTCACGAGATCCTGATGCACGGACTTCAGGGCGCCGGCAACGGACCCGTCGTACACGGTTGACCCCACGTGAAGCTGAATGCCCCCCAATAGCTCGCTGGAAACCCTCTCCTCCAGTTCCACGGTGCGTCCGAAGATGGACGCCAGCCGCGCGGACATCTCCTTTCGCGCCTTCTCGCTCAGGGGCCGGGCAGACACGATCCGCGCGCGCTGAACCCCCGCCTTTTCGTCCCTGATGGCTGAAAAGGCGGCCACGATCTCCGCCCACTGCCGGAGGCGGCGGTGCTCCACAACGAGGAGCAAGAATCGTATCGAAACGTCCTTTAGCCTCGACCGCTTGGCCAGCTCCCGCACCAGCCCCTCTTTGACACCCGCTGGAATGCCCGGATTCTCAATTACCCGACTTAGCTGAGGGACCTGCTCCAGCATGGCCCCAAAGGTCTTGAGGTCCGCTAGAACTACGTCTACGGGCTCCGCCCCCAGGTTGGCGAGGAGGGCCTGCGCGTAGCGCTTACCGATGCTGCTCACGGCTCTCCTCCTCCAGCAGCCCCAAAAACTCCACCTGGAGCCTGCGTTCATCCTCATCCGTGAGGTTTTGAACCAACAGTTCCCTCGCCATTTTCACCGCCATATCGGCGGCAAAGGCCCGCAGCTCCCGCTTCGCCTCCAGCACGCGCCTTTCCATCTCGGCGCGCGCCTCTTCCCGGATGCGAACCCTGGCCGCCTCGGCCTCTTCCAGAACCCTGCGCTTGTCCGCCTCCGCAGACTCTTTCGAGGCCTGCTCGATGGAGGCCACCTCGTCCCCGAGGCGAGCCATCTTGTCCTCCACCTCCTTGAGCCGGGCCAGCGCCTCTTCCTTCTCCTTGAGCGCCTTCTCCAGGAGCGATTGGATCTCCCTGGCCCTCGATTCGAAGAACTGCGGCGCCGGTCTCCTCAGCAGGTATACGAAGAGCCCCACCACCAGCAGAAAGTTCACGATCTGCCAGGCGATCATGGGCACGTGCCAGATGGGGGCCATCCACCCGGCCCCCCCCCCATGCCCCTCGGAGGCCTCCTGCGCCATCACAGTCATGGCCGGGAGCCAGAGAAGGACCGTGAGTGATAGCCTCTTGTTCATGCCGTCACCTCCCGGCCCAGAAGCTTGGAGGCCAAGGCCCTAGCGAACTGCGGGATCTGGCCCTCCAGGTCCCGCTTCACCGCGGAGACGTTCTCGCCGAGTTCTGCCTCGGCCCGCTGGAGCTCCGTTCTCACCTCGGCCTTCACCTCGCCCAGTACCTTGCTGCGGTATTCATAAGCCTCGTTACGAGCCTGCTCTTTGAGGTGGGTGGCTTTGCGGTGAGCCTCCAGAACGGCCTGTTCGTACTCCGCAAAACGCCTACTCAGGACGTCCTTGGACTGATCAGAAAGGGTGCCCGACTCCCGGACGCGCCTCTTGCGCTCTTCCAGCACCCGCTGGACCGGCTGAAAGAAGACCTTGTTCAGCAGGAACCCGTACACTAGGACCATTCCCATGATGATGGGAATATGCCAGTAACTCTTCATCAGCTCTTCGAGCACGGTCTATCCCCCCCATGAACGGTCGGGCCAATCAGAGCCCTCAGCCTAACAGATTTCCTATGGGGGGTCAAGAAGTTCTGGGCCGGCTTGTCTTTTCACCCAGAGAGAAACGGCTTGCCCGTTTGACGCCGCATCGAGCGGCGGCTACACTGCCCCCTGGGCGGTTAGCTCAGCGGGAGAGCGCCTGCCTTACAAGCAGGATGTCACTGGTTCAAACCCGGTACCGCCCACCAGGTGACGCCTCACTGTTTCTTGCTGTTGCACTGCCTCGGCGGCGGAAGGAGAGCCCCCTGCGGGCGGCCGATTGTGGCCGTACGGCCTCCGCATCCTGCGGCACATGGCTCGATCGCTCCATTCTTCAAGATCTTTTCAAGATTTGGAAGGGGGCCTTCGAACCGCAAATTCCGCGATCGAATGGTCCTTCCTTCGGCGGCGCAGGTCGCACATGGGGGAAGGGCTTTGTCTCCTGAACGGGGAGGGGCTTCTCTTTCGCGTTCCGCTGGCGAAGCCAGGCGGAACGCTCGATTTGCCTTTCGGGTCT
>Ga0078972_1005973_pt1 | contig 29859 bp, 24 predicted proteins | sample YelNatPaOPGAMG01_FD_67568 | JGI IMG/M metagenome (GOLD analysis project Ga0078972, IMG submission 67568) | Hot spring thermophilic microbial communities from Obsidian Pool, Yellowstone National Park, USA - OP-RAMG-01 (SPADES assembly) (version 2) | ecosystem: Environmental > Aquatic > Thermal... | reverse complement strand
TGGACCGATTTTAAAAGAGAGTAGGCAAAAATTAAAAACAAAAGGAAAGTCAAAATACTAGATATTCTCCACTGCAAATTCTGAGCAAAAATTATTTGCAAAAACAAAATAATTCCCATTAAACCTACCAAAAGTTCGGTCAAAATGACCTTAACATCCATCAATCGGTACTTAATTACTGCATAACTAAGTGGGAAAGGAAAAGGAATAAAAAATACTAAAAATAAGAATATTAACGGAAGTGTAAAATTTCCGAAGGGAATAATTTGATACATTAAAGGAAAATTAACAGCTCCAGGAATAAATCCTAATATACAACCTAAAATTACATACATTATTTGTTTTTTCTGAATGCCGGTAGATTTAATGAAATGAACGAATAAAAGAAATAATCCATAAAAAACAAAAAGAGAATAACCAAATATCAAATAAAATTTATAAAGGTAACCGGCAGTTGGCCAATGAGGGAAAATCAGAATAGAATGAGTTCCTTTTATATAAAGAGGACTCCAACAAATTAATGAAAATATTGAAGAAAGAAAATATCCAAACAAGATAAACTTTTTATTCTTTTCTATAATTCTTAAGAAAACACAAATCCAGTGAAAATAAAAAATTGGAATCCAAATAGCTCCGAAGTTTAACAGCCTGGCCAAAAAAATAGAAAGAAAAATATTTTTATCTTTCAATAGCAAGAGAGTAAACCAGGAATAACTCCAAATTCCGAAAGCTAAACATAAAAGCCCATAAAGTTTATTAAGCAAGACTTTTCTATTTTTTAAATAAACCAAAATTCCGAAATATGTATTAAATAAAGCAGCTATTAAAATACCAACAGTGTAAAATTCTATCATAAAATTTTATTTTTATTAAGAATTTTGGTAATCCGTTGATAAGTTAAAAATAAATAGAAATAATGAAGATAATGCTTTTTTAACCACTTCTGAAAGGAAAATTCAATTTTCTTCACATCGTTAAATTTTTCTTTATTTTCTCTAAGAAATTTTATATAAAGATTAGCAATTTTTAATGGGATACCTTTAGCATGTCTAGGTTTTTTAGAAAGTAAAGAATCAATGTTGGCTATAGGAAAATTATCTTCCAAAATATCATTCTTATCTAAATTCAGCATTGCATCATGAATTCCATCCCATTCTACTAATTTACTTTGAGGATTTATATAAGATGTATTTTCAGAAAGTTCTTTATCATCGGAAGGGTCGCACTTAATCCATTTATTATTTAAATAAGCTCCGCAATAGACATGAGTAGAAATCTCGCTTGCAAATTGAGTCAACAAAGGAATAGAAAGAGGACCAAAATATCTTCGTGTATACACTTTCATTATTCCGTAAGCAGCAGGGATATTATTTAAGCGAAATAAAGCAACTAAAAGATTTGCTTTTGAACTACACCCTCCTTTTCTTTTTCTTAAGGTTTCTGAGGCTTTTTTATTCCAATTTCCCAATTCATATAAAATATTATCCCTAACCCAATAAAACAATTTCACTGCTTTTTCTCTTTTATCACTGCATCCACTTACTATTTTTTCTGATATTTTTTTAATTTCTGGGTGAGAAAAATCACAAAATTTTGTTTCTATTAAATATTTTTCAATATTTTTTTCCATAGTGTCTGGTGATAATATTTAATAATTTTTTAGCAATTTCTTTTTTGTTTTGACAGATAGTAATTTTCTTTTCTTTATCAATAATGAATGCTTTTTGTTTTTCTCTTTTCATATATTTTAAGTCATTGGCAACTATTAAGTCAGCATCTGAAGTTAACATACTTTTGTAAGCTCTTTCAATCAATTCTTTCTCTTTCACGTTCACTTCCAGTTTAAATTTTACCAAAAACACTTTTTTATTCCATTTTTTAATTTGATCAACTATTTTTATTGTTGGTTTCAATTTTATTATTAAATTTTCTTTTCCTGATTTGATTTTTCCTTTGTAGGTTGTAACTGGAGTATAATCAGAAACTGCTGCTGAATGGATAACTATATCGTATTTTTTAGAAGAAATTTCTCTTTTCATCAAATTGTAAAGTTCGTCGAAGTATTTAAAATGGAGTATTCTCAAATTTTTGTTTTTACTTTTAAAGAAAGAAAAAGGTCCTGGGCCTATTAAAAGAGTTACTTTCGCCCCTTTTTTCGCAGCCTCTTTTGCAATTAACAGACCTAATCTCCCGCTAAAAATATTAGTAATTACCCTTACTTTATCTATCGAAACCCAAGTCGGTCCAGCGGTTACTAATATTTTTTTATTTTTTAAATTTTTTAAATCTTTCATAATGTGATGTAAGAATTTTCTTTGCAAGTTTGAAAATTTCTTCAATTTCTACCATCCTTCCTTTTCCTACAATCCCTTCTGCTAAAATTCCTTTGGCAGGTCCAATAATAAACAAATTTTTCCTTTTTTTTAATTTTTTAATATTTTCTTGAACAAATGGATTCTCCCACATATTAACGTTCATCGCTGGAGCAATAATCAAGGGAATTTTTTCTGGCAAAGCTAAAATAGTTGTTGTTAAAATATTGTCACAAATTCCATTGGCTATTTTTCCAATTGTATTCGCCGTAGCAGGGGCTAAAATAAAGACATCAGCCCATTTTGATAAATTTATATGGTCTAAAGCGTTGGAGTCAGTTGGAGGAAACATTGAGATATAAACCTGAGAATTAGTCAAAGCTTGGAAGGTTATTGGTGAGATAAGTTTTGTTGCGTTGTTTGTCATTATTACTCTTACTTGGGCGCCGTTTTTCAAAAATAATCTCACAAGGCTACATATTTTATAAATTGCAATTCCAGCCGTTACCCCTATAAGAATTTTTTTATTTTTAATGTTTCCACCTGCCATATTGAATTTTTTCTATCTACTTAAAAAATAAAAATTTTTTCAAATCAAAAGAGACCTCAAAATTAAGGTCTCCAAAAATTTGAAAATTTGTTTTTGTGAAATTTTTAAAATCGCCCTTTCTACTTTCTTTCCTAAATTTTTTGAAATTAACCTCATCAATTATATTATTGAAAATCCAAAATTGTTTGTCAAGGGTATCAATTGACAAATTTCAAAAACAAAAGATGTAAAAAAATTTAGTTATCTGGCAGTCCTTAATTTTGACTAATCTTTTTAATTTTTTTAATTTGATTGAATTTTGCTTTATATTTTTTCTTTGGCAATTTTTTTTATAGCGCCTAATGAGTGGTAACTTTTGTTTAGAAAATTGAGTCCTAAAATTTTAAAGAGAAAAAGCAATAACTTGGACTTCGGGAATTTTTCTTCCAACAATCTCAATTTCTTTCAAATCAATTTCTTTTAAAAATGGAGGAATTTCATTTGGGAAAGAAATTTCAAAAAAGACCCTTTCTAAATTCAAAACATTAAAGGAACCCAAAAGCAGGTCTAAAATAAAATGCTTTTTATCTTTTCTCTGAACAACGTCTGCCTGGCCCAATGTTAAAACCGGCGGCAAAATTTCGAGTAATTTTTTAAAAATTTCTTCTTTGGAAGAAAGATATTCTTGGGAAAGATAATTTTCTTTTTTTATCAATTTCAAAAGATTCTCTAAAGATTGAATTCTTGATTGTTTTAACATTGAAAGATTCAAAATCAGATTCGAATCAAAAACATCTTTGAAAATTTCCAAATTCTCTTTTAACACAAATTCTCCCTGTGAAACATCAAGGGGCAAAACGCCAAACTTTTGACAGACGCTCAACAATTGAGATTTTTGAGCGCAAGCCCCAATGTCAAACTGATTAAAACTCTGACCAAGAACTTTAATGTTTTCTTTCTTTACCCCCTTTTGAAAAAGAAATTCCAAGAGGGCTGAAAGAAATTCGGGCGATGTATTTTCTTTAAAATAAGGATGGACGGGGGTTTCCAAGGTGGGTAAAATTAAAATTTTAAAATCAGCCAAAACATCTATCGATAACAAATCAAAAATTTTTTCGATTGCCTGATAAAAATCATACTTTATTCTCCAAAGAACAACGCTGTTTTTTTTATCTTTTGCTTTTTCAAGTAAAAACTCATCGCCAACCTTGTATTCTTTCTCTGATTTTTGAACCCAACGATGACCTTTTTCATCTTCTAACAATAAAACAAAATAAGGGGTTTTTTCGTGAAGAAATGTAGGAATTTGAACCTTACAAACAGACAAAACTTTTATTTTCTTTCTCTGCTCTTCTCTTTGAATTTTTTCAAAACAATGGGGACATTTTTCAATCGGATAGGGCCAGGTCTCTTTACATTTTGGGCAATAAAAATATTGCATCATATTTTTATGATAATCTTCTTAAAATATGAACAACTGCGGATCCGCCAGTGCCGCCCACATTATGACAAAGACCAATCTGGGGGACGGGTTTCACTTGCCTTTCCTGACAACGATTCCTTAATTGATTGACGATCTCATAAAATTGAGCCAACCCAGTGACAGAAATCGGATGGCCTTTTGCTTTCAGGCCGCCAGAAGGGTTCACAGGCAATTTTCCACCAAGATTAACAATTCCTTCGCGAATCAAGAAAGCACCCCTTCCTTCGGGAGCAAAACCTAAATCTTCATAAGAAAAAAGTTCAACAGAAGTAAAAGCATCATGAACCTCAACCACCTGAATATCTTGAGGCTTTATTTTTGCTTCTTGGTAAGCCATTTGAGCAGCTCTTTTTGAAGCAGCAAAATGCCAAAATTCTTTTCGGTTAAAAGTTAAAAGATAATCTGTGGCAAAAGCCGAAGCAATAATTTCAATGTCTGTTTTTTCCTCGGAAATAACAGCCGCAGCTCCGCCGTTTACTGAAAGAGCGCAGTCCATCATTCGTAAAGGAGAAGCAACGATCGGTGAATTTTTTATCTCTTCCAAGGAAACCGGTCTTTTGAAATAATAAGCCTTTGGGTTTAAAGCAGCATTTTGATGATTTTTAAAAGCAATCAAGGCCAGATCGTCGCTCGTTGCTCCGAATCTTTTTACATATTCTTGCCATAAAAGAGCATTTTGAACAGGAAAGAGCATTCCTTCTGTTTGCTCAAAAATCCTTTCCGCAGCGGACAAAATTTTATCTGTTGTGTCTTCAGAGATAGAATTAACCACTTTCTCTCCAGCTACAACAAGGATGTTTTTAAAACCTTTTAAATGACAAGCGGTCCACATTGCCACTCCGCCACCAGCGCAAACAGAAGGGGTCTCAATAATCGGGCAATTTATTTTGAATAATTCAGACAAAAGAGAGATTTTGTGAGTCTGGTGCTCTTGTTTAGGGTCAGTACAAGAAGAAATCGACGTGAAAACAATGGCATCAATATCTTTTATTTTTAATCTTGCGTCCTCCAGGGCTTCGAGCCCTGCCTCAAAAGCAAACTGCCACCAAGGTTTCTGTGAATAATCAAATTTTGTCATTCCAACGCCTTTAACAAACATGTTTTTATTTTCCAAAACGTCTTTCTCTTTTTAAAAAATCATTGACCGCCTTTTCAAATTCTTCTTCAGAAAAATCAGGAAAAAGAGTGCTTGTGAAATAATATTGGCTATAAGCAGTATGAAAAGACATAAAAGCGCCAGAATTATGAGGATCGCCCTCAACTCCGGTTCGAATCACTAAATCAACAGGAGGCAAAGAACCAGTCCAAAGTTTTTCTTTCAACAAATCAGGGGTGATTTTTGATTTTGTTTTTTTGATTTTTCTGATTGCCTCTAACAATTCTTCGGTACCATCGTAAGCCAAAAGAATATTAAAAAAATGTCTTTTGTTTTCTTTTGTTTTTTCGATGACTTTTTTGATAAGCTCTTTTAAATCAGAAGGGCAAAAAAGATTCCATTTTCCAAAGACGTTCACTTTGATGCCGTTTTTGACAACGATCTTTGTTTTTAAAAGTTTTAAAAAATAATTCTTGTAAATTTTAAAAAGGGCTTTTACTTCTTCCTTGGGCCTCTTTTTCAAATTATCAGAAGAACTGACCCAAATCGTAAAATTATTGATTCCCATTTTAAAGGCCTTTTTTAGAATCCGCCCTATTGTTTTAGCGCCAGCATAATGACCGCTCGCCGGAAAAAGGTTCTTTCTTCTTGCCCAACGACGATTACCATCAGGAATAAGCGCAATATGATTAAGCATAATAATTTTTTATTTTACCATTTAGCGTTGTGTATTTTCAAGAGATAACCCAAACGATTAAAAATAGCGTGTAAAAAAAAGGTTAAAACAAAAAGTTCCAACCAAAAGAAAAAACCAAAAGAAAAAAATGGTTCTAAAAAAATAAAATTTCCAATGACATAGTTTGTTTGATCAAAAGGCAAAAAAGGAGCGCCGGGCGGCAAATTCAACCTTCTTTTTAAAAAAGCAAAAAAAAGATCTCCGCTGATCGTTCCCAATCCCATTAAAAAAGAAATTTTTAAAAAGAAACGAGAATAATCAACAAGGCTGATTTTTTGAAAAAAAGGAAACGAAAACAAAAGGAATTGGAAAAAACAGACAAAAAAAACAACCAAAAAAGAAAAGATCGCTCCTCTCCAAGTTTTATGAGAACCCAAAATGGGCTTTCCTTTAAATGTTTTGTTTCCATCAATAGGCCTTGCTAAAAAGGAAAACAAATTCAATTTTTTCAAAAACGGCGGTGTCATATTGGCAAAATAAGCTGGCAGGAAAAAATATAAAAGAGAAACAATATTTTGAATCATTAAAATATTATACCATTGAAAAAGAAAATTTAAATATTAAAGCTTTTTGAAATTTTATTTTTTTTGTTTTTGTGTTAAAATCTAAAATATAAAATGAAAGGAACGGTTTTTTTAAAAATCCTTAGAGAAAAAGTTGTTTTTTTCTCAAAGGAAAAACTTTTTCTTTTAATAAAGGAAATTCTTTTGATTTCTTCTTTTGCTTTTTTAACAGCGCTGGGAGCGAAAATAAAAATTGAAATCGGTCTCGTTCCCTTTACCTTTCAAACTTTTTTTGTTTTGGCTTCTGGCGTTTTTTTAGGAGCAAAAAAAGGAGCTCTTTCTCAAATGCTTTACATCTTTTTGGGATTAATCGGTTTTCCTTATTTTGCCCGAGGCGGAGGTTTTTCTTATCTTTTGAGTCCCACCTTTGGTTATCTTTTAGGTTTTGTCGTTTCTTCTTTTTTAGCGGGTTTTTTAACAGAAAAAAGAAAAAATTATTTTTTGCTTTTTCTCTCTCTTCTGCTCGCCAATTTTTCCCTCTATCTTTTTGGTCTTCCATGGCTTTCTTTTTTTCTCCAAGATTTTAAAAAAGCAATTTTATTGGGTTTTCTTCCTTTTTGGTTGAGCGATACTTTAAAGGTTATCCTTTTGTGGCTGATTTTAATCAATAAAAATTTTTTGAGAAAGGTCGCAAAAAATCTTTTAAAAAATGTTTGAAAACAAAGTTGTTTTAATTACTGGCGCTGGTCAAGGCATCGGGAAAGCAATTGCTCTTTGCTTTGGTGAAAGAAAAGCAACAGTTGCTCTAAACGATATTCCTTCCCAAAAGGAAAAACTGGAAGAAGTGAAAAAAGAGATTGAAAAAAGAGGTGGAAAAGCTGAAATCTTTTTTGCCAATGTTGCCAAATTTGAAGAGGTTGAAAAAATGATTCAAGAAATTCAAAAAACCTTCGGAAAATTGGATATTTTGGTCAATAATGCTGGCATTTGCAGAGATAAAACATTAGCAAAAATGACAATCGAAGAATGGCAATCGGTTATCGATATCTCTTTGACTGGTGTCTTTAACTGTTCAAAAGCAGCTTTGCCTTTAATCATTCAAAATCGAGGAAAGATTGTTAATGTTTCCTCGGTCGTCGGTGCCAGAGGAAATTTTGGCCAAACGAATTATGCCGCAGCCAAAGCAGGAATTTTAGGTTTTACAAAGTCGTTAGCAAAAGAGGTGGGTCGCTTTGGCGTCACTGTCAACGCAATTTTGCCTGGTTTCATCGAAACGCCCCTAACGGAAAATTTGCCAGAAAACGTAAAATCAATGGCAAAAAACTTAACGCCATTGGGCCGTTTTGGAAAACCAGAAGAGATTGCTTTTGTGGTTGCTTTCCTTGCTTCACCAGAAGCTGATTTCATTACCGGCGCTGAAATAAATATCGATGGCGGCTTGATGATATAAATTGATTTTTCCCATGGATGAAAAAAAAATTTCTTTCTTAAAAAAAGAAGGAAAGTTAATCGATAAAATTACCCTAAAATTTTTTCCGAAAAAGCCAACAAAAAAATGGTTAGACCTTTTTTTGGGAAAAACTTCTTTCGATCTCTCTTTAAGAGCGATTGAAAAAGCGATTAATGAACCCATTTGGAATTTTTTGGACCGCGGAGGAAAAAGATGGCGACCCGTTTTTTTTCTTAATCTTTTCGAGGCCCTGGGTGGAAAAAAAGAAAAAGTAATATTTTTAGCGCCCTTTTTTGAACTCATTCACGAAGGCTCCTTAATTGTTGACGACATTGAAGATAGTGCCAATTTAAGGAGAGGAAAGCTTGCTCTCCATAAAATTTATGGTCAAGATATTGCTATCAACGCCGGGAATTTCCTTTATTTTTTTCCTTATCTCTTTTTCCGTTTGGTTAAAAATAAATTCAAAAAAGAAATCCAGATTAAATTCCTTGAAATTTATATTCAAGAGATGATCAATTTACATTTGGGCCAAGCCACAGATATTTTTTGGCACAAAAATAAAATCTCAGATATTTCTGTTTCTGAATATTTTCAGATGTGCGCTTTCAAAACTGGGTGTCTTGTAAGAATGATTTGTAAAATAGCCGGTGCCCTTTTGGGAAAAAATGATAAAACAATAGAAAAATTAGGCCGTTTTGGAGAAAAAATAGGAATTGCTTTTCAAATCCAAGACGATATCTTGGATATTTCTCTCGAAGGAAAAGAAAGAAGGGTTTTTGGAAAAGATTTTGGAAACGATATTAAAGAAGGGAAAAAAACCTTAATGGTTATTTTTGTTCTTCAAAAAGCAAACAAAAAAGATAAAAAAAGGTTGTTGGAAATTTTGAACAAACACACAGATTCTTTCAAAGAAAAAAAGGAAGCGATCGATATCATCAAAAAATACAAAGGAATTGATTTCGCTCGAGAAAAATCAAAAGAACTCTTAAAAAGCGCCTGGCAAGAGGTAGCGCCTTATTTGAAAGAAAAAAAATCAAAAGAAAAAATTCAAAATTTTGTTAATTTTTTAATCGAAAGAAAAGTATGATTGAAAAAATTAAAAAATTTCTCTCTTTAGTGAGAATCAAAGAATGGCGCGCTTTTTTCTTGATTTTTCTCTTTGGCTTTTTTCTTGCCAAAGGATATTTATTCGATTTTGGTAAAAATATCCTTTTATTTTTAACCTTCTTTTGTTTTCTAACTTTTGGATATTTAATAAATGATTGTTTTGATACCAAAGAAGATTCTTTTGACCAGAAGAAAATTAACATTCTTCTCAAAAGCAGTCTTTCTTTTAAAAAAACATTCTTTCTTTCTCTCGCTTTTGCTCTTTTGGGATTAATCTTGGTTAGTGTTAGCGGAAAAAATACTTTTTTCTTTTCCTTGTTGGGTGTTTTATCTGTTTTTCTTTATTCTGTTCCTCCTTTCCGTCTTAAAGCAAGACCTTTTCTTGACCTTATTTCTCACGGTTTTTTTGCCGGCATCTTTTTTTTCCTCCTCCCTTTCTTCTTTTTCAATCAAAAAATTGACAATAAAATCTTTTGGCTATCTTTTTTGGTTTTTTATATCTTTGTCTTACTTGAAATAAGGAATCATCTTGAAGATTATGAATTTGATAAAAAAGCGGGATTAAAAACAACGGTCTGTTTTTTGGGCAAAGAAAATTCTGAAAAAATTTTATCCCTTTTAATCCTAATCTTTCCCCTTTTATCTTTTCCTCTTTTTCTTAAAAAAAGTATTTTTTCTAGTTTTTACATTTTTTCTTCTTTGTTGTTTTTGTGGTTTTTTTCTCAAAACAAAAAAAACTATCGTCTTTTTGATATTTATATTACCTTTATTTTTATCCTCTTTTTATTAATGTGATATATTATTAATGTGATATAATTTTTAAAACAATGGAGAAAAATTATTATGAAACAATCATCGTTGGCGCTGGGCCCGCGGGTTTAAGCGCTGGCCGTTTTCTAAAAGATTTCTTGATTTTGGAAAAAAAAGAAGAAATCGGAAAACCCGTCCAATGCGGAGAAAGTTTAGCCCCTCTTTTTTTTAAAATCATGGGGATAAAAGAAAACCCCAAATGGATTTCAATGCGAGGAAAAGAAACGGAAATTATCTTGCCATCAAAAAAAAATTTTTCTATTCCCGGCGATATTTATGTTATCGACAGAGTAAATTTTGAAAAGGAATTAGCTGAAAAAATTTCAGACAGAATAAGAATGAAAACCAGAGTCGTTGATATTCAAAGAGAAAAAAGTTATTGGAAAATAATGACTGATACAAAGGAAACTTTTTATTGCCAATACTTAATTGGCGCTGACGGTCCTGCTTCTATTGTCAGAAGAAAAGTTTTTAAGGAAAATTTAGATTTTTTACCATGTCTTGAATATTTTATGGAAACAGAGAAAGAATTGGATTTGAGCTCAATTAAAGTTTTTTTGGACCTTGAAAGATTCAAAAATGGTTATGCTTGGATCTTTCCCAAATCGAAAAATACTGCCAATATCGGACTTGGTGGAAAATTCGAATTAAAAAAAGAATTCGAAAGATTTTTAGAAAATGAAGTTAAGGAAATGTGCGGTCGGGTAAGGTTCATTGCTAACAAAAGCGGTGTTGTGCCCGTGGGGGGTCAAAGAATTTCTCTTTTTAAAGAAAATGCCTTTTTGATTGGCGACGCAGGCGGTCTTGCCGATCCCCTTTCGGGCGGCGGTATCGGGAACGGAATGGTTTCGGGAAAAATTGCAGCGACGCTCATTCTTGAAAAAAGAGAAAAAGAATACGACAAAATAATCAAAAATTTACCTTTTTTTCTTCCTTCTCTTTTAGAAGCAAGCCAAATCATTTACTCTTTAGAGAACGAACTTTTTGAAGATCTCGCAGAATTTTTGGAAAAAAAAGAGTTGGAGCTTTCTCGATTAAAAGATTGGAGAAATTTAATTTCTTTGTTAAAATTAGAATCGTTCAAAAAAAATTGGAAAAAAATTTTAGAATTATTTTTTATTTATAAAGATTATGAAAAACGAAAAAGTAATTTTAGTGGATGAAAACGACAAAAAAATCGGTCTCGAGGAAAAAATAAAAGCGCATCTCTTGGGAAAAAAACATCGGGCTTTCTCTGTTTTTGTCTTTAACGATAAAGGAGAACTCTTAATCCAAAAGAGGGCCAAAGAAAAATATCATTCTGGTGGCCTCTGGGCGAACACTTGTTGTTCCCATCCGCGACCCGGAGAAAAATTAGAAAACGCAGTCAAAAGAAGACTAAAAGAAGAATTGGGAATTTCTCTTAAAAAAATCAAAAAAATTGGAAGGATTGATTATCAAGGAAGGGTCGGGGGTTTGATCGAAAACGAACTCGATCATGTTTTCGTTGCTCAATGGAACGGAAAACCAAAAATGAATAAAAAAGAGGTAGCAGAAACAAGGTGGATTAAATTAGAAGATTTAAAAAAAGAAATCAAAAAAAATCCAAAAAAATTTACTGTTTGGTTTAAAATCATTTTAAAAAAAATAAAAAAATGGAAATAGGAATTTCTCAGATTAACGTTGCCCTTCCCTCTTTTTTTATTTCAACAAAAGAACTGGCAAAAAAGAGGGGTATTGATCCTTCTTATAGCGAAAAAGGGATTGGCGTTTTTGAAAACAGAATTCTTTTTAAAGAAAAACTTGAAGACCTCGCTCAAAGGGCTTTAAAAAAAATAAAAACGAATGATGTTGAAAGATTCTTTGTTGCCACGGAATCTGATCCCGATGCCTCAAAACCACTGGGCGTCAAAATTCTCTCTTTGGTTTCTCAAACAAAAATTCCCTTTCAGTTAAAATTCGCCTGTTTGGCAGGCCTGGAAGCAATTCTTTTGGCTTGCGAATATGTTTTTTCCTCTAATAAACCGGCTGTTGTTTTAATGATTGACCGTTCTTTTTATTCTTCAGAAAACCCAAAAGCAGAATTGACTCAAGGTGCTTGTGCTATTGCTTTGAGAATCGAAAAAAACCCAAAAATTCTCTCTTTTAAATTTCAAAACCCAGGCCAATATGCTTATGATCTGGACGACTTTAAGGTCCCTTTTTATTTTTTTCCTTTTCCTGAAGTCAACGGCGAATTAACAAAGCCCGTTTATTTAATCTGTTTAAGGAATGCCTTTGAAGATTGGAAAAAGAAAGAAAGGGGAATAAAGAACGCCGTCGATTATTTTGATTTTTTTGTTATGCACACCCCTTTTCCCAAAATCGTCGAATGGGCTAGCGCTATTTTCTGGCGTCATGAAGAAGAAAAACATCATTTGGGATTAGAAACCTGCATTAAAAAACCCTCTTTGTTTGAGATTTACAAAAAAGAAATCGACAAAGTAAGACAGAATGAAAATTTCAAAAATTTCTTCCAAAAAAAAGTGATGCCAGGTTTAAAATATAATCCTTATGTCGGAAATTCTTACACTTGTTCGATCTTTGTCTCGCTTCTGGGCGCTTTGGAGAAAGCAAAAAGGGGCCAAAAAATTGCTTTGGCAGGATACGGCAGTGGCGCTGGCGCCATTTTTCTTGAGACTAAAGTGAAAAATAATTTCAAAAGCGATATTGAAACTCAATTAAAAAAAGGAAAAAGGGTTTCTATTAATGATTATGAAAAATGGAGAAAAAAATTTTCTGCCGGTTTAAAAAAGATTTGAAACTGAAATGTCCAAAAATAATCCTGCTGATATCTTTAGGGGTTTCCATAAATTACCTTTAAAGAAAAAGATAGAAATTTTAAAAAATTTTTGTCATCTCTCAAAAGAGGATTTGTTTTTTTTGAAAAAACACCAAGAATTGCCTGATTTTGTAGATTTTGAAAACAATATCGGGCCTTTTAAAATCGCGACTCATTTTCTTGTCAATCAAAAAGAATATTTTGTACCTATGGAAACCGAGGAACCTTCTGTTGTCGCGGGTGCTAGCGCTGGCGCTAAATTTTTCAAAAAAACAGGCGGTTTTTTCGGCGAAAGAAAAGAAAACAAAATTATCGGTCAAATTCAGTTTGAAAAAAGGGGTAGTTTTCAAAAAAATAAAAAAATTTTAGAAAAAGAAAAAGAAAAAATTTTAAAGATTGCCAATAAAACAAACCCTTTGTTATTAAAAATTGGGGGCGGTGCTAAAAATTTCTTTTTAAAAAAGATAAAAAATTATTTTGTCTTTTATTTAATCGTTGACCCAAAAGATGCTCAGGGCGCTAACATTATCAACACGATGTTAGAAAAGATCGCGCCCCTTATCTCTCGATTAACCAATCAAAAAATCATCGGAGCCATCGTTTCTAATTTCTCTCCCCTAAGAATTGTCGCGCTGAAAGGAAAAATTCTTCTTTCTGATCTAAAAGAAAAATTCCCCCGAATGAACGAAAAGGAAATTGCAAAAAGGATGCTCGCTCTCTTAGACCTGGCAAGAAATGATATCTTTCGCGCCGTGACCCATAATAAAGGTATTATGAACGGTATTGATGCTCTCTTTTTAGCCACGGGCAATGATTTTCGAGCCGAAGAATCAGCGGTTCATTCTTTTGCCATCCAAAAAGGAAAATACCAACCCCTTACTGATTGGAAAATAGAAGACAATTTCTTGATCGGAAAAATTGAATTACCCTTAATTTCAGCCACTGTTGGCGGTGCCACCCAAACAAAAAAGGCACTTTTGGCTCAAAAAATTTTACGCTTAAAATCGAGTCAAGAACTAGCTGTTGTTTGCGCTGCTGTAGGATTAGCAAACAATTTTTCAGCAATGTTAAGAATCGTTACCGAGGGCATTCAAAAAGGACATATGAAATTGCACAAAGATTTTTTAAAGCGTCTTTAAAAGAGATAAAATCTCTCTTTTCTTTTCTAAAAATAATTTTTTCTCTTTTGCTTCCAAAAAAAACCTAATGATGGGTTCGGTGTTGGAGGGTCGCGCCAAAAACCACCAAGAATCAAAATCGATTTTTAATCCGTCCATTCTTTCAACTGTACCTTTTCGAGCATATTTTTTTTCTAAAAGAGAAAAGAATTTTTTTTGAAAGGGTAGCGTAAAATCTTGAGAATAATAAAGGTCAAAAGGTTTCAAAATAAAAGAGAGTGGTTTCTTTTCTTCATTCAAAACCTGACAAATCTTTAAAAAGACAAAAAGAGGAGATTCGCAATAAAAATCTCTTTGGTAATAATAATGAGCCGAGGATTCGCCCCCAAACAAAACCCTTTTTTCTTGCATTATTTTTTTAACAAAAGTATGACCCACGGGTGAGACGATGGGCACACCACCGTATTTTAATATCGTCTCCCTGACAATATAATTTGCCTTGATATCGTGAACAATTTTAGCGCCGGGATTTTCTTGAAGAATTTTTTTGATTAAAAGAGAAAAAATTAAATTGGGCATAATCTCTTTTCCTTTTTCATTTACAAAACAAATGCGATCTCCGTCGCCATCAAAAGCAAGACCAAAATCAGCCTTTCTTTTTTTTACTTCTTTCATTAAAAAAAGAAGGTTTTCTTTTTTTGTTGGGTCTGGTTCTCGGTAGGGAAAGGAACCTAAAATTTTTGAAAAAAGAGGAAAAATTTTTATGCCAGAAAATTTTTTAAAAAAGGGAAGCAAAACAGCACAAACCGTGTTTCCAAAATCGACAACAACTTTTAAATTTTCAAATTTTTGATCAAAACCCTGGAGCTGAAAATTGATGTAATCTGAGAGAATTTTTCTTTTTATCAATCTGCCCCTTTTAAAAGAAGGATTTTTTTCACAAGATTCTTTTTGTATTTCTTTAAGAAAAATTTTTTTTAAATTCTCTAAACCAGAGTTCTGGCCCAAAAAAATTCCTTTGGGTCCTAATAATTTAAAACCATTAAATTCTTCTGACAAATGAGAAGCAGTAATCTGAACGGCTCCATCAAAAGAAAAATAATGGGCTGCCCAATAAACCATCGGGCTGGTACAAAGACCAAGGTCATAAACAATAATCCCCTCTCTCAATAATCCTTTTAAAAAAGAACGGGAAAGGGGTAAAGAGGACTGACGGCCATCCCTTCCGAGCCCAACTCTTAAATCCCCTTTTTTCGTCTTTTTTCTTAAAAATTTTCCTAAAGATATTCCTAAAAAAAAGGCAATTTTTTCGTTTATTTCCTGAGGATATTTTCCCCGAATATCATAGGCCTTAAAAATCTCTGGCTTGAAATCAATCATTTTTTATTTTATCATATAAAATGAGTTTTTCAATCGGCATCTGCGGTTTTCCCAATGTAGGAAAATCTACCCTTTTTTCTGCCTTGACAAAAAGGGAAGTAAAAATCTCGCCCATTCCCTTCAGTACTATCGATCCTAATATTGCCATCTTGGAAGTTCCAGACGAAAGATTAAAAAAAATTTCAAAAGCAACAAATATTCCAAAAATCGTGCCTACTTTCATCGAATTCGTTGATATTGCTGGCCTTGTTAAGGGAGCGCATCTGGGCGAAGGCATGGGAAACCAATTCCTTTCTCATATCCGTCATTGTGACGCAATTTTGCTTTTGGCCCGTGCTTTTCACGAAGAAAATATCCAAAACTATCTGGGAAAAATTGATCCTCAGGAAGAATTTTCTCTTTTAGAAACAGAATTATTAATGAAAGATTTGGAAACGATAGAAAAAATCTTACAAAAAACGAAAGATGAAAAAGAAAAAAAACTTTTTTCCTTTTTAAAAGAAGAGGTTACAAAAGGAAAAAAAATTTCTCTTATTTCTCTTCCAGAAGAAGAAAAGAAAAAAATAAAAGAAATTCAATTTTTAACAGATAAACCCGTTTTATACGTTGTTAATTCAAACTCCAAAAACCCTTTTTTTGAAAAAGAAAAATTTTTGGAATTGAACGCCAAGGAAGAATTGGAAATAACTTATTTTTCAAAAGAAGAAAAAAAGGAATTGGGCCTTAAATCTTCTATAAAAAATTTAATAAAAATGAGTTATAATATTTTAGACCTGATTACTTTTTTTACCGTAGCCAAAAACAAAGAAGTCAGGGCCTGGTCTATTAAAAGAGGATCGAATATTTTAGAGGGGGCAGAAAAAATTCATTCTGATTTTAGAAAAAAATTTATTAAGGCCGAGGTTGTTTCTTTTGAAGAATTAATAAAATTTGGGGACTGGAAAGAGTTGCAAAAAAATGGTAAAATAAAGATTATTGGTAAGGATTACATTATTCAAGAAGGAGATGTTATTGAAATTAAAATTTAAAATATGTCCAAAACAAAAGTTTTAACAAAAATATACGAATTGGCATTTTTGATTCCCGAGAAGGGATCAAAAGATGAAGCGATTAAATTTTACGAATCGATTAATGCTTTGCTTCAGGAGGAAAACGCTCTTTTGATCGATTTTTATTCACCCCAATTGGTGAATTTAGCTTACGAAATTAAAAAACAAAAAACTGCTTTTTTGGCCTCAACAACCTTTCAAGCGAGGGTTGATAAAATAGAAAAAATAAAAGAAAAAATAAAGAAAATGGAAAAAGAAGGAGAAATTTTGCGTTTTTTGCTTTTTGTCAAAAAGATAAAAATGTAATATAATAAAAAGATGAATTTAAATAAAGTTTTCTTAATCGGCCGCCTCACAAGAGATCCAGAAAAAAAAGTTTTGGAATCAGGAACAGAAATTGTAAGGTTCGGTTTAGCCACAGACAGATATTTTGTTGATAAATCGGGAGAAAAAAAACAAGAAACCGAATTCCATAATGTTGTTTTATTCGGAAAAATTGGAAATATTGCCTCCCTCTATTTAAAAAAGGGAAATCTTGTTTTCGTCGAGGGACGACTGAGAACACGAACCTGGCAAGATAAAAACGGAAACCCGGTTTCAAAAGTAGAGATTATTGGAGAAAGACTTCAATTAGGTCCTAAATCCTGGCAAAATAACAAAACGCCAGAAAAAAAACAAGAAAACGAAATTCCAATTATCGAAGAAAACCAAGATATTAATATCGAGGATATTCCCCTTTAAAAAACATGGCCTGCTTTTTTTGTCAAAAAAGTATTGATCAAATCGATTTTAAAAACGTAAACGTTCTGAAAAGTTTTATTACAGGGTTGGGAAAGATTAGAAATCGAAAAAGAACAAAGCTTTGTAATTATCATCAAAAACAGATTAAGAAAGCAATAAAAAGAGCAAGGATTTTAGGTTTATTGTCTTTTGTTGTTAAATAAAAATTAAGAAGAAAACATTTCTTTTTTTAAGAGTTCTTCGATTTCTTCTAAAATTTTAGGATTTTCTTTTAAAAATTCCCTTGCCTGTTCCTGACCCTGCCCCAATTTTTGTTCTCCAAAAAAGAAATAATTTCCCGATTTTTTAATTATTCCCTTTTCCTGACCAATTAAAAAAACCTCGCCAGCTCTTGAAAGTCCTTCGTCATAATAAATATCAAAAACCGCTGTTTTAAAAGGAGGAGCAACTTTGTTTTTAACAATCTTGGCTTCTATCCGATTACCAATGATTTTTTCTCCCTTTTTTAATTGAGCGATTCTTTTTAACTGAATTCTGACAGAAGCGTAAAATTTCAAAGCCAAACCACCGGGCGTTGTTTCCGGCGCGCCATACATTTGACCGATTTTCATTCTTACTTGGTTCAAAAAAATAATAATTGATTTTGTCTTTGAAATAGTACCAGCCAATTTTCTCAGAGCGTGGCTCATTAATCTTGCCTGTAAACCAACGGGAATCTCTCCCATTTCTCCGCCCAATTCTGTTCGAGGAACTAAAGCCGCTACTGAATCGATAACAATAACGTCAATCTTTCCTGAATTAATCAAGGTCTCGGCAATTTTCAAAGCCTCTTCGCCAGAGTCGGGCTGAGAAATTAAAAGGTCATCAACATTGACTCCGCTTTTTTTTGCCCATTCAGGATCGAAACTATGTTCGGCATCGATAAAGGCTCCGATGCCTCCCCTCTGTTGGGCGTGGGCAATGATATGCAAGGCTAGGGTTGTTTTTCCTGTTTGTTCGGCACCAAAAATCTCAACAATTCTTCCCCGAGGAATTCCTTTTACGCCCAAAGCAAAATCTAAAGACAAGGAACCCGTGGGAATTGCTTCTACTTTTAAAGAACTCTCTTGTCCCAAACGAACAATAGAACCTTCACCAAATTTCTTTTTGAGCTCTTCTAAAAGCGATTCAATTTTTTCTTTCTTTTCTTCTTTTTTCTTTTTCATACTTCATTATAATCCTTTTCTTCTGGAATGTAAACTTCTCGAGGTTTGGCGCCTTGGGCCGGCCCAACAATGCCCTCTTTTTCCATCATATCCAATAATCTGGCTGCCCTAGCATAACCAATTTTTAACCTTCGTTGTAAAAAAGATGCCGAAGCTTTCCTTGTTTCCAAAACCAAGCGCCTCGCCTCTTGGTAATAAGGATCGTCTCCGCCGTTTTCAAAGAAAATATCCGCTTCTTTTTCTTTTTTTTCGAGAGCCAAGGCCAAGCTTTCGCTTAATTCATCTTCTTCGTGTTTGGGTATATTTTTTTCTAACCATTCGCAAACAGAATGAACCTCTTGAGAAGAAATATAGGGTGATTGAATTCTGATTGGTTTTGCAAATTCGGGAGATAAATAAAGTAAATCGCCCTTGCCCAACAATTTTTCTGCTCCGGGCAAATCCAAAATGGTTCTCGCATCAATTTGAGAAGGAACCTGAAAAGCAACGCGGTGGGTAATGTTTGCCTTGATTAAACCAGTGAGAATATCAACCGATGGTCTTTGGGTCGCCAAAACTAAGTGAATACCAACAGCTCTTGCTTTTTGAGCTAACTTTACAATGGCGCCTTCCATTTCCTTTGGTTTTTGAATCATTAAATCTGCCAATTCATCAACGATCAAAACCAAATAAGGAAGAAGTGGTGTTTTTTCTTTTCTGGCCCTTAAATTGTACTCTATAATATTTCTCGATCTTTTTTCGCTCAAAACCTCAAACCTTTTCTCCATTTCTTCAATCAACCAAGAAAGAGTAAAAATAACCTGGTTCAATTCAAAAATCACTGGCGGCAAAAGATGGGGAATATTTTGATAAAAAGAAAACTCAACTCTTTTGGGATCAACAAGAATGAGCCTTAGATATTCTGGAGAATGCTTAAAAAGAAGAGAAATAATAATATTGTTTAAAAAAATTGTTTTTCCTGTACCCGTGGCACCAGCAACCAATAAATGGGGCATCTTTGAAAGGTCGGCAAATTTTAATTCGCCGGCCACATTTTTTCCCAAACAAATAGTTAATTCTTGAAAATTTTTTTTAAACTCAGAAGATTGAATCAATCTTTTTAAACGCACGGGGGCTCTATTTTTGTTGGGAACTTCAATGCCAACCAAACTTTTTCCGGGAATGGGCGCTTCAATCCTAATCGGATGGGCGGCTAAAGCCAAAGATAATTCACGGTTCAAAAGCGCAATTCTCGATAATTTTATGCCTTCGGCTGGTTTTAGGGTATACTGGGTCACTGTCGGCCCGACATTAATCGGGCCCATTTGAACAGAAATGCCAAAATCAGCCAATGTTTTTTTGATAATCTCTGTGTTTTTTTCTAAATTATTCGCCTGGACTTTTTCTTTTTCGTCTTCTAAAAGATCCAAAGGAACAGAATAAGCTGTCTTTCTCAAAAAAGCCCTTTCTTCCTCATCTTCTTCTTTCTTTGCTTCTTTTTTTGTCTTTTCTTTCCTTTCTCTTTCTAGGGTTAAAATTTTAAAACGCGGAGCAAATATTTTTTGAAACAAAGAAACTTTTTCCTCTCCTGGTTTTTCCTCCTTTTTCAAAAGGGCCCAGAAAAAATAAAAAGAAAGAGAGAAACAAAGAAAAAAAAGAATCTGGTTTAAAGGAAAACCGAATAATTTTAAAAAGAGAAGAGAGATTTTTTCCCCAAAAAATCCTTCTTTTAAAAAACCAACAATTCCCAAAATGGCCCCAAAAAAAGAAAGGATCAATTTTTTTTCGAAAAAATTTTTTCCGAATAAAAAAGCCAACCCAACCAAAAAAAACAAAGGAAACAAAAAATAAAAAGCCTTGCCAATGAAAAAAAAGAAAAATTTTTTTAAAAGGATCCCAATAATACCACTCTTTTCAAAAAAAGAAAAAAAAACAACTAAAGATAAAAAGATAGAAATAACTCCTTTAAAAAGGCTCTTGTCGTTTTCTTTTAAGATCTCTTTTTTTTCTTCTTTTTTCTTTTTCTCTTTTTTTGCCATTCTTAAACTATTATACCATCTCTTTTAAAAATCGTTCGCGAAAACCGGTGCCCGCTGGAATCTTTCTACCAATAATGATATTTTCTTTTAATCCTTCCAAATTATCCACCTTTCCTTGCAGGGCAGCTGAAATCAAAACACGAGATGTTTCTTGAAAAGAAGCAGCTGACAAAAAAGAAGTACTATTTAAAGCTGCCCGGCTAATACCCAAAAGAATCTCTTTTGCTTTAGGCGGATTTTTATTTTCTTTTTTTAGTCTTGCCTTTTCCTTCTCTAATTCTTGAGCATCAACAATTTCTCCGACGGAATAAAGGGAATCGCCAGAATCGATAATTCTTGCTTTTGAAAACATCAATTTTAAAATAACTTCGATATGTTTGTCATGAATCAGGGCGCCTTGCGAAAGATAAATTTTTTGAGTTTCTTTTAAAAGATATTTTAAAGTATCGTTTTTACCGTAGAATTTATACATTTCTTTGGAATCGAGAGGTCCTTCGGTCAAAACCATTCCCGGTTTCACCCTATCTCCCTCTTTAACAAAGACTTTCTTTCCGGGTAAAAAAGAAAATTCTAAAATTTTTTTGCTCTTTTTTTCTTCAAGAATTATTTTTTCGCTTTCCACTTTTTTCACTTTTCCTTCGATCGGCGAAATAATTGCTTTTCCAAAGGGGACCCTAGCTTCAAAAATTTCGTTCAATCGAGGAAGGCCAGAAATCATATAACCAGCACCAACAACACCCCCGACGTGGAAAGCACGAAGAGTCAATTGAACGCCCGGTTCTCCGATTGATTGAGCGGCGACAATGCCCACCGCCTCTCCTAATTCAACCAATTTATTCCTTCCCAAATCCCAACCATAACATTTTTGACAAACACCGTTTTTAAATTTACAAGAGATGGGCGAACGAACCCTGACCGAAGTGATTTTTTCATTTTTGGCAATCTTTTTCGCTTTTTCCCAATCGATAATTTCTCCTTTTTTAACAATCGAAGGGATATCTTCGAGAGAAATTCTGCCAGCGATTTTCATTTCAAAATCTTGAAAAATCTCTTCTGCCTCTTTTTTGGAAATCTCAATTCCCTTTGTGTCTTTACAATCTTTCTCCCGAATAATTACATGGTGGGCAACATCAATCAACCTTCTGGTCAAATATCCGGCGACAGCAGTACTCAATGCCTTATCCGTAACGCCCTTTCTCGCTCCATGACAAGAAATAAAATACTCTAAACAAGTAAACCCGTCTCGGTAAGAATGTAAAATAGGCAACTCGATAATTTCGCCAGAAGGACTAACGACCATACCCTTCATTCCTGCCATCTGTATTGGCTGCAGCCAACTGCCACGAGCCTTGGCATCGATAATTTGAAAAACTGAATTTTCTTTCGGAAAAGATTGGGGAATAATTTTTTCAACTTCGTTTTTTGCTTTTAACCAGGCTTCGATACTCAACCTTCTTTTTTCTTCAAAAGACAAAAAGCCCTTTTTAAATTCTTCTTCAATTCTTTCTATCTCTTTTTGGGTAGAAAGAATAATTGTCTTTTTCTCTTTGGGAACCAAAAGATCAAAAACAGAAAGAGAAATACCGGAAATTGTTGAATATTCAATGCCCAAATCCTTTAATTTAGTAATTGTTTCTTCAACAACGCTCAAGGGATATTTTTCTAAAATTTCAGCTACAATGTTTTCAATGTCTTTATTTTTTATCAACTGATTAACAAAAGAAAAATCACTAGGTAGGTTTTGATTAAAAATAATACGACCCACAGATGTTTCTAATATCTCTCCTTTCTCGTTGAAAACCTTAATTTTTTCTCTTAAATCAATCTTTCGATTTTCATAAGCCAGAATCGCCTCTGAAAAAGAAGAGAAGATTTTTGGGCTTTCTTTTTCAATCAATGTTGTTAACCAATAAAGACCCAAGGCAATGTCCTGATAAACAGTAATCAAGGGCGTGCCAGTGGCGGGTTTTAAAAGATTGCGAGAACTTAACATTATTTCTCTTGCTTCCTTTTGGGCTTCTTCTGAAAGGGGCAAAAAGACAGCCATTTGATCGCCATCAAAATCAGCATTATAGGCCTTACAAACAATCGGATGGAGTTTAATGGCTAAACCCTCGATCAAAACGGGATAAAAGGCCTGAATGTTCAAGCGATGTAGAGTGGGTGCCCGATTCAACAAAACCAATTTGTCTTTAACGACTTCTTCCAAAATTGCCCACACCTCGTCTGTTTCTTCATCGATCAAATGAAAGGCCTCTCGAATATTAAAAACAATTTCTCTTTCTAACAATTTATTAATAACAAAGGGCTTGAAAATTTCTAATGCCATTTTTTTAGGCAAACCTACTTGATTCATTTTCAATTCTGGTCCGGCGACGATGACGGAACGCGCCGAATAATCGACTCTTTTGCCCAAAAGATTTTGACGGAACCTTCCTTCTTTTCCCTCCAAAATTGAAGCTAGGGATTTTAACTCTCTCTTCCCGCCCGTGCTCGTTCTCACCATAATCGTCTTCCTCATACCGTTGTCAATCAAAACGTCGACTGCCTCTTGAAGCATTCTCTTTTCATTCCTGATAATAATTTCTGGCGCTCCGATTTCCAAAAGATACTTTAAACGATTATTTCGATTGATGATTCGACGATAGAGATCGTTCAAGTCAGAAGAGGCAAACCTTCCGCTTTCTAACTGAACAATCGGCCTCAAATCCGGGGGCAAAACAGGCAAGACCCTTAAAAACATCCATTCAGGACGAATGTTTGAATGGTATAAATGTTGCAAAACCTTCAATCTCATCAAATCCTTCTTTTGTTTCTCTGCATCTCCCTCTTTTAATTTCTCTTTAATTTTCTTAATCTCTTTTTTCAAATCAATTTCTTTACAAATTTCTTCTAAGGCCTCGGCTCCGGTTCCAGCCTCAAAAATCTCTCCGTATTTTTCAGAAAAATATCGGTATTCTGATTCAGATAAAACAGCGTGAAGCGAGATAGAATTAATCTCTCTCAAAACCGTATCTTTTATTTTTTTCAATTCCTCTTTTTCTTTCTCGGATTTGTTTTTTACTTTCTCTTTGTATTCTTCTTTTAATTTTTTAATTAGTTCTTGTCTTTTTTGCTCATCAACCCTTTTTATAATGTAGGCGGTAAAATAAATAATTTTTTCTAATTGATTTAAAGATAAATCCAAAACCAATCCTAATCTTGAGGGAATTCCTCTTAAAAACCAAATATGAGCTACGGGCGCTGCTAATTTAATATGCCCCACTCTTTCTCTTCTAACGGACGAATGGGTAACTTCGACTTGGCAACGATCGCAAATAACGCCTTTGTATCTGATGCCCTTAAACTTTCCGCAATAACATTGGTAATTTTTCGTCGGACCAAAAATCCTTTCACAAAACAATCCATCTTTTTCCGGTCTTTGGGTTCGATAATTAATAGTTTCTGTTTTTGTCACTTCGCCTTTAGATTCTTCTAAAATTTCTTCGGGTGATGCCAATCTGACTGATATTGAATTAATATCTTCGATTAAAAGTTCCTTTTTTTTCTTTTCTTTATTTTTTTCAATGATTGATTCTGGCGACCCAATTCTGTTGATATTGACTTTCAAGCCCAGGGCTTTTAACTCCGAAATCAAAAGCGAAAAACTAGCAGGAATCGTTGGCGTTTTTATCTTCTCCCCTTTAATAATCGCCTGGTATGTCTGGGCCCTTCCTAAAACATCATCAGATTTAATCGTCATCATTTCTTGAAGAGTGTTGGCAGCACCGTATCCTTCAAGAGCCCAGACCTCCATTTCTCCAAAACGTTGACCACCGTATTGGGCCCTGCCGCCAACGGGCTGTTGAGTAATCAAAGAATAAGGACCAATTGCTCGAGCATGGAATTTATCAGCCACCATATGAACCAATTTTAAAGTGTAAAGATAACCCACGGTTACTGGTTGTTTGAAAGGTTCTCCGGTTTTACCATCATAAAGTTTTAATTTTCCGATCTCAGAAAAACCTGCTTTTTTTAATTCTTCTTTAATTTCTTCTTCGGTGGCACCCGATAATGCTGGTGTAATCGCATGATAACCCAACGTCTTGGCTGCTAAACCTAAATTTACCTCCATTAATTGGCCAAGGTTCATTCTTGAAATAACAGAAAGAGGACTAATAATCAGGTCAACCGGTGTGCCATCTTCTAAAAACGGCATTTCCTCAATGGGTAAAATCTTCGAGATGGTTCCTTTGTTTCCGTAACGACCGGCTAATTTGTCGCCGACCTGAATTTTTCTCAACTCCGCAACCTCAACTTCAATTCTTTTAATAACACCCGGGTCAAGCCGCGCTCCTTTTTCTCTCTCAAAAGACCTAATTCTCAATACCTTGCCTCTGCGACCATGTTCCAATCTTAAAGAAGTGTCTTTTACTTCTTTTGCTTTTTCTCCAAAAATGACTTTTAACAATTTTTCTTCAGGGGTTAATTCTTTTTCTCCCTTGGGAGATATCTTTCCGACTAAAATATCACCCGGGAAAACCTCGGCCCCGATCCGGATTAAACCATTCTGATCAAGATTCTTTAATTTTTTTTCTGAAACGTTGGGAATATCAGCAGTTGTAATTTCAGGACCCAATTTTGTTTCTCTAACATCGCAGAAAAAATTCTCAATATAAACAGAATCCAAAACATTCTCTCTGACCAATCTCTCAGATGCCACAAAGCTATCTTCAAAGGTCTGACCTCGCCAAGGAAGATAGGCAACAATCAAATTTGTCCCTATACTTAAAAAACCATTTTTCGTTGCGCTGCTATCAGCAATGATATCGCCCCTTTTAACTTTCTGACCGGGTAAAATTAAGGGTTTTTGGTGCAAACAAGTATATTGATTAGTCCTGATAAAATTGTTTAAATGATAAACCCTTTTCTTTTTGCCAGAATTTAAAGCGCGAATCACAATTTTTTGACCATCAACATATTCGCAAATTCCATCTTCTTGAGCAACAATCACTTGTCCTGAATCAATGGCAATTTTTTGTTCCAAGCCCGTCATCACAAGCGGCACTTGACAATTAATCAAGGGCACGCTTTGTTTCTGCATATTAGAACCCATCTGCGCGCGATTTGCATCAGTATGGTTCAAAAAAGGAATTAAAGCGCTAACGCATGAAAGGATTTGCTCCGGCAAAACAGTAATAAAGTCAATTTCTTCTCTTAAAAGAAAAGTTGGTTCTCCCTTTTTTCTTCCCTCTACTTTTTCAGGAATAATTCTGTATTTTTTATCATAAGGAATGTTTCCAACAGCAATGTTGCAATTTTCTTCTTCTAGGGCATTTAAATAATAGACTTTGTCTCTTTTGATGACGCCCTTTTCAACCTTCAAATATGGTGTTTCCAAAAAACCGTACTCGTTCACTCGAGCAAAAAGTGCCAAATAGTTTACCAAACCAATATTCTGCCCCTCTGGAGTAGAGATAGGACAAATTTTTCCAAAATGGGAAGGTTGAACATCTCTGACCTCAATCGAAGATGTTTTTCTTTTCAAACCGCCAGGCCCAGTGGCCGTCAATCGTCTTTTGTGTTCAATTTCAGACAAGGGATTTTCATTGTCTAAAAATTGGGCCAATTGAGAAGAGCCAAAAAATTCTTTTGTGATATTAATAATGGGTTGGGGATTAATCAACTGCTGAGGAGTAATATTTTCTGGTTCTAAAATTGACATTCGATCCTTTATCATCCGGGCTAATCTCAAAAAACCAATTCTCAATCTTTCTTTTAAAAGTTCATTGATTCCCCGAATTCTTCGAATGCTTAAATGATCAACCTTATCTTCTTTTGCTAATGGATCGTTGTTTAAACGAATCAGTTCTCTTAAAACAGCGATGATGTCCTGCAAGCTCAATACCCGATCGCTGATTTCAATCTCTTTTTTTCCTTTTCCCAATTCTGGTAATCTCTGCCACAATCGCCAACGACCAACAACCGACAAATCAAATCTTTCCAAATTAAAATAAAGATGCCACAAAAATTCTTTGGCTGATTCCAACGAAACCATTTCGCCTGGTTTCATTTTGGCGTAAATAGCACACAGAGCATCGTTCTGTGTTTTAAAAGGATCTTTTTTTAGAGTCTCTTCAATGTAATTAATTTCGCCATTTTTTAAAATATCTTGAAATTTTTCTCGAATTTGTTCATCGTTTTCCAGCCCCAGGGCTCGTAATAACGTTGTTGCCAAAACTTTTTTTCTTCGATTCAAACGCGCATAAATTACCCCTGTCTTTTCTGTGATAAATTCTAACCAAGCGCCTTTGTTGGGAAAAATCTGGGCCTCAAAAAAGTTTTTTCCGATTTCATCTCGTCGCGAAAAGAAAATGACACCAGGCGACCTTAACAATTGAGAAATAACCACTTTTTCAATTCCATTAATAATAAAAGACCCTCTTGAGGTCATTAAAGGAAAGTTTCCAATAAAGATTTCTTGTTCTTTGATTTCTTTTGTTCTTAAATTTATCAACCTTGTTTTTAACCAAAGGGGTGCCTCATAATTATCTTCGTTTTCTTTTGCTTCAAAATCAGAAGCGAAATTGGGTTCGCCAAAATGATAATCTAAAAACCATAATTCAAATTCTTTTTTAGAGTAATCCCTAATGGGTGAAATTTCCAAAAGTAATTCTTTTAAATCCCTTTCCCAAAATAGTTTCCAACCCTTCTTTTGATGAGTCAACAAATCTGGAGTTTCCAACAATGGGGGATATTTACTGAAATTTTTGATTTTTATTTCTTTCATAAAAAATAAAAAAGCGAATTTTTAAATCGTTTTTAAACAATAATCAATTTAATATTTTTTTATTTTTTTTTCAAATTTTCCAGTTCTTCTTTTACCTTTGATAAATTAGGATTAATGTTTAAAATTGTTTCTAAATAAGAAATGGCTGTGTTAATATCTCCCTTTTTTTGATAGGCAGTTGCCAAAGAATAAAGAGCATTGAGATGCTCGGGAGAAATCTGCAAAAGGCTCTTCCATTTTTCGATCGCTAAATCTGTTTCGTTGTTATTAAAATATAAGCGGCCCAGCTCAAACAAAATCTCAACGTTCAAAGGAAATTGACTATTCAAAGAACTCGTTAAAGAAAGCGCTTCTTTTATTTTTCCTTCTCTCTCCATAATTCTGGCTTCCAATAAAGAAAGATCCCAATAAAAAGCATTCAATGCCTTTCCTTTTTCCAAAAATTTCTTTGCTTCATCTAAATTTTGCTCTGCCAAAGCAATTTTTCCTAATTCTGTGTATAAAAAAGGATTTTTGGGATCTAACTCCAATGCCTTTTGAAAGTTCTTTTTCGCCTCTTGTATCGCGCCATCAAGAAAAAGTTGTAAATTTTCGGCAATCAATCCCATCCCCTCCCAAGTAAAAGACATGTTCGGAGAAATATCTACAGCCCGTTTTCCCTCGGCCATGGCAGCGCTCATTAAGGAAATAATTCTGTTTTGGTCCGCGTTCTTTTTGTTTTCGCTCACAAGAAGATTAACATATTCTTGGCCTAATGTCAAGTGATAAACCGGATTGTAGGGGTTTAAATTAACCGTCTTTTCTAAAAGAACAACTCTTTCTTTTACATCCTTTGTTGTCAAATATTTTTGATAATTCAGCTCTGCCAAATAATTATTCCTGCCAAAAATCACCAAAAAAAGAAAAAGCGAAAAAGAAAGAGCGAGAATAAAAAAAAGAAATATCTTTGTTTCAGGCAATTCCAAACTAATTTTTTTTCTCGAATACAAAGAAGAATGAGAAAGAAAAAACAAAGAAAGAAAAAACCAAAAAACCAACAGCGAAATAAAAGAAAAGAAGTAAAAAAATAAAGAAAAAACGCTCGATAGATAAGCGAAAAAATAAGGATAAATTTCTTTTCTATCCTTGTTTCTCCAGAAATAAAAAACTGGGGTCAAAACAACAAGTACCAAAGAAAAAAAAGAAAGGAATCCCTGTTCGGTCAAAACGTTCAAAAAATAATTTTTTGCCTGGTCAAATTTCAAAGACCAAAAAGCCTGTTGATTTAATCTCTCTGGCTTGAATTTAGAAAAATCAATAACAAAACTGGCAGGACCAGTACCAAGAAAAAAGTTTTTCATCGAAGATTTCAGCGTTTGAAAAACAATAAAAAGAGATTCTTTTTGCGTCATTTCAAACTGATCGACGCCCTCGAGGCCCCCAAAAAGGAGAAAAAAGAGAGAAAGAAACAACAATAAAATGGGCAGAACAAAAGAATTCAATTCTTTGGTAAAAACTTTAAAATAAATGGAAGCGATCAAAAAACAAACGAAGGAAAAAATAAGATTTAGCCAAATCAATTTATAATTCAAGAAAAATAAGGTTAAATAAACAAAAAACAAAAGGCATAAAATCAGAACTTTTTCTCTTTTAGAAGCATTAAAAAAATAAATAGTTAAAAAAACAGTAATTGTCGAAAGAAACATTCCAAAAACTCGAGGAAAAAAAGAGGAAAGGTTAAAAAATTTAACTTTTAAAAGACTCAAAAAGGGGGGTAATTTTTGAGAAATTTGATCTGGCAAAAAACCAGAGATCAAAAAAACAGCGACTGACAAAATGGTCCCTAACAAAAATAATTTTGCAAGCAATTGAGGAGTATCAAAAATTTGAAAAATCAAAAAAGAGAAAACGATCAAAAAAAGAAAAACAAAAAAACCATTATTGTAATTCCCGAAAGAACCAAAAAGAGAAAAATAACGATCTGCCGATAAAAAGGTAGATAAAAGAGTAAAGAAAAAAAGTAAAAAGACAAACAAAAAAATGAGATTAATTTTTATCTCTACTTCTTTGGAAAAAGAAATCTTCAAAAGATAAATCAATAGAGAAAAATTAACTAAAAAAACAAAAAAATAGATTTTATTAATTTCAATCGGATTTTGAGTAAGGGGTAAAATAAAACAAGGCGACAAAAAAATAGAAAGCCCCAAGAGAAATTTTAAAAAAAGATTCTCTGTTTTTAAAAAAGAAATTTTTTTAATAAACATAAAAATTTTTCTTAAAAAATATATTTAAAAAATTATAACTCTTTTTCTCCTCTTGTCAAGAAGCGCGTAAAAAGTAAAATGGAATGGGACTGTTTGGGACATTTAAAAGGTAAGTGAAATAGATTGGTAAAATAGGGATAAGGGTCATTGAAATAAATTAAATTTTTATCTCATTTTACCTTTATGGACATGCATTCTAAAAACCAATACCTAAAATAATTTTTAAATTCAAAATCATTATCTGCTTGAATTTATGCAACTTCTTTGATAACTTAAATGATTTCAACTAAACCATTATCTCTTTCTTGAGATGGGGGTTCGTTTTCTTTTTCTTCTTTATTTCTTTTATTTTTTTCCTCTGAATCGTCGGGGGTTTTTCATTAAAGACAATCTTTTCTTTTGTTTCATTCTTTTTCTCTTTTGGTTTTTCAAAAGAAAAAAAGCCAGCAAGTTTTAATTTTTTAAAAAATTTTTCATTCAAAAAAGAAAAAAAATTTTTTATTTTCT
>Ga0078972_1003609_pt2 | contig 29873 bp, 17 predicted proteins | sample YelNatPaOPGAMG01_FD_67568 | JGI IMG/M metagenome (GOLD analysis project Ga0078972, IMG submission 67568) | Hot spring thermophilic microbial communities from Obsidian Pool, Yellowstone National Park, USA - OP-RAMG-01 (SPADES assembly) (version 2) | ecosystem: Environmental > Aquatic > Thermal... | reverse complement strand
GCGCGGCGGATGCGCAAGAACCAGCGGGAGGGCTACAGCCAGAGCTACAACGCGCAGGTGGTAGTGGATGCCGAAGGCAGCCAGTTGATGGTGGGCCAGCGGGTCAGCGACAGTGCCACTGACGCAGGCCAGTTGGAGCCGGATTTGCAGAGCATTCCCAAGGAGCTGGGCCAGCCCACGGCGGTGCTGGCCGACTGCGGGTATGCGACCAAGGCGGACTTGCAACGGCTGGGGCGGGAGCGACCGGGCCTGGAGCTGTATGTGAGTGTGCATCGGGAAGACGCGCACGCTCAGCGGCGCTACGCGTATCGACCGCTGGACAAGATCAAGATGCCCAAGCGGCTGAGGGATCCAGTGTTGGTGGCGATGGCCGAGAAACTGAAGAGTCCTGAGGGTCGAGCGCTTGACCGGAGAGGGGTCTGCACGGTGGAGCCGGTGTTTGGGGTGATGAAGGCGGTGCTGGGGTTTGGGCAATTGTTGCTCCGGGGCCTGAAGAAAGTCGGTGGGGAATGGGCCTTGGTGTGGCTGGCCTCCAATGTAAAGCGGCTGCACGAGTTGGGGGCTGGGCTGGGCCCGGCCGGGCTGGGCTGAACTAGCCGGGGCCGGGCCGGAAAGCCGCGCACTCTGCCTGACGAGCGGTTTGGTGAGGCCCCAAAGCTGCGCTTGGCTGCTGCTGGGGGTTAGCCACAACGCGTAATTCAGAGCATCCGAACCACTGAGCATCCCGCCCTACCGGAGAATTGAGCTAAGTCCGATAGGCTCCTAGCTATACCCGCCCGCACTAAACTGAGGTCCAAGCGTTTTGCCCTGAGGTTTGCTACTGCTGACGCTGGAGGCCCCGCAGGGGACCTGCGGTCTCGGTGTTGGGCCGCTGCAAGGAGCGCAATGGGCAACACGTGAGCTTAATCGGGTGCGCGGATTGGATATTTGGGTTTGGGGACGGTCTTGGGCGGGTTGGCCTTGAGGGCTTTGAGGATTTCGGCCACCGCACGGTCCAGTTGCGGGTCCTGGCCTTGAGCCATCAGACCCGGGTCATCGACCACTTCGATGTCTGGGCTGACGCCGAAGCCTTCGATGATCCATTGGCCTTCGGTATCGTAGATGCCAAAGGTGGGCACTGTGACCGAGCCGTTATCAATCAACGGCGGCACACCGGTCATGCCGATCAGCCCGCCCCAAGTCCGTTGGCCAATCAGCAGACCCAAACCGGCTTTCTTAAAGTAATACGGGAAACAATCGCCCCCGGACCCGCTCCAGCCGTTAATCAGCATTACCTTCGGCCCGCGATGGGCGGTGCGTGGCCAGGGCCAATCTAATCCATCTCGCACACCCCAGTAATTGAGCAAAGACCGGCCAATCAACTCGACGAATCGGTCCGGGATTTGGCCGCCGCTGTTGAACCGTTCATCGATAATGAGGCCTGGCTTGTCGAACTGGGCACGGAACTGTCGGACCAGTTCACTTTGGCCGTTGCGGGCTGTATCGGGCACATACACATAGCCGATCTGACCGCCGGAAGCCTTTTCCACGCGCTGGCGATTGGCCTCGATCCACGCCAACTGCCGCAGGCGTGCTTCACTGGCCAGGGTCTGGACCAACACTTCGCGTGCGCCCTCGCGCGTCGGCTTACTATTAACGGTCAGCAGCACTGGTTTATCGGCCAAGCCTTGAAAAGCAGCCGCTGGCTCGAACGCCGGGTCCAAGGGCACGCCATTGACCGCCAGCAAAAAATCGCCTTCCTGCACCTGCACACCGGGTTGGCGTAAAGGCGACCGCACCTCCGCATCCCAAGGCGCCCCATCGATGATTTTGGCGATGCGATAGGCTCCCTGCTCGAAGGTAAAGTCGCACCCCAGATACCCCACACTGCGCGACTCGGGCTGCTCAAGGTCGCCTCCACTGCGGTAAGTGTGCGAGGCGTTCAGCTCGGCGATCAGGTCGCCAATGACCGCGTTGACATCCCACCGGGTGACGCAATCGGCCAACAGCCGGCTGTAGTGCTGGCGCATCGCCTCCCAATCCACGCCGTGCAGGCCAGGATCATAAAAGTAATCCCGTTGGAACCGCCACGCGTCCAAAAAGATTTGACGCCACTCAGCCACCGGATCGATCACCGCCTCCAGGTTTCCGGTGGCCAACTTCTTGTCCATCTTCTGGTTTTCCTTCACCTCGATGATGGCGTAATCGGTCTTCTTGCGGACCAGCAGCTTATCGCGCTTGGCGCACAGGATGGCGTCGTCGGCGTCGTCGAGGATAGTTTTCTCTTCGCGCTTTTCCAGGTCGTAGAACACCACCGGCGACTTTTCATCGCCCGAGCCGGCCCGGGGTAGGCGACGATAAATGAGCTTGCCCGGCGCAGCCCACAGATCATCGTATCGGCCCGGCTTGGACGGCAACAGCACCACCCGACGTTCGAAGTCGGCCAGGTCAATCTCCACCGGCGAAGGTTTGGTCTCGGCTTGAGGTTTATCGGTCTTCTTTTCGGCGGGCTTCTTGTCTTCGGGTTTGTCTTTCTTTTCGCCTTCGTCGTCGTTGCGGGGGGCCAAGGGCGAGGGCACGTCCTTGCGCAGGGGCACCGCGGCGATCTGTGTTGTGTTGGGGTAAACCCAGGTATTGTCCAAGTCGCTATAGACCGGGGTGAAACTGCGCCCGGTGAGGAAGTAAAGGTATTTGCCGTCCGGATCGAACACCGGTTGGGAATCGTCGTAGAAGCCCGAGGTGACCTGGTGCGCCTGAGCGGTGCGGGTATCGTACAACACGATGGCCGTGTGGCCATTGGTGCAGTCCCGCGCGTAGGCCAGCCAGCGGCTGTCGGCTGACCAGCTTACGCGGAATCGGTCCAGGTCACTGTGATACATCCAAAGCTGCCGATCGATCACCCGTGTGGTGCCGCTGTCCAGCTCGTGCAGGTGCAGCCGCATGGCTTGGTCGATGAACGCCAGCTTGCGGCTATCCGGCGACCACCAGGGCCGATACCGGTAGCCCGGGCCCAACGTGGTCAGCGTCCGGGTTGAGCCCGAACCGCTGGCTGGCCGCAACGTCAGTTCGTATTCGCCCGTCCGGTCACTAAAACAGGCCACCCATTGCCCGTCTGGAGACCAAGCCGGGTAACGATCGGCTGCGTCCGCCTCGTGGCCCAAGCTGCGCACCACGCCGTGTTCGGCTGGCACCGTAAACAACCGACCGCGCGCGGCAAACACAGCCCGTTTGCCACTGGGCGAGATATCGCAGCCCTGGATATAGCTGGATACGTTCTGTTGGCGTGGTTTGAGCGTCGCCCGGTCCGTCACCACCCGGATTTGCACCTCGTGATATTTCTCGGTTTGCAGGTCCAGCAGGTACAAGCGCCCGCCATTCTCGAACACGATGTCTTGCGGACCGATGCTGGGGAAAGTGACGTCGTAATCCTTGAAGAAGGTGACCTGCCGGAAGGTGCCGCTGCGGGTGTCGCACGCCCATAAGTTGTGCCGTTTGTGGGGGCCACGGTCTGACAAAAAATACAACGTGGTTCCATGCCACATCGGCTGGGAATCGTTGGCTTCGTGTCGGGTCAGATTACGCGCGCTGTAGGTCTGCAGATCGAACAGCCAGATATCAGCGTTCATGCCGCCGCGATACCGTTTCCAGGTGCGGAAATCCACGCTGATGGGTGTGTATGCCAAGGTACGGCCGTCGGGCGCGATGGCGCCAAACTCGCCGTAAGGCACCGGCAGCCGCTCAGGCAAGCCGCCCTGGGCTGAGATGCTGTAAAGCTGGTTAAAGCGCTCGCGGAAACTGGTGCGGCTACTGGCAAACAGCAACCGCTGGCCGTCTGGATACCAATCCACCATGCGATCCGGTGCGCCGTGGTAAGTCAACCGCAGAGGCAGTCCGCCGTGCGTGGGCGCCACATACACGTCCAGGTTACCATCGTAGTTTGCGCTGTAGGCCAGACGCGAGCCGTCCGGTGAGAAACGCGGGAACTGTTCTTCGCCTCGCGGCGAACTGAGGCGGGTGGCGGTGCCGCCGGTCTTGGGCACGATCCAAATATCGCCCGCATACACAAACGCAATCTCGGTCGCTGACACGTCCGGGTAGCGCAGCATCCGCGCATCCACCGCACCGGTGATCTGTTGCGCCAGCAACGCCCCGGGCAACACACCCGTCCACAACACCGCCAAACTACAAAGCCACACACGCATGTTCATGGTATCCCGCAGGTCGGGCTCCACTGTAGCCGCAGCCGTAGCCCCGGGGCAAACAAACTCAGCTTCCTCCTGTGCACTCAGCCGACGCAGCCTCTAGCCCGGTCCCGACCCTAGGCGCTACGCCGAGCCGCCGCCCAGCTTCGATGGCGCCAAAACCAAAGTGCTTCAACTCCTGGAAAACTCGGCGCCACAATAACCCCGCCTACATTGACCGACTCCCTGCCTGCGCGGACCACTACCTGGCCTTCATGAAATACCGTCCAGCTCTGCGCCCCCTTTCGATCCACCCCATGCCCGAAGGGCTCAACACCCCGATCGAAACCCTGACCAGAACGCCGGCGGGCATTGCCGTTCCCAGCGGCAGGCGCGGATCGAGATCAACCGGTTGACCGACTGGCTCGATCGAACCCGATGGAAACATCCCAACCCAAGCATCTCGGCCCATGCGGCTGCCTTGACCCACATGGTACGCCAACGCTTCGAGTCGGAGCTAAACCCTCAGTATTCCCGCCCCAAAATTGGCGACAACGACCGGCGGGGCCATCGGGGCAAAAAGGGCCTTGACGGGCTTGGGCCAGCAGGCTACGGTAAGCCGCGTGATGAGTAACATTCGGCAAGTCGTTCTGCTGCTGGTCGTCGTCGTAGATGGCGACGCCGCCGGAGGGGCTTGTCGAGGCTGAACGCAAGAACAGTTTTAGACAAAACCCACGGCTGGCGACGGTCGTGGGTTTTTTGTTGGACTCGCGACCTAGCTGGCCAAAACAACAGCGAACCATGAAGAAGACGACCAAAACTGAGATACTGTCCGAAGCCCAGCAGTTGGAGGGCGAGGTGGGGCCGCCGATGAGCGGCTCGGAGATTGTGGTGGCCTGCCTGGAGCGGGAAGGGGTGGACACCATTTTTGCCTACCCGGGCGGCGCGAGCATGGAGATCCACCAAGCCCTGACCCATTCAAAGAAAATCCGGACGATCCTGCCCCGGCACGAACAGGGAGGCGCGTTTGCGGCCAGCGGGTATGCCCGAGCTACCGGCAAGGCCGGCGTTTGCATGGCTACCAGCGGACCAGGTGCCACCAACCTGATCACCGGCATTGCCGATGCCTACATGGATTCGGTGCCGCTGATTGCCATCACCGGCCAGGTACCCACCACCATGATCGGCAAAAACGCCTTTCAGGAGACGGATATGTTCGGGCTGACCCTGCCGATCGTCAAACACAGCTACCTGGTGACCGACGTCAACCAGATCGCCCGCATCTTCAAGGAAGCCTTCTACATCGCGCAGACGGGTCGGCCGGGGCCGGTGGTGATCGATCTGCCCAAGAACGTGCAGCAAGCCCGTACCCAACCGGTGTTCCCTACCCAGGTGCATTTGCGTGGCTACGATCCGCACGTGCAGGCCACCGACGAGGAACTCAGCCAGGTGATCCGGCTCATCGAGCAGGCCGAGCGCCCGGTCCTTTACTGCGGGGGCGGCATTATCTCGGCCAACGCAGCGGCTGAGCTGCGCGAGTTTGTCGAGCGCACCAAGATTCCAGTGGCCACCACGCTGATGGGCTGCGGCGCATTCCCGGAGACGCATCCGTTGTCGTTGCGCTGGTTGGGGATGCACGGGGCCGCTTACGCCAACTGGGCTGTCAACGGGGAATACCGCCCGCGCTCCAGCCCCACCGAGCCCATGGTCAAGATCAAAGACGGCGCCGACTTGTTGTTGGCCTTCGGGGTCCGGTTCGACGATCGCGTCACGGGTAAAGTCGATGAGTTCTGCCGGTTCGGCACCATCGTGCATGTGGACATCGACCATTCCGAGCACAACAAGAACTGCCGAGTGCATTTGCCCATTCTCAGCGACGTCAAATATGCGCTGGGCAGGCTCAACCAGATGCTGCGTGAGCGGCCTCTGCAACGGCGGTTTGACGCCTGGCACCAGCAAATCGCCGAGTGGAAAGCGCGCGCGCCCTTCAGCTACCGGGTGACGGAGGAAGTGCTCAAATCCCAGCACATGCGCGACCATCTCAAAGGCCGCGAAAGCGAGGTCATCTTGGCGCCGATGGCTATCGAGGCTCTGTATGAGATGACTCAAGGCGAAGCCATCATCACCACCGGGGTGGGCCAGCACCAGATGTGGACGGCCCAATACTACAAGTTCAAGTATCCCCGGCAGTTGATCACCAGCGCTGGCTTGGGCGCCATGGGCTTCGGCTTCCCGGCTGCCTTGGGGGTCAAAGTGGCCCGACCGGATCGGCAGGTTATCGACATCGACGGTGACGGCTCATTCCTGATGAACGTGCAGGAGCTGGCCACGGCCCACATCGAGAAAATCCCAGTCAAAGCCATGATCCTTAACAACCAGCACTTGGGCATGGTGGTCCAGTGGGAAGACCGGTTTTACCAAGGGCGCCGTGGGCACACTTACCTGGGCGACCCCGAACGGCGCAAAGACATCTATCCGGACTACGTGGCGGTGTGCAACGCGTTCAACATCAAGGCCGAACGGGTCATGTACCGCAAAGACCTCCGGCCAGCCATCCAGCGCATGCTGGAGGCCGACGAACCTTACGTGTTGGACATTGTGGTGCCCTACACCGAGCACGTGCTGCCGTTCATCCCGGCCGGACGCACTGTAGCGGACATGATCTGGGAATCCTGAAGCCGCAAGGGCAGTTTGACGCTGCGGGTCTGCACCGTGCCGGACGGCACCTGCTGCCAGCGTGGCGGCAGCCGCATCGCTAGCCCAGGCCTTCCTTCAGCCATTGGGCTAGCTCGACTGCGGCGTAGGTGATGACGATGTCCGCACCCGCCCGGCGCATGCTCAGCAGGCTCTCCAACAGGATGGCCCGCTCGTCAATCCAACCCTGGGCTGCGGCGGCCTTGATCATGGAATACTCGGCGCTGACGGCGTAAGCGGCTGTCGGATACCCAAACTCGGTCTTCACCCGATACACAATGTCCAGGTAAGCCAGCGCAGGTTTGACCATGACAATGTCGGCGCCCTCGGCCAAGTCCAGCGCCACCTCCCGCAGCGCCTCGCGCGCGTTGGCCGGGTCCATCTGGTAACTGCGCCGGTCACCAAAACGCGGGGCTGACTCAGCCGCCTGGCGAAACGGGCCGTAGAAGGCCGAGGCGAACTTGGCGGCGTAGGACATGATGGGGGTGTGGGTGAAGCCTTCTCGATCCAGCCGTTGCCGAATGGCCGCGACGCGGCCATCCATCATGTCACTGGGCGCCACGATATCGGCTCCGGCTTCAGCATGACTCAGAGCCGTCTGCGCCAAGAGCTTGAGGGTCGGATCATTCAACACGCGCATCTGGTGCCCACGCTGCCGGACCAGGCCGCAATGGCCATGCGACATGTATTCGCACAGGCACACATCGGTGATGACGATTAGGTTCGGCAGCTCCTTCTTCAGGAGCCGAACGGTTTGTTGCACGATGCCCTGCGGCGCATAAGCGCCACTGGCCCGCGTGTCTTTGCGGTCCGGGATACCAAACAACAACACTGCTTGGACCCCCGCAGAAAAAGCCCGAGTCGCATCCCGCACCGCCTCGTCTGGGGAAAGCTGCGCCACCCCAGGCATGGCACTGACAGCTCGACGCAACTTCCGACCCGAGCGCACGAACAAGGGCAACACCAGCGCCTGGGCACTCAGCCGAGTCTCAGCTACGAGCCGACGCAGCGCCGGCGATTGGCGGAGCCGGCGCGGTCGGTACACGGGAAACTGGGCATAGACAGCCGCCTGCATGCCCTGAGCCTACTACTGCTGACGATACTGGGCAAGTTGAGGTCCCTAATCGGAGTCTCACCAGTTCAGACGCAGCCGATAGAACCGCTGCCGATACAAGCCCGCTTCCGGATCGGTGAACTGCGCCGGGCCGCCGGGGCTTGGGAAGTTGGTCAGCACCACCCAGTCGGTGAGGTTGGTGCTGGCTAACACCACACACCCGAGGCCCGCAGGCACATCAAAGTGCAGCTTCACCTCGCCCGCCGGGTCCCAAGCCGCCCGCAGACCCGGCGGCAGGATCACCTGCAATGTGGCCGCCCGACTCTGGGTGGCGCCGGCGGCGTTGCTCACCCGCACGGCGTAGGCGCCGGACTGGCTCGGCGCCAGGTTGGTCAGCACCAGCACGGCGTTGGTTGCGCCCGGCAGGTTCGTGCCGTTGCACAGCCACTGATAGCGGAGCGGCGGGCTGCCCTCCGCGCGGACCGCGAACGTCACGTTGCTGCCTGCGAGGACCAGTTGGTCTGCCGGCGGTTCCAGAATCCAGGGCGCCAGCAGCACCGCCGCGGCGCGCAGTTCCAGATCGAAGCTCAGGTCCGAGCTGTTGGTGGCGGCCTGATGCACTTCCACTGCGACCACGTTGGTGCCAGCCCGCAACGGCCCCAGCGGCAACGCGCCGCTGATGTAGTTGGTTTCGTCCGGCCCACCGACCGTGGCGCTGGCCAGCGTGGTCGGGGTCAACGGGCCGGCAGGCAGGTTGTTGCGAAAGACTTCCTGGCCGTTCAAATACACCGCCGCGCCATCATCGCGCAGCAAGCGAAGACTCAGCGCGTGGATGGACTCGATGGCCTCCAGCACAAACGCGCGCCGGAACCAGTAAGTGATGTATTTGTTGTTCGGGTCAGGGCCGAACCGGATGGTGGTAGCTTCGTTGCCATTGTTGTAGCCCAGGATCGCCCGGCCGCTCAGCCAACCGGCGTCGTTGAACTCCGGCTGCGCCCAGTTTGGCCCCGGGTCCACCCCGGTGTCCAAATACCGCCAGACTGCGCCGGTGGAGATGAGCGTGAAGTTGGTGGCCAGCGAAGGGGTCACGATCACTTGGGCGGTCGAACTGGTGGCGCTGCCGAACCGGTTGCTGACCACGAACTGATACAGGCCGCTGTGGGCCGGCTGCGCGTTGGTCACCAGCAACAGAGCCTGGGTCTGCCTGGCCAGCAGGTTCGTGCCGTTCCACCACCACTGGTAGGCGAACGGCGACACCCCATCGTGCCGGGCGGCCAGGGTGAGGTTGCTGCCGGCGGCGACCACCTGTAGCGGTGGCAAAGCGGCCTGAGTGGGCGGCAGGCGCACGGCCGTGGCCTGCAGTTCCAGATCGAAGCTGATGTCCGAGCTGGTGGCGTTGACCTGGTGGATTTCCACCGCCACGGTGTTGGTGCCTTCGACCAACAGGTCAACCGGCAGCCAGGTGGCCAGGAAATTGGTCTCGGCCTCGCCGCTGACAGTGGCGTTGGCGAAGGTGTTGTAGGCCGGCCAGCCGGGCAGGTGGCTGGCGAAGGCCAAGCGCCCGTTCAGATACACCACCGCGCCATCGTCCCGCCGCAACCGCAGGCGCAAAGCGCCAATGGCCGCCGCCTCGCGCAGGACAAACCGGTGCCGGAAGTAGGTGGTCACGTACTTGTTGTTCGGGTCCGGGCCGTAGCTGACCGTCGTTCCCAGCCCGGTCTCGCCGTAGCCCAACGGTGCCCGGCCACTGCGCCAAGTGCGATCGTCGAACTCGGCTGCCACCCAATTCGAGCCCAAGTTGGTGCCGGTGTCCAGGTAGCGCCAGGCCGCGCCGGTGGGGACCAAAGTAAAGTTGGTCACGCGGCCCGGCCCGGGCAGGCTCACATAGACCGGGCTGTTGGTTTGGCGCACGGTCAGCCACAGCCCTTGGGCGTCGGGCTGAAGGCTGATGGGCGCGCCGAGGTAATCCAGCGCGCTGGCTCCAGCCGGCACCCGCACGGGCAGGTCGCCGGCGCGTGTGCCGGGCCACAGGGCCACAACCGTGTTGGTCGGGCCGTCCAGGCGCATGGCGGTCAGGCGCGAGGCTTCCAGCGGATAAAAGCCCGTAAACAAGCGGCCGGCGCTGACCGCCGAGAGGGTGCGGACCGCTTGCATGGCCGGTTTGTCGGTGTAATCGCGGGCCAGCAAACCGAAGTTGTGTTCGGTGTTGGTGGACTCGAGGCCGTCGTCGCGGATGTCATAGTAGATCATCAACGGCATCCCGGCCGCCCACGAGGCCAGCAGCCGGCGGGGCACACGCTGAGCCTGGACCAGACGCGCATTGGTGGAGTGGCCGTCGCCATAAGCAGCCGAGGTGTAGCCCCATTCGCTGTCGTATAGCGGCGGGTTGGCCGGCACGGTTTGCTGGACGATAGCCCGCAGATTCAGCACATGATCGCTCAGGCTGGCTGCGTCGCCCAAATACGGATGCACGCTCACCCCGGCTGCTCCTTCACCGCCGCCCAAGCTCAGGAACCCGCGGGCAAACCGATGGTCCGGCCCGGCCAACGCGCCCACCAACACCCCGGCAGCCGGGTCGGCCCGTTGCACCGCCGGAATGACCGCGCGCGTCAACGCCGCGTAATGGTTGGTGTTCGGTTCCGGTTTCCAAAACCCGGATATGTTCGGCTCGTTCCACACCTCGAACAGCGCGCCGTGTCCGGCGAAATGCTGGGCGGCAGCCTGAGCGTAGTTCGAAAAGGCCAGCACCTGGGCGGCGTTGGTGGGCGGCATGCCGCCGGTGTGGACCGGATGGCCGTAGTCCAGGATGAACAACGCTTTCATGCCGCGGGCTTCCAGCGCCTGCACCAGGCTGTCGTACGCCGACCAATTGAACTGATTGGTCTGCGGCTCGACGCTCGACCACGTCAGGTCCATCCGCACCCAGTCCATGCCGGCGCTGCGGGCGGCGTCCAGGGCGCGGTCATCGCTGGTGAAATGGATGTTCACGCCCAGTCGCTGCTGCAGGTTGCCGCCGCCGGGTGGCGCGGCGATCACCGGCTGAAGGGCCGGATCAAGCTCCAGCGCCAGCGCGTCCAGCGCCACCACATCGTCCAAGCTGATGGCCCCAACCAGGCCCGGTTCCAGCGGGTCTGCGGCCAGAACGGACAGGCTGCGGATGGGCAGGTGCGCCTGCCCATCGTTGGCCCCGCCCCACCAACTGTTCGGCCCGTCCACCGGCACCACCTGCCGATACCAGGCCGCCGGGTCCAGATTCCAAAATGGCCGGCTCAGATTGTATTGCAGCGTCTGGCCGGTGCTGTCGCCCAGCCGCAGCACGATGCGGATGCCGGCGGGCGACCGCACCCAAAACGCCACGGCCGCGCAGTTCAGCGGCACAGGCAGAGTAAAGTTGGCAGCCACATAAGCGCCGCCGCCGCTAAAGTCGTAGGCCAGCCGTGCTCCGGCGCCAATCCGGCCCTCGGCCCGCGCCAGCGACCCGGTGGCGCCGGGAAACTCGGCGCCCCACGAGAACGTCCAGCGCGCAAACCGGGCCGGGTCCTCGAAATCGTCCAGGGGAATCTCGGCCGCACGCATCAGCGGGCCGGCCAACAGCAGGGCCAGCCAGCCCATCCGGGCGGCACGGCCAAGGCAGCGGGACCAGGCAGCGTTCATCGCCTCCAACTTTCGGCTACCGATGTCACCCCGTCAACCGATTGGGCTTTACCGGCCAATCTTGGGCAACAGGGCGCGCAGCACCTGCTCCAGTCGTTCGGCGATCCGTCGATAGCCCTCGTCGTTGGGATGCAGCGGGTCAGCCATCAAGCTGGGATGCCCCAGCACACCCTGCAAAATGTCCGGCACGTCAAACACGCGCGTCTGCTGGGCTAATTGTCGGAACAGTTTAGCGTTCCGGTCTCGTAGGCTGGGGCTGCGCACCCCGATTAGCACGACAAACGCACCTTCTTGCTGCAGCCGGGTAATGATAGTGCGCAGGTTGGCTATCATGCTCTGTGGGGATCGGCCTTGCAGTCCATCGTTGCCACCCAGACACACCAGTACCACCCGCGGCTTCAGCTTCGTGAGAGCGTCGAGTCGCGCCAGTGCGTCTGCGGTGGTGTCGCCGCTACGACGCAGGTTCACGATTCGAACTCCCAGCCGCTCGGCCAACACGCTAGGGTAATCGTTGCCATCCGACGCCCCTTGCCCTTGGGTGAGGCTATCGCCAAATGCCACCCACGGACCAGTAGCGGAGGGCAGCAGGTTAGTGAAGTCCTGTTGCTGTCTAGCTGGGCCCAGCCCCCACCAATGCCACCAACAGGATCAGTATCGCGATCAGGCGGCCCGTCTGCCTGTCCGTCCAGTCAGTTTGACCTGTGAGAAGCTTGGCCCTCACGGGCTCCTTTCGGGGGCGCAGTGAAGCGTGCTGCGTGCAGGCGGTCTTGTTGGTGCGAAGGCGCCAGCCAACGCTCCTCAACTGCCAGTGCGGTTGATCACGCCGCACCCAGAGTCTGTTCGCACTCAGCTTGATCCCGCGGTGATGTTGGATGCCCAGTGGTTCAGACGCGCGCTATAACCCTTCGGCCCCAACCCGCAGCAGCACCTGGAGGCAGGTTTGGGTGCCTCGCCAAAGCGCTCGGCGGGCAAAGTGCCCGGTTTGATCTCCGCCTGCGCTTCTTCAACCCGTCACTGCCAGACCTAGCCCAGCCCCCAACCGGTGCACCACGCCCCCGGTACAGCGTCCGCCCATCAGGACGGTTCAGTTTCTCGGCCATCGCCACCAACACCAAATCCGTGATCCTCCGGAGGGCTTTTGCCCTGGTGCACCGGTGGATAGTGGTAGCGCCGTTGAGCGTGCGCGTCTTCCCGATACACGGTCACATCCAGGCCTAAGTTCGGTGGGTTAATGTTGCGTAGAAGCTGGCGGACTGTGAAGACTCGGGTCGCACGGTTTTTTGGCAGGGTTGAGGTGGCATCGGGTGTGCTGTTCTTGAACGAGTCAATTCAACGCAGGCAGTCCGGGCCGGGCACTGGCTCGGGGCGTGGCGCGGCTGCAACCACTCGATTATGAACATGCTATTGTGTGTTGGAATAATCAGGCTGCGATCAGCCTTGGGCTGGGGCTTGACCTGGTGGGTTGGCACAGGGCTCCTGGGATGGACGGCTCGGGCGATCGAGTCTGGAGAACCCGTCTGGTCACTCAGTTTGCCTGAGCCGCGAACCTTGGTGGTGCCTACCAACATGCTGACCCAGGACAGCACGTTCGGCTCCGGCACGCTGCGCGGGCCGTGTCGGGTTCAACTGGTCTATGGCGCAGCCTTGTTTCCACCGGAACCGATGGCGATTGTGGAGTTGCGCTTTCGGCCAGATCGGCAGTATGGGAGCGCGTTCAGCACCACCGCATCGAATCTGGTGATTTGGTGCTCGACAACCACCCGAGCACCGGACGACCTGAGTCGGACTTTTGACGAGAATGTGGGCGAGGATGCTACCGAGGTTTTCAACGGCACAGCGGCACTTTCCAGCGCCTTTGTGGGGCCACCTGAGGGGCCGAAGGTCTTTGACATCGTCATTCCGCTGGGTCGTCCGTTTGTGTACGATCCGGCCGCCGGGAACCTCTTGATCGATATCCGCAACTATGGTGCCCCAGGAGCCAGCCTGTTGTCTGGCCAAGCTCGGCCTGATGATCTGGCTTCACGGGTGGTCGGGGCGGTGTCGGCTAGCCTGGGTTCGCCCGACACTGGTGCCGAGGCGGTCCAGCTTGTTTATTATCCGACCAATGTGCCGCCCTCGCCTCCACCCCGGCTGACACGCGGCCCGTATTTGCAGAAGGGCACGCCGACCAACATGCTGGTGTGTTGGCGGACCAGCCGGGCTGCTGATAGCCGTGTGCAGTTTGGGCTGCAGCCCGATGCGCTCCAGTGGGCTGTCACGGACGAGGCGCCCGTCACCGACCATGTGATAGCCTTGACCAACCTAACGCCGAACACGCGGTACTACTATGCGGTCGGCACCAGCGACACCACGCTGGCCGGTGGACCTGACTATACCTTTGTGACCACGCCCACCAATGCGAAGCCCACGCGGATTTGGGTGTTGGGCGACTCGGGCACAGCAGGGCAGCCCGGCTACGAAGGTTTGGCAGCCGCAGTGCGTGACGCTTACTACGCTTACACCGGAGACCGGGAAACCGACGTGTGGCTGATGCTGGGTGACGACGCGTATCTGTCCGGCACGGACGCCGAGTTCCAAATCGCATTGTTCGATGTGTATCCGACCATGCTCCGACGCACGCCGTTGTGGTCGTGCATCGGTAATCACGATGTGAACCCGGTCGGTTGGCCTTACCTGCAAATCTTCCATTTCCCCACCAACGGCGAGGCGGGTGGCGTGCCCTCGGGCTCCGAGAAGTACTATTCGTTCGACTACGGCAACATCCACTTTGTGTGTCTGGATTCCGAATCGTCCGACCGCACCCCCACTGGACCGATGTGGCGTTGGTTGGAGCAGGATTTGGCAGCCAACACCAAGGATTGGCTGATTGCCTTCTGGCATAGCCCGCCCTACAGCAAGGGCACCCATGACTCAGACAGTTGGGACTTGAGCGGCCAGATGCTGCAAATGCGGCAGTATTTTGTGCCGCTGTTGGAGGACTATGGGGTGGACCTGGTCCTGGGTGGGCACAGCCACGATTATCAACGATCCTACCTGTTGGACGGCCACTACGGTTATTCGACCGAACTGCTGCCCAGCATGATTAAAGACAGCGGCAGCGGCCGGCCAGGAGACACAGGCGCCTACCGCAAGAGCGGCCTCGGCCCGCAGCCGCATCAGGGCGCGGTGTATGTGGTGGCGGGCAGCTCCGGCTGGGTCACCCAGTTCATCCCCGGCCTGCAACAGCATCCGGCTATGTACATCACCAATCGCACCTTGGGCTCGCTGGTTATCGACATTTACAGCAACCGGCTGGATGCGGTGTTTCTGCGTGAGACCGGCGCCATCGACGATTGCTTCACCATCTTGAAAGGGGTGCCGCCCGAACCTCTGCGCCTTGCCACCTTCAGGCTCGGCCCCAGCCGCATCCAGCTTCAATGGAAATCCATTGCGGGCCGCAGCTACCAGGTGCAGTGGGCTAGTGGGTTGGACAGCTCAGATTGGCTGCCGCTCAGCCCGGTGATCACGGCGACTAGCGCCACCACCGGTTGGACCAATAGCAGCCTGCCCTCGGTGTCTCAGGCCTTCTTCCGCGTCGTGCAAGTGCAGTGAGATCGCCTGGCAGTTCGGGCCTTCGCTGAGGGCAGCTCTCGGAGCCGCTCGCTCCAAGTTTTTGTGGCGAAGGCGCCTATCTGGCGTCGAGGCTCGTTGCGCCGGGTCTGATGGTGGACCATTTGCCCCGGACAAGTACGCGCACTGAGGGGCAGCCCGGCGGCAGTTTGCTCGGATTGCAAAAGTTCGGGTCAAAAGCCCATTGGCGGACGGGCGGATTGTAAATGCCGATGGTGCTGCCGGTCCCACGCCAAGGGCCTGTAGCATAGCGGCTCTGATACATCACGACCATGGACCCGTTGTAGGTGAACGTCTTGCCGCTCCAATTTTCCAAGAACCGGGGAAAGTTCTCCAGGCCGCCACTGTAGCTGCCGTCGGTGGTAGGCACAATGCCCGCTAGGAAGGCCGCATTGACGGTGGTGTTGTCCGCCACGCGCTTACTGAGCGAGTTCCTGGAGTTCGCGTCGCTCCAAGCCGTCGAGAGAATGGTGATGGCATCGGCCACGATGGAAGCGGGCTTGGTTTGGGACGTGTTGGTAGTGCCTAAATGTGGCGCAGGCGCATTGTAGTGGCCCTGGATGTACAGCGGGTTGGGCGTAGCCACGGTCAATCCTTGGGGCAGCAGTTCCTGCCCGTTGATCAGTCGCACCCCCGATTGGGTACCGGGGCTTTGAGGGCGCAGGTCAGCCACATAGATGGTGCGGATGTCGCCACCGGTATGCGGCAGAAGAACCGTCCGCAGCAGTATGTTTGTTTCGTTCCATTGGCGGAGCTTGCCAATATCAATTTGGACGGTGTTGATGGTCTTCTCCTCGCGTTTGTTGTAGAAGCTCACGTTGGTCGAGATAAAGTTGCTGGCTTGCGACCATGGGATGACGGTGCTGAAGTTGTTCACCGAGCCGCTGCTGACTCGGACCTCGTTGTTGGTTATCAGAATGATCATGTCAGCCTTGTTATAGTAGCGCTCCTTGGCCATGGCTGAGCCAGGCGGTTCGCTCGGTGACGGCAGTTCCACCACCTCACGCACCGCTGGCGGAGTGTTATTGGTGCCGATGGGCAGGGTGAGCGAGCTGACGCCACTGTCGTGTTCGGCCTGATAGATGATGGTGCCGCGGTTGCGAATCAGCGGGTCTCCGGGCTTCTTATCGTGGATGATCTGAGCTGCAGCGGTGACGTCGCTCTGGAAAATGAGGGTGCTGACGGGCTGAAGAAAAATGTTGGCGTTGCAGTGAACCGGGCCGGTGATGGTCATGTTGGGACCGGGGTTGATCTCCAGGTCCATGTTGTAGAACACGGCAAACTGGAACACGGGGATGGTGGCCACCTCGACTTCCTGACACACGCCGGCCCACTGGCCGGGCTGGCTGCCCACTTCGCGTGCGTTGGCGATGATGCGGAGCTTGCTGGCGTAGCCCCGCAACCCGCGGTAAGTGGAAGATAGCTGGCGGAACTCGGTGGGCGGGACGTACTCGACCAAGACGCGATTCGGTTCCCCCTGTGGGCTCCGGAACTCATAGCGCGCCCACACCGGGCTTTCGTCCACAGTCGGTATTAGCGTCCGATAAAGCTCAAGGCGGCTGGGGCTCAACACCAGGGATTCGCCCTGTTTTTGGTAATCCTGAGCGATCTGAGCCAAGACTTTTTCGGTGGCGGCCTCAGCGGCGGCAACGGTGCGGAAATAACGGTTTTGGCGCTCGATGAGCGTGCTGCTGGTCTGAGTCCAAGCCAGAGCCGCTATCAGCACCGCCAAGCTCACCGTCAGGAACACAAAGACCATCACCAGGACCGATCCGGCGGTGCACCTCCCCGCAGATAACTCGTGTAGTCTCATGGCTTCAGAACAGGATCCGCCGTGTAATCTTGCTTTTGAGTTGGTAAAAGTCGTAAAAGTTGCCTGGGCCTATCGGCATAGTGGGAAACTGGATTTGATAAAACTGCAGTGTCACGCCGATGACGCGGTTGTTGTAATTGTTGCTCAGCACGTTCCCGGCGAAGTCTTCGGAAGTGAACACGACTTCATTGCTGACTGATTGCGCCATGAGAGTGACGCGACCGGACTGGCTGTCCAGCCGCTTGAGGGCCCGGTCTGAAGCATCCCAGAAGTAGCGGATGAAGATGTTGGTGTCTTGACTAGGGTAAATTTGGATGGCGCTTCCGGCCTGAGGGCTGCCCACACTTGCTTCGACAAAGCTATTGGCCGAGCCTGTGCCTACTCGGATGAGGTAGGCCGAGCGGATTTCCTCGGTCAGCCGCCCCACGGTTTGACGCGCGTCGTCAGAGGCGCACAGCTTGGGTTTGACAAACTCGAACATTCGCAGGCCGTATAAGTACGCGGTGATGATGCCGCTGATGACCAGCAGCACCAGCCCCATCACGATCTGCAGCTCGGTAAGCGTGAAGCCGGGCGCGCCTATGGCTTTCGGCCTAGTCGGCGGCTGCGGGGCAGCGTTCCGGGTTTTCATTGGTCAGGTGCTCGGTAGGTGAACGCGGTGTTGGTAAAGAGGCCGCAATTCAGGAAGGCCCAAACCGTATCCACCTGGACCAGCTTAAGGGGCGGATTGGTCGAGACTGTGATGATCGTTGTGAAGTTGGTTGCATACACGATATTGTCCCCTCGCATGGGGATGTCCAGAATCTCGATTCGGACTGGGAAATTCTCGCTGACCGCCTGGTCCACTGGAGGGAAGCCTAGCGGGTCCCATTTGGCCGCCCGGACCTGCTCCAGGCCGCGGACGGCCTGAGCCTGCGCCGCCAAGGAATAGGACGACCATTCTGATTGGTAGGCTGACTGCAAGAAGCCGCTGACCAACCCGCTAATAGTGACCAACGACAGAGCTAGCGACACGAGCGCTTCGCTCAAGGTAAAGCCGTGCTGACTGCGGCTGCAGCGTTGATTGACCCTCATCGTAGCCTCCTTTTTGAAGCCCACATAGCAGCTAGAGCCGTGCCAAGCTCCGGAATCATGCCTCTGGCTTGCACCAAGAATGAGGGACCTCGCGGGACTTGGCTGTAGGACAACCCCGGGTATCGATTTGTATGAGACCTCGCCCACTGCGGGGTTCTCCAGCGGCCCTCTTCAGTCTCAAGGGGCCGTCCAGGCCCCAAGTGCCCCAAGGCGGCAGTAGGTTTGCCACGGCCCATTGCGGACGTCACCCTTGGGTTGAACGGCCCCCGCCGCTGCACCGGCTCAGAACCATAGGCTGCCTGGATTATGGACAGCTTGTCGAATTTCGGGACACTTCGAACAGCCACCTACGCGCTTGGCTGCGAAGCTTTGGGCCCCACGTGAGGCAGCCCTTGCGTCTGCAATGTGAGACTCGGACGACGAACTGTTGCACCGCACTAAGCTCCCGGGTGCTGGCTCCGGGGGGGGTAGGGCTCTTTCGCCATTCAAGGGCAGCACCCGTGCGAGGCGCAGCGAAGCTACCCCGCTGGAGCATTGACTCCTCCGAGCCATCACGGAGCTCCTCACGCGCTTCCCAGAACTGGCCCCATAAGCGAGTGGGCAAACGCAAACAGGCTTGCTAGGGTGCGGCCCAGTAGGCATTCTGGAACCGAGATGGGCCGAGCCTTCTGGGGCTCTGTCCCGACGTTGTCGATGCTGGTAGGTGCGCCCGTAGCTCAGTTGGACAGAGCATCTGCCTTCTAAGCAGAGGGTCCCGCGTTCGAATCGCGGCGGGCGTACCAGCCCACAGCCAGCGCAGGCGGCCAAGGCCCTTGCAAGCGTGTTTGATCCGATGCGGAACGCGTCCGGTAAGAAGGCGGTTTCCACGCTTCCGGATCAAGAGGAGGCCGCACCGGCTGGAGGTCGGCTAGCCTGGCTGCGGCAGCGGCCCAAGTGATTTCGCGACGGCCAAGTTGTAGTGGGTGACGCGGCTTTGCGTCCGGCACAACGGCGCCTACATTGCCGGTCATGTTAACGCTGGAAGCCTTGGCTGAGCTGGTGGATCGGTACGGACCGCCCGGGGCTGTGCGGGTCAAAGAATTCGCGCTTGCGGGTCGGCATCTGCCATTTAATTCCCAGCCAATCCTGATGGGAGTGATCAATCTGTCGCCCGATTCATGGTATCGGGAGAGCGTGTGTTTAAGCCCGGCTGCCGCGGTGCGGCGCGGACGGGTGTTGGCGGCCCAAGGAGCGCTGTTGGTGGATGTGGGTGCTGAATCGACCCTCGCCCATGCCGCACGCGTGGAAGCGGGTTTGCAGACCGGGCGATTGCTGCCGGTGATCCGGGGCTTACGCGAAGCGGACATCTTGGTGTCGGTGGAGACCTACGATGCGGCAGTGGCCCGTGCTTGTCTGGAGGCGGGGGCCAACGTGTTGAATCTGACCGGCACCTGCGGCACCGAAGAGCTGTATCGGCTAGCGGCGGCGCACGATGCAGCGGTGATCATTTGTTATGTGGAAGGCGCGCATGTGCGGGCGGTGGGCGATTTTGATCTGGAATCGGATTGGGTCCAACGGATGCAGGATTACTTTGCCCGGCAGATCGATGCGGCGCATCGGGTGGGGCTGCAGAAGGTGGTGCTCGATCCCGGCTTGGGCTTTTACTACCGGAACCTGCAGGACAGCGCCCAGCGGGTGCGCTACCAGATGTTGACGTTTCTGCATTCGTTCCGGTTCCGCGCGTTGGGTTATCCGGTCTGCAACGCGCTGCCGCATGCCTTCGAGTATTTCGGCGAAGAGGTGCGGTGTGCGGAGCCGTTTTTCGCGGTGTTAGCCGCTTTAGGCAGAACCGACCTGTTCCGGACCCACGAAGTGCCTCGGGTCCGTGCAGTCTTGGAAACGTTAGGAGTGTATTGAGGGCTGCTGGCTAGGGCGAGCTGGTCCTCCCGAGGGTGTGTGGTGCTAGCCGTGCCTCAAGACGGATGGCGGGGACGTTAGTGGGCCGCAGGTTTTCCTTGATGATCCGGCGCGGTTCAGACGTCAATTGAACCACGACAATGAACCAACATATGCGCACGACACGACGGGATTTCCTCAAAACCTCTACCGCAGCGGCTTTAGGCGGGGTGTTGAGCGGACCGGCGATCTTGAGCAACCGAGCCGCAGCAGCCCAAGGCGGCGAGATTCTGAAGGTGGGGCTCATTGGGTGCGGTGGGCGTGGCACCGGTGCGGCACGCGAGGCGTTGCAGGCCGACAAGAACGCGGTGCTAACCGCCGTGGGGGATGTATTCGAGGATGCCTGCAAACGATGCTTGGCCACGCTCCAAAAGCCACCGCCGGCCCCCAAGGAAGGCGAGCCGCCACCCCAATCGGCCCCCATCCCGATTCACGACCGCGTGCAGGTAACACCGGACACCACGTTTGTGGGCTTGGATGCTTATCAGAAGGTCATTGACAGTGGGGTGGATGTGGTGTTGCTCGCTGCGCCGCCCGGGTTCAGACCTCAACATTTGAAGGCGGCTGTGGCCGCAGGTAAACATGTGTTTGCTGAAAAGCCCATGGCCACCGATGCGCCGGGGGTACGGTCGGTGCTAGAGACTGTGGCTGAGGCCAAGCGCAAGAACCTGGCCATCGTAGCCGGGTTTTGCTGGCGATATGACTTTGCCCGACGCGAGTTTTACAAGCGCATCCACGACGGCGCCATCGGCCAGATCCGGGCCATCTACGCCACGTATCTGACCGGGCCAGTCAAACCCATGCCACCGGCCAGCGCCCGACCGGCTGGCATGGGGGATTTGGAATGGCAGTTGCGCAATTGGTACAACTTCACCTGGCTATCGGGTGACGGGCTGGTCGAGCAAGCCTGCCACAGCATCGATAAGATTGCTTGGGCCATGAACGGGGTTCTACCGATTCGTGCAGTCGCCAACGGCGGTCGGGTCATTCCCAACAACGAAGGCAACATTTTTGACCATATCGATGTGTTTTACGAGTTCCCCAACGGGGTGCGCGCGTTCATGGCGCAGCGGCAGATTCCCAACTGTTACAGCGATAACTCGGACTACATCATGGCCTCCGAAGGCCTGGGCACCATCAAGGGTTGGGGCACGCCTGTGCTCCAGGGCAAGACCACCTGGCGCTATCAAGGGCCCAAGAACAACATGTACCAAACCGAGCACGACGAGCTGTTTGCTTCCATCCGCAAGGGCGAACCGATCAACGACGGGGTCTGGATGGCGCACAGCACGCTGATGGCCATCATGGGCCGGATGGCGGCTTACACTGGCCAGGAGGTCACTTGGGAACAAGCGCTCAATTCGCAGGAAAAGCTGGTGCCCGACCAGCTCAGTTGGGACATGGCCCTGCCCATTGCGCCCATGGCTGTGCCCGGTAAAACCAAGTTGATCTAGCGCCAAGGTTCGACGCTGGTTACAGGCGAGCCTGGGGCAGAGGGCGGAGCTTGGCAGCGCCTGCGGCTAGCGGGACACTCCGGCCAGCCGGACGCGATGCCGTAATGCGGATGGTGTAAGGGTCTGCCTCCTCCAGCCGGTAGGCCGCACCTAATCTACTGCTGGCATTCTTGATTCGAGGCGATCAGCGTTGCCCGCAACGCACTCGGGCAAAGCAGCACCGAGCCATTCCAGATCGGCTGGGTCCAGCGGTCCGCCTGCGGACTGCTGCCGAGCTGGGTCTTCAGCCCCCGGGGCTGCTCTGCGAGGTTGGCTTTCAAGACCGAAGGGCCGGATGGGACATCTCAGCTTCCTCGACGGGATCGCCGGGCCGGGCCGCCGCGCAGACTTCCAGCTTGCCCTGTCGCGGATCCCCAATCCACAAGCGCTTGCGCCGCGGTCCGGCAGCGGCACTGGAGGAGTCTAGGGATGAATCCGCCGGCGCACGCCGGCGGCTACGGGGCCAGGGCGGAGCTGGCATATCGATCCATTGACAATTGGCTGGCTCGGGCGTATGGCCTGGGCATGCTGATCAAGCCCTTGTCGAGTGTGAGTGCGCGTTTGGGAACCGGCCTTTGCCGGTCGGTTTTGAGCTGGTCGATGCTTGCGACCAGGCTCAAGGTTGCACACCTCAAGGCCAGGTCCGCCAAGCCGCGCATGGGGGGCGCAACTTTCAGCCCAGTTGGCCAGGCCGCCAAAGGGATCCGACGGCTTTGTTGGTTGCTCGGGTGCGTTGGCTGGGCGTTGGGTTGGCTAACGGTGGGGCCGGTCGAGTCCCGGGCACAGCGGTCGGGTGGGGCGCTACCGGTGCGCGGCTTGCATTTGGCAGCGCCGAGTTCCAAGAAGGACTTGCCAACGGCTTTGGAGTTCATCCGCACCGTGCTGCCGCAGGAAGGCGTCAACACACTCATTTTGGAGTTCAACTACCAGTTCGATTATCGTTCGCGGCCTGAGTTTGCCGAGCCTTCGGCGCTTGGGCCCGAGGAAGCCCGGCAGTTGGTCCAAGCCTGTCGGGCTGCGGGCATCGAGCTGATCCCGCAGATCAACTGCTTGGGCCACCAATCTTGGGGGCAGCGCCACGGTCGGCTGCTGCAGCGGCATCCGGAGTTTGACGAAACCCCGGGCAAATACCCCGACAATAAAGGCATTTACTGCCGCAGTTACTGCCCGCGCCATCCGCAAGTGCACGCGGTGCTGTTCGATCTGATCGATGAATTGGTGCGGGCCAGTGACGCCCGATCCTTTCACGTTGGGATGGACGAAGTGTTTATCTTGGGCGATGCGGATTGTCCGCGGTGCCGCGGCAGCAGCCCAGCCGAGTTGTTCGGCCAGGAAGTGCAGCGGCTGCAGGCGCATCTGAAGCAGCGCGGTTGCCGGATGTGGATGTGGGGCGATCGGTTCTTGGATGGCAAAGCGACCGGCATTGGCAAATGGGAAGCCAGCGAGAACGGCACCCACCCGGCGCTATACAAGGTGCCCAAGGACATCGTCATTTGCGATTGGCACTACGAGAAAGCGCATCCGACGCCTCACTTTTTCGCTACCAACGGTTTTGCAGTGGTGGCTTGTCCATGGCGCCATGCGGCCGTGGCCACTGGCCAGCTTGCCCACATCCGTGGCCTGCGGGCGCACCCGGACCCCGCGGTGGCTGGGCGCGCGCTGGGCATGGTGCAGACCACCTGGTGCGGCTTTGTGCCGTTTGTGCGGGCTTACAAGGCGGTCAGCGACGACCCCACCGCCAAGGGACAAGCCGCCGAGGCCGCTCGGTGTTTCAAGACGCTGTTTGCAGCCATTCGCGCTGAACGGTGACCGACAATCCCGGACAGGTGTGCCCCCTGAACCGCTCCGGTGAGCCACATAGAGAGCCGGGATCGGTTGGCCCCGACAACCGGCTCCCGGCCAGCTTGGCGGTGTGAAGGCGGGCCTGGGTGGCTCACTCGACACCGGTCGGCTTACCCGCGCTGGCCGGGGCCGAGCGGCGATGAGCTACGGCACGGGTGCCTCAGGCGGGCTACCGCAGCACTTGCAGGTTACCATCGGGTTGAACGACGATTTCCTTTGCGCCTGGGGGAATGGGGCTGGTGGTCAAGCGTCCGCCCGGCCACCGGACCTGGATAGCCGTAGGCGGTTGCGGCGTGGCCAGCACGCACACCGGACTGTCTTGGGACCAATAGCCGGAGCCACCGTGGACCTCGTGGGCCGGGCCCAGCCGTGGGCCGAAAGCCAGCCGTACCACTGCGCCGATGCCGGTCGGGTTATTCGGGCCGGCATTCAGCCGCACCCGCAGCCCAGGGCGCCCCTGCTGATTGCGGAACAGTCGGGTGCGGTCGCTGTTCTGCGTAACCACCAGGTCTGGTCGGCCATCCTGATCAAAGTCTGCTACAGCGCAGCCGCGCTGCTCGCCATAGATTTTTAGGCCGGATTCTTGGCCCGGCACAGGCTTGAGGTTGCCCGCGCCGTCACCCCGCAGCAGTAGTCCTCGGCCTGCATCCAGGCGCGGTTCCTCAAGCCGCATGGCAAAGTAGTTCTGGCTCAAGAACGCGTCTTGCTGACCGTCGCCGTCGAAGTCAGCCACCGCAAGGCCAAAGACCGGGGCCCACTGAGCTTCAGCGGGCAGAAACCGGACCTCGAACCGGTCGCCTCGATTCAACAGCAGGACCGAGGCCAGTGTGTTGGCCTGCACTTGAGGCGCTGTGGCGGCTGCGTCGCCCAAGACCGCCTGGGCATCGGCGTAGGAGAACGCTTTGTGCGTGGGAAACCGGACCCGTACCAGCGGCAGCCCCTTGCACAAAAAGGCCAAATCGCGCCGTTGCACGATGCGGCCCGTCTCCCAATCGGTGTAAGCCTCCAGCAAGTCCACCGAGCCGTTGCCGTCAAAGTCGCCGTAGTAGATTCGCACCGGGCGGTCGGGTGAAGGGGCGTAATAGGAGCTGTTGAGCCCCCAATTGCCGGCCAGCAAGTCCAACCGGCCGTCGGCATCGAAATCCCCCGCGCTCACGCTGTGCCACCAGCCGGTCAGTTGACTCAGTCTTGTCAGCTTAGCGGTCGAGGGCGCTAAGGGTAGGTCGCCCAGCGGAGCAGCGGGCCAGATCAGCTCCGGGTCCCAAGGCTTTAGTTTACCCTTATCGTTGAGAAAGATGTTCACCGGGCCCCACTCGCAAGCCAGGACCAGGTCGGGCCATCCGTCGCCGTTCAGGTCACTGAACACCGCGCCACTGACCAGGCCGATCTGTTTGAACAAGGCCGCGTGCGCCGTGTCCGGCTGCAAGTTTCCGCCAGCATTTTGATACAGGCTGGATGCGGCCGGCTCCGGATACCGGCCTGCCCGCACGCGTCCGCCCACAAAGACGTCCAGGTCACCGTCTCCGTCCACGTCGGCCACAGCCACCGGGCCTGGGCTGTCAGGCAACGGGGCTTGCGTCGCCAGCCGCCAGCCAGGGCTGCCGAACCGGAATTGCAGCAGGTTCCCTGCTGGGGCCTGGTCGGATTCATACCGGGCTACGGCCGTCAACAGCACGGTTTGACCGCCGCCTGGCGACCATACGGCCAAACCTGCAAAGTCGTCTGGAGCCGCCATTGCCCAGGCCGGGGGCGAAACCCGGCTAAAGGCGCCTTTACCGTCGGTGCGGAACGCAGCCAGCGCACCGCCCCGAGCAGCTCCGATGATCAACTCCTCGTGGCCGTCGGCGTCTAAATCCGCCCAGGCCACCCCGGGCCCCAGCCGGCTGAGTAACTTGGGGAGCAGCGGTTGTCGTTCCAGATCGTCGAAGGCCGGGTCAGTATGCGTGTGATTGAGTCGGTCACTGACATCGGCAAACAGGGGTGGCTGCGGCGGGGTTGGGGAGGTTGGCGGGCTAACTGCCGGCGGTTGGGCAGATGCCTCGTCAATTTCGTAGATGTGATTGGGGAGGGCGTTGGACACCACGCTACGCCAGCCGCTGCGCCAAGTCACCTCGATGGTCATGCGATTGGTCATCGAGCCGGCAGCAAACACGCGCATCGGTGCGTCGGAGGACAGGTAATGGCCGCCACAGATGATTTCTTGGGTTTGGACCGGCACAGCGCCGCCGCGGACTGTAATGCGGGCGTTGATGCCGGCGGTGTTGGGCGGTTTGCCCTTCAACCGCACCGCCAAGCGCGGTGCGGAGGACTCGTTCCGATACACCAACGGCGGTTGCCAGAGGCAGTTGACCACAATGTCCAGGTCGCCGTCGTTATCCAGGTCGGCCAAGGCCATGCCGTGGGAGACATTGGAGGAGCAGAAGCCCCAGGCCGCGCCCACTTCTTGGAACGTGCAATTGCCCCGGTTGCGGAAGGCGAAGTTGGGCGTGGGCAAGGGCGGGAAATCTTTGAGGTTCTTGCCACCGCGCATGCTACTGCTGAGCCGATCCGGTGGTGGCGGCGCCTTTTCCGACACGTCCAGGTCCTGTGTATCGTAGGCGTGGCCGTTGGAGATCAGCAGGTCTTCGTAGCCGTCCAGGTCCACGTCCATAAACACCACCGTCCAGGTCCAGTCCGAACAGTCCACCCCGGCGTAGTTGGCAATGTCGGCGTAGGTGCCATCTCCGCGGTTGAGCAGCAGCACGTTGCGGCGGGCCTGGTGGCGGTCAGTCCATTCGGTCAAATGGGCCAAGGGTGGGTTGGTGGCGCCGATCTGGGTCATGCGCAACCGATGGAACCGGCTGAGCATATCGCTCAGCATCACATCATAGTCGCCGTCCCGGTCGATATCGGCCACATCCACTGCCATGGAGAAATGCGGTGTCGTGCGGATGGCTTCATCGGGCAGGGCGCGGAAACGGCCTTGGCCATCGTTGATCCAGAACCGGTCCGGGGTTTGGAAATCGTTACAGACGTAAATGTCGGGTGCACCGTCGCCCGTCAGGTCCCGAATGGTGACCGACAAGCCCAGATCACGCGGCGCATCGGTCAACGGCTTGCCATCGGCGGTCTGGAACCGGCCATCAGTCCATGAGGCCAATGTAAACCGGCCTTGACCATCGTTGAGATAAAGCACATCCGGCGGGCCCAGCTCCAACAACAGTCCCCCCACAATCCGCAGCCGCTGTGCGTGTCGGCCCGAGACCACGGGTTTGCCTGCAATCATTCGGACTGAAAAGGTGCCGCCGCTGCGCAGGATCGAGTTGTCCCCGTTGTTGGTGATGTAAACGTCCAGGTCGCCGTCTCCATCCACATCGCCTACGGCGATGCTTTCGCACCCAGCGCGCATCAGCACCAGACCCGCCTGCTCAGTCCGGTCACTAAACCGGCCCTGGCCATCATTGTGCAGGTAGGCGTTGGGACCCAATAACGAGCTGACAATCAGATCGAGCCGACCATCGCCGTCCAAGTCGGCAAACACTGCCCCCCGCGAGGCTTGGTGGGTGCAGCCGACACCGGCGGTCTGGGTGACATCTTGGAACTTCCAATCACCCAGGTTCCGGAACAGGCCATTGGGCCCTTCCAAATTGCAGAAGTACACGTCGCACAGTCCGTCGCCGTCGAAGTCCCCTGCTGCCACCCCCGAGCCGTTCAGCAGGTTCTGATTCTCTTGGGACCGGTCGTAGGAAAGCTGGTTGGTGAACCAGATGCCGGTCTGCTCCGGGGGCAACAACGTGAATCCAGTCCGGCCGCCCGCCGGCACAGCCAAGGGCGCCACGCGATAACCTGGGCGCTGTTGCCATTGAAGCTGGCTGGCCGCAAGCGGGGGCGCAGCAACGGGACCGAGCGCAAGCCACAACGCAAGGCACTCAGCTAGCCCAGGCGGCCGCCCACTGACAATCCATCTACAAACGAGGCTGCGTCTAATGCAGGGGTTAAGCACTGGCCCCGCAGTGTTGGAGCTGGGCTTGGGGCTGTCAACTGAAACGGAGGGTGTGGTGCGGAGGCCGCCCAAGCTGGCGTATGCAAACAGGCGCCATGGCCGCGGGAAATCCGTAGCCGCCGACGTAAGTCGGCGGATCGACCCATCGGGCTCACCTGGTCCGCCGGCTTACGCCGGCGGCTACCGCGCGTTCGGGCCATTCGATCAAGTCGCCTTTGTGGGAAGTGTCTTTCTGGGCAGCTTGCAAACGGTTTTTTGGCTTGAAAGCGCTTGCTCGGGCCGCAGTTCGACCGCAGGCTAGCCGCCATGCAATCAAATCCGTTGCTCGCCCACGTTCAGCCCTTGCTCTGTGTGCCGATTGCCTCCGGCCTGCTGTTGGTGTGGTCTGGGTTAGCCTTTGCGGGTGGGCCGTTGGCTGACCTGGCCCGGCCCCAGGAAGGCCGCTCGATGCGGGTGACTTCCACCATGCGTGTGGGTGAGGTGCGGCGCGGTGGCGCCGAACGCAAACTGGACCCGCACGCCCCGCCGCGTGGTGACCGGGACGAAGCTAGCAATTGGGACAACTTTCGCGTCCTACCCGGCGAGACGCATGTGCTGATGGATGAACCGGGGCCAGGGGTGATCACGCATATTTGGCTGACGTTCCTTGGGCCTGAACCTCAGCCGTGGGCCAAGGAGGGCTCGGCCAACCACCAAGAAATGCTGCTGCGGATATATTGGGACGGCCGGGCCCGGCCCGCAGTGGAGGCGCCGGTAGGCGATTTTTTCGCCAATTGCTTCGGCAAACGCAGCCCGGTGGTGAGCCTGCCAGTGATCGTCGAAGACGCCGATTCCTACAATTGTTTCTGGCACATGCCGTTCCGGAAACGGGCGCGGATCGAGATCGAGAACCAGAGCGATAAGCCCATCAGCCTGCTTTACTACAACATCGACTGGATCAAGAAGGACAGTTTGCCCGAGGACACGCCCTACTTCTACGCGCAGTATCGACAAGAATACCCGGTGCAATCTGGGCGGGACTATGTGATTTTGGAGACCCAGGGCAAAGGCCACTATGTGGGCACGGTCTTGGCCGTGCGCACCCGCAGCCCAGGTTGGTTTGGCGAGGGGGACGAAAAGATTTACATCGACGGCGAGGCGCAGCCGTCGATCTGGGGCACCGGCACCGAAGACTACTTCTTATGCGCCTGGGGCCTGAAGACCACCAGCACACCGTACTTTGGCGTGCCGTATTTTGATCAGTGGGGTATTGTGGGCGGCCATACCAGCGCTTACCGGTGGCATATCCATGACCCGATCGTCTTCAACACCGGCATCAAGGTCACCCTCGAACACTTCGGCTGGATTTCACCGGATGAAAACCCGGACTACAAATCCACAAGCTGGAACGAACGCGAAGATGACTACGCCAGCGTGGCGTTTTGGTACCAGACCGGCGAACCCACCTTCAGCGCCCGCGCGCCGCACGCGCGCCAGCGGCGGCTGCCCAGCCTGGACCGGATCATCGTTTACGCGCGGGACTTTGCGCAACCTAGCCACCACGGCGTTGGGGAAGCGGTGCGGCAGCAGCTTCAGTTGTATCCCGGCCCGCAGTTGCTGTATCGCGCGCCCCAAGCCCAAGGGGCCTGGCTGGAAATCCCCTTCACCGTGACCAACAAGGAACCGTTGCGGTTGCTGTTGACTCTGACCAAGTCATACGATTTCGGACGGTATCAGCCGCTGCTCAACGGGGTGAAGCTGGGGGAACCCTTGGACCTCTACAGCCCCACCATCGAAAGCCAGGAATTCCATCTGCTGGATTTTTGGCCTGAGCCCGGCCCTTACACCTTGCGGCTGGAATGCGTGGGCAAGAATCCCCAGTCCCAAGGCTACTACTGCGGCATCGAGTCGGTGCGGCTGCGTGAACGCCGACCGCGGGTGGCCCAATACGGCCATGACAAAGACAAAGACTGGCGCAAACAACCGCTGCTGTATCGCTGAAGTTCGATGCCCCGTGCTAGAGGGCCGGGCTGCAGCCACTGAAGGGCCGCGGGCTGCACCGCCAGCAACCTTGTCCGGAGAGCCGGCTTTTTGACCCGCAGCCTAGTTTGTCCGAGCCTAAGACCGGCGCAGTCGGAAGAACTTCTGCGGCGGGTCGGTTACTGGCACACGCACCAACCAGCGGTCACCCTCACGCACCGGCACAGCACTGGAGGGCTGCCAGTTGCCCGGCGGCGTCAGGTCGGTGGCCTCCTCCAACACCCAACCCCCACCGGCATCCTCCCAGCTCACCACTGCCTCGGTGCCTTCTAGCCGTATGCTCAACGGAATCGGTTGCTCGGTCCCCGACAACCGCACCTGGGTGGTAAAGGCCGCCGGTGCACCCAGGCTGTTGGTCAGCAACAACGTGTAAGTGCCCGCTTGCGCGCGGCTGAAATTGGTCAACACCAGGTTGTTGGTGAAAATGGTCACAGTGCTGGTGCTGGTGTTGGTGCCGTTGCCGATAGGTTGCCCGTTAAATAACCACCCAAACGGGCTGGCAAAGGTTCGGGGCAGGCTCACCACAGCCGACAGGGTCACGTTG